>Ga0302326_10001042_pt1 | contig 72706 bp, 60 predicted proteins | sample Palsa_T0_3_FD_202264 | JGI IMG/M metagenome (GOLD analysis project Ga0302326, IMG submission 202264) | Peat permafrost microbial communities from Stordalen Mire near Abisko, Sweden - Palsa_T0_3 | ecosystem: Environmental > Terrestrial > Soil > Palsa > Peat permafrost | place: Sweden: Abisko... | reverse complement strand
GCGTGGGAGGCCGCGGCGCGGACGAGCCGCGCCGGTAGCGCACGATGAAATAAAGATTGAGCGCCAGCAGGGTGCCGGCGACCAGCAGGCTCGCCGCGAGCAGCGCCAGGACCAGCCGGTCGACGCACGGCGCCAAACTGCTGGCCGATTCCAGCCCGGCCAGAAGGCCGAAAGTGGGGGCAAACAGGGCGGTCACGAGGCGTCTCCCTCCAGCGGCCGCGGCGCGGCGCGCTCCTGCCGCAGCATCCAGCCGATGCCGCCGAAGACCACGATCACCGTGAGCGCCACGGCGATCTGCAGAGCCCGCCAGATCGCGCGCCCATGGCGGCCCGCCACAAAATCGCCGCGGAAGCACTCCAGCACCAGGTTGAAGATCGGCTTTCCCGTCTCCCCCCGCCCAGCCCGGCCGAGCGCGTCCGCCATTTCCTTCGGCGAAAAATCAATTCCCAGGAAATACTGCGAAACGACGCCCTGGGGCGTGACGACGACGCAGCCGCTCGGGTGAGCGTATTGCCGGGTGATCGGATCGAAGCGATACCCGAAGCCCGCGGCCTCCGCCACCGCGCGCACCGCCGGCGCCGTTCCCGTGAGGTAGTGCCAGCCGTCGGTCGTCCCGCCGCGGCCGTAGGCGCGCGCCGACGTGGCGCGCTGGATCCGGGCGTCGGCCGGCGTGTCGGTCGGATCGATGCTGATGTAGGCGACGGCAAAGTCCCGCCCGACGGTGGGCCGCAGCTCGCGGAGCGCATCGACGACGCCGCGCTCGACCACCGAGCACAGCTGCGGGCATTTATAATAGCCAAAGATGATCAGGAGCGGCCGGCCGTCGAAACAGTCCGCCAGCGGCGCGCTGCGTCCCATCTCGTCCACGAGCGGCGTTTCCAGCGGCAGCCGGGCTCCAATCCGCTGCTCGTAGGGGGGCGGCGGTTGCGCCGACAGCCGGCCCCCCGCGAGGACCGCGAGGGCGAAGACGAGGCCTCTCCACGGGTTCATGGCGTTCGCGGGGTTGCCGCCGCGGGTGCGGCGGCGGCGAGGCGATCCATGGCCCGCTCGATCGGAATGCGCACGATGCCGGCGGACCGGTCGATCCAGCCATAGGTCGCCAGGTGTTCGCGGTTCTCCTCCGCGATTTTCGGCCATTCCTCCTCGAGGCTCGTCCGTTCCTCCGGCCCGTGGGCGAATAGGCCGGTCTTACCCAGCCGGCGCGCGCCGGTGCGGGACCCCGCGGAGAGAATGCACCAGGCGGCCAGCAGGGATATGCCGATGCCGAGGACCACCACGGCGGCGATGATGCCGATCAGCCGGGGCGAGGCGTCGGTCCGCTCGTGCTCTGCGGCGGCGGCCGTCACGGGATCTCCTCCCCCGCAGTTCGCGCGCCCCGCATGACGGCGGACAGGTAGCGGTTGAGAAACAACGCCGCGCCGGCGCCGAGAAAGACGGCGCTGAGGACCGGGGTCAGGGCGCCCCGTCCGGCGAACGGGGGCAGGATGAACCAGGCCGCCCAGGCCGCTTCGACGACGCAGACCAGCGCGGCCAGGCGCGGCACGCCCCGCGCGCTCTCCTTCCAGCGGCGCGAGAGCAGGAAAGCCATCGGCAGGAAAAGATGAAAAAGAGCCAGGGCGCCGGCGACCAGCCGCCAGGGGCCCAGCCGGCGCTCAAACCAGGCGATCTCCCGCGGGAGATTGCCGGACCAGATCACGAGATACTGGATGAAGGCGAGATAGCTCGAAAGGATCAGGGTGGTCAGCAGCAGGTTGCCCCAGTCCGCGCCGAGGGGCCGGCCCGCCGAACCGATCTCCGCGGGGCTGCGGCCGCAAACCGGCGCGAGCGCCAGGGCCAGAGCCAACCCGGCCGCAGCCTGGATCGACATCCAGATGAGCGGAAATCCCGTCGAGTACCATCCGGGATCGAGCGTGAAAAACCAGTCCGCCGCGAGGACGTGGAGCGTGAAGACGAGCCCGATCAGGGCGGGCGCAGCCAGACGCCGGCGCTCCGCGCGCAGCGCCACCTGCCCCACCGCGATGAAGACCGCCTCGAAGAAGACGGCGCGCAGCAGCAGCGCGCCCGCGCCCGTGAAGGGCGGCAGCGGGCCGCCCCCGGCGGGCCGCGCCGAGGGCCAGAACAAGAGCGGCACGACCAACGGCCAGATCCACGGCACGAGGCGGATGCCGGCCGCGAAAAGGCCCTCGAGGGCTTCGCCCCACTGCCCTCCCGTGATCCGGTAGATCAGGCAGAAGATCAGCGAACCGAGAGCTGGCTGCAGACAGGTGAATACGGCGAAGCGGTAGGCCGCCGCCGCCGCCGCCGGCGCCAGGCAGGCCAGCGCGAGGGAGAGCGCCAGCGCCGCCACGGCGGTAAGGCCGGTCAGCCGGACGCATCGGCGCAGGCGCGGAGACGAGGGTGTGCTCATGGGAGCAACAGCCGCGCCCGCTCCACGGCGGGGACGTCGGCCAGCGTGGCATGCTGCGATAATTGCAGGGCCCGGACGTAGGCGACGATGGCCCAGCGATCCGCCACCGCCACCCGATAACCGGCGGGATACATGATCCCGGAGCCGCGGGCGATCACGTCGTAGATATGGCCGGCCGGAGCGCTCCGCAGCCGCGGATCGTGGAGCGACAGCGGAGCGGGAAAGCCCCGCCGGACCACGATCCCGCGGCCGTAGCCATCCTCCCCGTGGCACTCGGCGCATTGCGCATTGTACTGGTCCCGGCCCCGGCGCAGCAGCGCCAGCGTGACCGGAAGCGGAACGTCGACGACGGGCCGGCCGCCGGCGGCGCCGGTGCCCACGGCTTCGGACGGCAGCGGGCCCGAGGGGACGGAATGCGCGGGCGGTGTCCGGGCCGAGGTTCCGTCGGCAAAAAAGGACGACGGTGCGTAGGCGCGGGCGTTCCGCTGGTCCTGCATGTTGTCACAACCGGCGGCGGCCAGCAGCAGCCAAGCCAGGGCGAGCCATCTGCGGCGGGCGCTCACAGGGCCACCTCCGCGACCGATTCCGCGCCCGCCGCCAGGAGCAGGTCGCGCGCGCCGGGCCCGGCGCGCAAGGGGTCGTCGCCGCGGATGCAGAGGAAGAACCGGTCCTGGCTGGCGCGATCAAAACGCGCATCGGAAAAAATCGCATGATCCAGGCGTGGAAATCCCGCGGTCCAGAATAAGGCGAACACGCCGGTCAGGGCGGCTCCCAGGACGGTGAGTTCGAAGGTGATCGGCACAAACGACGGCCAGCTGTCCAGCGGGCGCCCCCCCACGTTCAGGGGATAGATGTGCGCCGCGTAATACTCCATGCCGTAGGCGCCGAGCCCGCTCGCGATTCCGCCGATGAGCATGGCGGCCGCCATCGGCGAGCGCCGGCCGCGCATGATTTCATCGGCGACGCCTTCCACGGCAAAGGGCATGTAGGCCTCGAGACGCGTGTAGCCGGCGGCCCGCACGCGGCGCACCGCCGCGGCGAAGGCCTCGGGCAGGACGAATTCCGCCAGCAAGCCGGGAGGCGCCGTCATGCCACCCGTCCTTTCTTCGTGACGAGCGCCTTCATCTCCGACATCGCGATGGCGGGGAGCAGGCGCACGAAGAAGAAGAGCAGCGCGAGGAAGAGTCCGATGGTCCCAAGGAAGACCGTCCAGTCCCAGAAAGTGGCGTGGTACATGCCCCAGGAGGAGGGCAGGAAATCGCGGTGCAGGCTTGTCACCACGATCACGTAGCGCTCGAGCCACATGCCGACATTCACGACCAGCGCGACCGCGAACAACGCCGGCACGCAGCGCCGGATCCGCCGCGACCAGAGGAACTGGGGCGCGAGCACGTTGGCGGCCAGCATGCCCCAGAACGGCACGGCGTACGGACCGAGGGCGCGATTGGCCAAGACGAACTGATCAAACTCGTCGCGGCTCCACCATGCGGTGAAAAACTCGGCGAAATAGCCGTAGGCCACCACCCAGCCGGTGGCCAGCATCACTTGCGCCATCAGGTCGAGGTGCCGGTCCGTGATGAAGGACTCCAGGTGGTAGAGTTTGCGCAGGGGAATGACCAGCGTCAGCACCATGGCAAAGCCCGAGAAGATCGCGCCGCCGACGAAGTACGGCGGAAAGATCGTCGAGTGCCACCCGGGCAGGATGGCGACCGCGAAATCGAGCCCGACGATGCTGTGGACCGAGACCACGAGCGGCGTCGCCAGCCCCGCCAGGATCACATAGAGCTTCTCATAGTGGAACCAGTGGCGGGCGTCGCCCCGCCAGCCGAGCGCCAGCACGCCGTAGACCTGCCGCTTCCAGCGCGGCGCGGCGCGGTCGCGCATCGTGGCCAGGTCGGGCAGCAGGCCCACGTACCAGAAGACCAGCGAGACCATGGCGTAGGTGCTGACGGCAAAGACGTCCCAGACCAGGGGGCTGCGAAACTGCGGCCAGAGTCCCATGGTGTCCGGATACGGCAGGAGCCAGTAGAAGAACTGCGGCCGGCCGAGGTGCAGGAGCGGGAAGAGGCCGGCGCAGGCGACCGCGAAGAGCGTCATGGCCTCGGTGAAGCGGTTGATCGAAGTCCGCCAGGCCTGGTGCAGAAGGAGCAGGATGGCCGAGATGAACGTGCCGGCGTGGCCGATGCCGATCCACCAGACGAAATTGACGATGGCGAAGCCCCAGGCGATCGGCACGTTGACTCCCCAGATCCCGATGCCGCGGGCGAAGAGGTTCGCGATACCGACGACGAGGGCGCAGACCAGCAGGAAGGCGGCGGCGAAACCGGCCAGCCAAACCCGGGGCCGGGGCAGATGGAGGGGCACGTCGCTGACCTGGACGCTGACCTTGGCCAGGGTCAGGGCTGGATCCAGGATCGGTTCGGGAGGCAAGCTGGGTTTCATGCGGAGGCGCCCGAATTGAACATCTTCGGCAGGTAGGTGGTGCGCGGGCGGGTGTTGAGCTCCGCCAGCAGGGCATAGTCGCCGGGTTCGCGCTTGCGCCGCGCCACGGCGCTCTCGGGATCGGCCAGGTCGCCAAAGACGATGGCCTCGACCGGGCAGACCTGCTGGCAGGCGGTGCGGATGTCGCCATCGCGCAGCGGCCGGCCGTCGCGCTCCGCCGCGATCCGCCCGGCGTTGATGCGCTGCACGCAGTAGGTGCATTTTTCCATCACGCCACGTTCGCGCACCGTGACGTTGGGATTTTCCTGGAGATGGACCGGAGAATCCGCGGGCGCGCGAAAGTCGAAGAAATTGAACCGCCGCACCTTGTAGGGGCAATTGTTCGAGCAGTAGCGGGTGCCGACGCAGCGGTTGTAGACCATCTGGTTCAGGCCCTCGCTGCTGTGCACCGTCGCCGCGACCGGGCAGACCAGCTCGCAAGGGGCGTTCTCGCAGTGCATGCACGGCACGGGCTGGGCGATCGTCCGGGGATTGCCCTCGTCGCCCTCGAAATAGCGGTCGACCCGGATCCAGTGCATCTCCCGGCCGCGCGCGACCTCCTCGCGGCCCACCACCGGGATGTTGTTCTCCGCCTGGCAGGCAGAGACGCATGCGCTGCACCCGATGCAGGTCGAAAGATCGATCGACATGCCCCAGGCGTGGCCGGTCCGCGGCCAGGGGGAATACAGCGAGCCCGCCGCGTCGGTTTTCCGCGGCAGGAGCGCCTGCGCCGCCGGGACCCAGCGGGCCAGGTCGCGGCCCTCCATGGAAAAATGCCGCTGGGTCGAGACCAGTTCATGGACTGCGCCGGTCTTCACCAGTGTCGCGCCACCTTCCGTCCAAAGGCCCCCCCGGGCCCTCAGCCGGTAGGCGTCGAAGCCGCGGCCATCGCCGACCGCGCCGGCCCGGGTCCGGCCGCCGCCCAGATGGACGAGGATGCAATCCTCGGCGTGGCCGCGCGCGATCGCGACCGGCCCGCGCACCGACCGGTCTCCGCAGCGGAGGACGACGACGTCGCCTTCCGCCAGCCGATGGCCCTCGGCCAGGCCGCGCGGCAGGAAAATGGCGTTGTCCCAGACGAGGGCGGAAAACGGGCGCGGCAATTCCTGCAGCCACGCGTTGTTCGCCCAGCGCCCGTCGCCCAGATTTGGATCGGGCCGGAAAATGACGAATGGAGCGGCCAATGGGGCCGAGACGTCCCACGACGGCCACGCCGTGACGGCAGCGGGCGCCGGCCCGAGCGACGCGACGGCCGGCGCCGCATCGCGGACCCGGCCCTCGTTAAGCCAGCGCCGCCAGCTCTCCTCGAACCCGGCCGAGTCGCCGGCTCCCCGCCAGGTCTCCCGCACGAGTTCGTAGCCGGAGGCTTCGGTGGCGTCCGCGAGCAGCCGGACGATTTCGGCCGGGCCCCGGGTGTCGTGCAGCGGATCGATCAGCGGCTGCTGGATGACCGCTTCGCCGCCGTAGCCGCGGAGGTCCAGCCACGTCTCGAGATAGTGGCTTTCCGGCAGATGCCAGCGGCAGCGCAGGCCCGTCTCGTCGCGGTGGCGGCCGAAGTGCGCGCTCCACGGAACCGCCTCGAGCCGGCGCGCGAAGTCCAGATCCTCCGGCGCCGTATACGCCGGATTGGCGCCGAGGATCGCCAACGTCGAGACCTCTCCCCGGCTCATGGCGTCCGCGAGCGCAGCCAGGTCTCCCGCACTCCGCGGATCCCCGTCCGAACGGACGGGCGCCTGATACCGCACCGTCCGGCCGATCGTACCCAGGCGCTCGTTCATGGCCCGCACCCAGCGGCGGACGTCGGGATCCTGCTCCGCTCCTGCCACGCAGAGCACGTCCGGCGCGCGAGCGCGAAGGTCGCCGGCCAATTGAGCGACAAAAGCCCCCTCGCCCTCCCTAAGATCGGCTGCGCCGCCCGCGCCGCCTTCGCCGCCCAAGGCGGCCGCCACCGCGCCGAGCACCCGGCGCAGCCGCGCGGGTGAAACGGGCAGCCGGTGATCCGCCATCGCGCCGGTGGCGGTGAAGGTGGACTCGAGCACGTAGAGCCGGTTGGGCCGCCGGTCGCCGGCCGCCACCCGGCGCCGGCGCGCAAAGGCGCGGGCGTAGCGCAGGCTGGCCGGATGCCGCTGGAGAAAGTCGCTCTCCACCGCGAGGATCACCTCGGCGCGCTCCGGCTCGCAATCGGGCTGCGCGCCGTCCTCGTCATAGCGCGCCAGGGCCGTGTGCTGATACCAGCGCGCGGAGGGGAAGCGGTCGAGCAGCCGGATAATTTCCCGCCGCAGCGTCGGTGAAGTCGTCGGCTCGGTGAGGAGGGCCCAGTCCTTTCCCCCCGCGGCGGACAACTGCCGCCGACGCTCGATCCATTCATCCGCGAAGGCAGCCCAGGAGGAGGGCTGGCCGGCGCAGAGGGGTGCGTGGGAACGCTCCGGATCATAGAGCGATAGGATGGAAGCCTGGGTCATGGCATCGGTGGCACCGAGGCTTTCCGGCTCGCCCGGATTGCCCTCGATCTTGGTCGGCCGGCCCTCGTGGGTCTCGACGATGACGCCCCGGGCAAACCCCTCCCAGGGAATAGCCGTGGCATAGAAGGTCGGTAGGCCCGGCACGATCGTCTCCGGTTGCGTGACGTAGGGGACGAGGGTCTTCGCCGGGCGTCCGCAACCCGCCGCGCCCGCCAAGGCCGCGGATGCGCCCGCCAGCCGGAGAAATTCGCGCCGGTTGAAGCCCTCGGGCAGCCGATCGGCTCCCGGAGGGAATTCATCTGTCGGGCGCAGGGGATTTAGCGATGGCATGTGTTGCAATCGACGAGCGGCTGCGCCGGGATATTGCGGGCGGCCAGCAGGGCGGCGCCCCGCGCGTCCTGGTCCGCCGGCGGCGTCCAGGTCGCGGCGAAGATTTCGTCCCGCGGTCGCAGGGCCGGGGCGGGATCGCGGTGGCAATCGAGGCACCAGCGCATGTCCAGGCGCTCGGCGGGAGCGGCCAGCGCCAGCCGGGTCACGTCGCCATGGCAGGAGCTGCACCCCACCCCCTTGGCCACGTGGATGCTGTGGTCAAAATAGACGTGATCGGGCAGGCGGCTCGCGCGATTCCACCGGAGGGGAACCGCCCGCTCGGCGCTGAGCCGGACCGGACGCAGCATCGCCGTGTCCGCGAATATCTGCGAATGGCAGCTCAGGCAGGTCTGGGTCGGCGGCAGGCCCGCGAAGGCCGAGGTCTCGACGGAGGAGTGGCAATAGCGGCAATCGATCCGCAGGTCGCCGGCGTGGTGGCGGTGGCTGAAGAGCACCGGCTGGTCGGGGGCGAAGCCGACCTGCGTCCACCAGGAGGAATGGTAGTAGGCAAAAACCGCCGCCCCCGTGCCGCAGGCCAGGCAAAAGGCCAGCGCGAGGCCGAGGCGGAAAAAGAAGGTCGCGCCGGCCCCGAAGAGCGGAAGCGCCCGGTCGCTGGCGGCCCGTTTTGCCATGGCTCATCTCCCGCCGAGGTTGACCGCGCCCGGCGCGAACATAGCAAAATCGGGGACCAAGGGGGAAAACATTGGTTGAATCCCGCGCCACAGACCTAGAAATCGCGCGCCGGTTCGCAATAATCTGCGCCAAAGGAACCTAGTCGTCCCCGCGCCGTACTATGGACCGTCTAAACCAATATATCGAAAACATCATGAAAACCCACCTCGCCAAACTCATTTCCGTCCTCGCCCTTCTCGGGGCCGTCGCCCTGTCCTCCGGCTGCGCCGGCACCGCCACCACCGAAAGCACCGGCCAAACCATCGACGATTCCGCCATCACCACCAAGGTGAAGGCCGCCCTCCTCGACGACAGCCGCGTCAAGTCCATGGAAATTTCGGTGACCACCTTCAAGGGCACCGTCCAGCTCAGCGGCTTTGTCGACAACTCCGACCAGAAGTCCGCCGCGAAGGAAGACGCGAAGGCTGTCGCAGGCGTCCAGGACGTGGTCAACAATATCACCGTCAAGTCGAGTTAGTGCCGGGGCCGCCCCGCGGCGAGGAGACGACCGGGCCCCGCGGCTCGGTCGTCGCCGTCATTTTCAGGAATTTTCCGAACTTGGATCGGGCCGCCCGGTCGGCGATGCTGGCGCCCCGGCCATGAGCATCCCCGTCCCCACAAACGTCCAGCTGATCGGCGGCGAGGTCGCGATCGCCTGGAGCGACGGCGCCGAGACCTATTTTGCCTCCGAGCGGCTGCGCGCGGCGTCGCCCTCCGCCGAGACCCAGGGGGAACGCGATATCCTCGGCCAGCAGTACGGCGGCCAGGGACCGAGGAAGTTTCCCGGCGTGCAGGTCCTCGGCTGGGAACGGGTCGGCAACTACGCCCTCCGCTTCGATTTCAGCGATGGCCACCGCACCGGATTGTATTCCTATGACTACCTGCGGAGCATGGCCGACGCCAAGTAGGGTCCGATTCCGGCCCGCGCCTCCAATTTCCCGCAAAGCGGGAAATTGCCGCGGCGTAGCCCCACCGGGGCGAAGCCGGGCAGTCGTCCGCATGGACTTGTTATGGTCCGGCCCGATGACAAAAAGTGAAGCCATTGCCCTCGATCAGGTTCAGAGCCGCATCTTCGTCCTCAGAGGCCACCGCGTCCTCCTGGACACGGACCTCGCCGCATTCTATGGCGTCCCCACAAAATCCCTCAATCGGGCACTCAACAGAAACGCCAATCGGTTCCCCGAAGACTTTTGTTTCCAGCTTACGAATGAAGAATTTACAAACTTGAAGTACCAAATTGGTACTTCAAGTTTGGGGCATGGCGGCCGGCGAAAACTGCCCTTCGCCTTCACCGAACATGGCGCCCTCATGGCGGCCACCGTCCTGAACAGCCCGCATGCAGTCCTGATGAGCATCGTGGTCGTCCGGGCCTTTTTCGCCCTTCGCCGGATGATCCTGGATCACAAGGCGCTGGCCTCCAAATTAGCAGAAATGGACACCCGTATAGGTGCCCACGACGAACAGCTCGTCGAAATCATCGAAGCCATCCGCCGGCTCACGACTCCCGATGGACTAATCCATGGCCGGAAAATCGGATTCAATCCGGGAAATCAATAGCCCCAGCGTCCTCCCCACTCTCGGGAGGAATCAACTTCCGAGACGCGACCCCTATTCGATTCCGATTTCAATCTGATTCCCGCTCCCAGATGAGTTCGTCCGAACTGTCAGGCGCTGGGCGTGTCAGGATCAGACGGCCGGCATCGAAGCGGAAGCTGCGTTTCAGATCGGTACCCACCCAACTGGGAGATAGGCTCGCCTCGACATGATGAATCACTTTGCCCGTGGCTTCTTCGATTTCATAGGTCCCGAAGTAGGCGACGAACCCTGTGACTGCCTCGCGCATCTCTTCGTTGGTCGCTCTGTCCAACTCCATCCCGGGAGGAAGGGTCGAACGGCGTCCGGGGCGCATCAGGAGTGCGGACATTCGACCTGCCTTGTCGTATTCGATCCGCCCGACAGGCTGCTCTCCGAAAGGATGTTCCGTGCGGCCATCTTTGAAAGTGCGCAGGCAGCTTCGCAATTTCCAAACGCCAATCAAACGACCGCCTGCTCCCGTCTGCGCAAAAGGAATGCCAGAGAGTCCGATTGCGCCGATGATCAGCTGCCTTCTGTTTATATCGCGCAACCAATACTGTTTCCGCAGAGGCGGCAAACCGGAAATCTGACCCTTTGGATTCAAGCTGACCCACTACCAAGTTTCGCATCGGTACGGACACCAGAACGGACACCAGACGAGTTAGAATAAGTGTTAAGCGAGTTATGGCGGATTACGCTCGGTTCCCTCCGAGAATCAGCCATTTTAAGTCCGCAATCGCTAAGAAAACGGCCGATTCCGGCCCGCGCCTCCACCCTCAATCAAGAGGGACGGTAATGAAATGAAACATTTCCATCGATATCCGGGGGACCTTCCGGTCTTGCCTGAGGGCGGCAGCCATAGGAGAGAGCCCTGACCGGCCGCTAATCGGGGTTAAAGAGCACCTGGGTCCGCCAGGGAGCTGCCGGGGTCGCTTCCGAGAAAGGCATCTCGCAGAGCGGAACGAGCACCAGACCGCCCTTGTCGACCTTAAAACGGCCGGCGCCAAGCGGCTTAAGGTCCTCCAGCCGGAGGCTGGAGAGCGTCTGCCCGTCCGGCGTTCCCAGCAGCAGATAGCCGTAACGGACCGTGACGAGATCCGCGCGGGTGGCGGGATTATGGGGGCGCTCGATTCGGACCGGCAGGGCCATCGCCAACCTGACGGTGAAGTTCCGGACGCCGGGCGGAAGAGAAACGGCGGCGAAGCTATTCCGGACTTCAGCCGGGATGGCGTGATCATCAAGCTGGAGGCGCACCGCGGATGGCGGGCATGCGCTCGGGATAAAGAAGTTCAGCTGGTGCAGGGTCGGAGGCGCCCCTGGTTCTCGTCGGCCGCGAATCGTGACGACGGCTTCCAGGGGCCAGTCCGTCTCCTCGCTCAGGTCATAGCCACCGGCGCGAATGGCGCCGTCCGAATAAAACGGCAGGATCAGCACGCCCGGGCCGGCGCGCCACTCCTCCCGCGCTGCGGCGGCGCCGGCCAACCCGCAAGCTCCGCGCATGTTGCAGCACCATGGGATATCCCAATGACGATTGGCGATGGCGAGCCCACCCTCCCGGCTGAAGGCGTCGCTTCCGAATCCCCCGTCGGTTTTCTGGCCATACCCCAGCCCGTTGTAAAAAATGCGGTGCGCGTCGTCGAGGTACGAGGCGTGGGCGGTCGCGCGCCACAGTTCCATCGCCAAGAGGAAGGAATCGACGATCGCGCACGGCTCGGTCCAACTGGGCCTGCCGAACCAATTCCAATTGGCCTCATTCTCCGTCATGGCTCGGGTGCGATAGAGGGTGTAGAAGGCCTCGAGGCGCGGCAGCCATCCGTGGCGAAACCCGGCGGCCTTGTCGTAGAGAAGCAGGTTGCGCGCGCCGCAGAGTGCCGCATGCGTCTGGGCTTGAATTGCGACAACGTCGGTAGACAGGAAAGCCTCCGCGACCTCGTCGATCAGCGAGGCCAATTCGGGCGACGGCCGTTCGCGGTAGGAACTGACCAAACCCTCGAGGAAGATGTAGGCGCAGCCGACGTCCGTGGAGACTCTCCATCCATTTACCGTTCGCCCCGTCAGACGCCCCACCGTGCCGCCGTTGCGATTGCGGTCGTCGGGAGTCCGCGGATAACGCCGGTAAGCCCCGCGCAGCGGGAGGGCGAGGTTGTGGATCATTTGATCGACCCAGGCCAAAGGCCGCCGGTCCCCGCTGTAATCCGCATAATGGCAAAGGCCCGAGATCAGCCAACCATGCCCCGATAGCTGCTGTTCGTTGATCGCATTCAGGTCCAAGAGCGGACCGAGGTAGCCGTCGCGGTTAAATGTCGCGGGCAAGCCCGCCACCAGCGCCTTGAGCTGCGGCGGTTCGCGGCCAGTGGCCTGGGCCAATGCGGTCCAGGCCAGCACCAACCGGCCCTGGACGTCGCCCGGCCAGGACGGCTCGATCTTGTCCGCCAGGACGGACCCAATGTCGTAATCGGGCTGGCTCAAGCGTTGGAAGCTCAAGGCGAGGCGATGGTCGAGGTCGCCGGAGCCGCGCGACCGAGCGGGCGCGGCCCCGAGACCGATGGCGCAGAGGACAACCGCCCGTAGCGCGGGCATGATGCGGGGACTCATTTGGTCCCTAGGCGATAAACCTCCAAAGTGAATTTGACAATTTGAACCTGGAACAGAGACGACAAACGGCCGATCCGGCGAAAACTCCGCTTGCGCCCGGGCCTCCGCTTTGCGGCAATATCCGGTTCATGAGCACGCCCGCCTTCCCCGCCCGCACCGCCGGGTCCGACATCGAACTCGGCACCGTCCTGCAGCCGAAATTTGACGCCGCCGGCAACATTCCCTGCATCACGGTCGACCACGCCACCAACGAGGTGCTGATGTTCGCCTTCATGAACGCGGAGTCCCTCGCGCAGACCATCGCGACCCGGCGGGCGACCTACTGGAGCCGCTCCCGCAGCCGCCTTTGGATCAAGGGCGAGGAATCAGGCAATGCGCAGGTCGTGAAGGAACTGCGGGTGGACTGCGACCAGGACGTGATCCTGCTCAAGGTCGAGAACATCGGCGGCGCCGCCTGCCATAACGGCTTCCGGTCGTGCTTTTACCGCAAGCTGGACGACGAGGCGCGGCCCGACGACCCCGCTTCGCTGAAGCTCGCGACGACGGCCACGCGGGTGTTCGATCCCGCCAAGGTCTATCACCGGAAATAGGCCGCCGGCTAACCGGGGCTAGGCGTGCCGCTCGCGTTCGATCCAGCGCACGGCGTCCCGCACAAGTTCCGTCCCGCTGACGAGGCCGAGCTTCTCCTTGATGCGGGCGCAGTAGGCCTGCACCGTCTTCATGCTCACCTTCAGTTCCGTGGCGATTTGCCGGGTGGTCTGCCCCTCCCCTAACCGCCGGAAGACCTCGAGTTCCCGATCGCTCAGGTTCGCGACCGGTCCCTGCGGCGAAGACTCCCGGCCGCCGACCATGCGCTCCGCCAGCCGGGCCAGCATCGGCTCGCTGGCGTAGACGTGGCCGGCCTGCACCCGCCGGATGGCATCGACAATCCGGGCGGTGGACTCGCGCTTCATGATGTAACCGCGCGCGCCGGCCCGCAGCGCACGCTCCGCATAATAGGTCTCCTCGTGCATCGAAAGCACGATCACGGCGACATCCGGCAGCAGCGCCCGCATGTCCTTGATCAGGTCGAGGCCCGAACCGCTCTGCAGCGAGAGGTCGACGATCGCCACATCCGGCCGCGTCTTGGTCATGCCTTCCAGGGCGCCGGCGACGTCCTCCGCCTGGCCACAGAGCTCGAAATCGGGTTGCTGGCGCAACAGCGTCCCCAGCCACTCCCTCACGAGCGGATGGTCGTCAACGATGAAGATGCGGGCCCGGCCGGGCATGGCGGAGGGATGAACGCCCGGACCCTACCTTCCGGAGCGCCACTTGGCAACCCCGCTCGAAAGTGGCCCGTGTCCTAATTTGGATCCGGTAGGCGACAAACCCGTCAATTTGATGGCGTGCCCAAATCTTTTACCGCCGCCGCCAGCCGAAGAGCAGACGAAAGCGGATAGTATGAAATTGGGCAATGCTCTCGGAGGACTCCAAGAGAGTGATTCTTCGACCTTTGACCCAAGATTGTGGCACCTAGTTGCGGTTGGTGACAAATTTTTCGAAGAAAAAAATCACATCAAAATAATCGTAACTAGTTAATCATAATATTACACCATAACTCATGTCTTAATTATAATATAACAGCATTGAAATTGATCACTGAATCGATAGGTTTTGCACCATGACAACAAGGAACCCCGACCAACAACCCAGTTCTAGGGTTTTCAAATACCCATACTATCCGCTTTCGTCTGCTCTTCGGCTGGCGGCGGCGGTGAAAGATTTAGGCGGCGGCCGCACGCCGGTTAAGAAGAGCCTGCTCGCAAAACATCTTGGCACCGCTGAGAACGTGGCCGCGTTTGCGCAGGGCCTGACTTCGGCGAAAGCCTTTGGCGTCATTGATGGCCACGGAGATTACTCGCTTACAGAAATTTCCAAGCGTTACTACTTCCCCACGACCGAGACGGACAAGTCGCTAGCGTTACTGGATGCGTTTTCGGCACCACCGGCATTCGCGGAGCTGTTGAAGCGATTCGACGGCGATAAACTCCCAACGCGGGACATTCTAGGAAATATCCTGCACCGCGAACTGGGTATTCCTGATAGCTGGAAGGAGCGCGTCGCCGGTCTCTTCGCCAGCGCGGCTCAAGATGTTGGCGTGATCGATGGGCAAGGATTTCTAAGGTACGACGCCGCACGTCACACTTCAGGGCCCGCATCGGCGACCTCGCCGCAAGACGAACTGGCCTCAATGGGGACTGCCCAAAAGGAGCGCCCCAGAACTGTCGTCGTGGGGAAGGTCCACTGGCAGTATAAGTCCATCGAGGTCTTGACCCCGGAGGATTTGGACCGGGCCCTCTGGCAGAAACTGGAAGGTTACGTCAAGCTACTCGAACCGCCAAAATAAATTTCCCCGGTCGTGTTCGCGCACGACCGGGGATCCAAGACCTTGATGACCGAAGGCCGGCTTCCAAAACCGACTGGGCCAGGTCCAAACTGACCGATCAGGCATCAGGGCACCCTTCTTGGGGCCGTAGCATAAAAGGCAAACCGCCCGAATTTACATCGTGGAAATGCGGGTCCGATCGGCGCCGGCTCCAAAGAACATTATGTATCGCATTGTCCGTCAACTTGAAGCCTTAGTCAAACGCAAATTCCAGATGGCAAATATCCTCTCCATCGAGGAGAAAGCGACTGCGATCGGCGCCCCTCCGACGGCATGAGCGTCCGGTCATGCACGGATGCGGAGCTCATGTTCAGTCGGTCCCGATCCGCGAGATGTTTGGGGCCACGGTATGTTGGAAATGCGTCGTCGAGGCCTTTGACATTGATAGGCACCCAAGAGCCAAACGGTGCTATGCCTGGAGCTATCAGGACGGCAGACAGATCCGACTTGCGACGATTCTCGAAATTCCGCCCGTCGATTCGCCGCAGAGCACCGTAAGAGGTGCTATCATGCACCGAGCCCCTGACTTTCTCCGGGGGCGGAGAAAAGTAGTACGGACGGTCGCATACACTATCAACCGATAGGCTATCAACTGATAGCCACGTTAAGTACCAATGGATTAGCAAGTTAAACGCTAGGAACTATCCGCTCTCGCATGCGTCTCTACCTCGCAGACCACCGGCTCCGCCGGGGGCGCCTGCGGTTTTATCTAAAATCATTGTCCATCTGCACGATATATGCTCTGGGTACCGCCCAGTGCAATCCCCAGCTACCATGGCCGCTCCTGAACAAGAAGTCGTAACACTCGACAAACTCTACGTTCATTCCATCGAGAATGGACTGCTGACCCGCGTGCCCGTTCGTGTCCCAGTGCCCGCGCCGTGCGGTCAGGAGAACGCCCCAGGTGGCTTCTCGGTCCATAAGAATTTCGAAGCATTCCGCGAATCTGCGCGCCAAGCCGGGCGCGACTTTAAGAAAGCGCTCGAAGCTTAACTCCTCGCCGTTCGGGCGAACCCCACCGATCGGATGAGCGACATCTCCTTCGAGCAGCTCTACGGCGACGACAAGAACCACGCGCTTAGCTTGGTCCTCTTCTGGGCCAACGATTTCCTCTATGGCTTCGGAATCCCCGAGAACGCCGGCGTGGATGTGCTCAAGGCGCAGCAGATGATCGAGGACCTGCCGCTTAAGGCCAAATTCCCGGCCTATGGCGGCTTCGAGCAGGCCAGCCCCTTCAAAAAAGCCGCATACTTTTACGTCCTGCTGCACACTACCAACCCGTTCGTGACCTCCCTCAGCAAGGAGCACGTCGGCGATGAAATCGGGAAGTTCAAGCACAACGTCGCCTCCTTGGTCGGCTTCTCGATCGTTAAGAACTGCCTGCATAGGGCGACCCTCAAGAAAAAGGGTGGCGACGGGAAGGCGTCGGCGTTGGTGAATCCAATCGCGGTTTCTAAGCACTTCATGATCGACCTGATCGAAGCATCAGATGGCATCCGCCCTGAGACAAATTTCCGCTCCTTCGCACTGCTCTTCGAGGCATTGGCCTACGAAGCCAATCCGGGTGTGTGCTACGCCAAGAAATTCTAATGCGCTTTGAGGCGTGAGTACCGGGCCGCAATCCACAGCAGTGGCGATTCTTTCTCGGTCCGGCTCGGCTTTGGCAAATTGTTAGGGGATTGATTGGGCAAATTTGACCAGCGGCAAGGCAGTTCCTGGGCATGCTGTCCAGCCGAGACGTAACCCCTATTCCCGGCTCCTCCATCTCGACCGATAGGGCTCTCGTCTGCCGTGAGATGGGCTAGGATAGGGCAGCAGAGGACAGCCGCGGATTGCATCCAGTCGAGCCCTGAGCGGTTCGCCACGTTTTGCCTTGTCCATCCCGGCGAGACCCATGCCAAGAATGGCTTTGGGAAAGAGTTAATCCAAATTAGGACGCCAACCGAATCTGAGACTATCGTTTCCCGATGCGGTTTTCATTGCGCCACCGCCTCGCCGCCCCTTGAAATGCAAGCGTGGCGATGCGATTTTGCATACTTGGCAGCGGCAGCTCGGGCAACAGCGCGCTGATCGCGACCGAAGGGGCCCGCGTGCTGGTCGACGCGGGCTTCTCCGAGCGGCGGCTCGGCCGGCTGCTGGCGGCGGTCGGCACCTCCCTCCGGCAGGTCGATGCGGTCTTTCTCACCCACGAGCATGGCGACCACGCCAGCGGCATCGAGGGCCTGCGGCGCCATCCCCACCTCCAGATCTTCGCCAACCACGCCACCGCGCGCGCCGTCCAGGAGGGCCTGAGCTACCGGCCGGCCTGGAAGACCTTCGCCACGGGCGACAGCTTCCGCTTCCGCGACCTCGAGGTGGACAGCTTTTCCGTCCCGCACGACGCCCATGATCCCGTCGGTTTCCGCTTCAGCAGCGGGCCGGAGGAGGACCTGTTCGAGCGGCGGCACACCCTCGCCTGGGTCACCGACCTCGGCCACGTCCCGCCCCACGTCCGCGAACGGCTGCGGGAATGCGACGTCGTCGTCGTCGAGTCGAACCACTGCCCGCGCATGCTGCAGGAGGACGGCCGGCGTTCCTGGTCGACCAAGCAGCGGATCAGCGGACGGCACGGCCATCTCTCGAACGCCGCCACCGGGGAGCTGCTCGCCAGCGTCGCCAGCCCGCGCTGGCGGCGGATTTATCTCACGCACCTGTCCCGCGACTGCAATTCCCACGCCGCGGTCGAAGCCGCGCTGGCGCCGGCCCGCGGCCGGCTGCACTGCGAGTTCGCGATCGTCGGTCATGGCGAGGGCACGGCATTTTATGAGCTCTAGGCCCATCGCCCTTCCTTTCCGGCGCACCAAGATCATCTTCACCCTCGGACCGGCGACCGAGAGCGAGGAGATGCTCGAGCGGCTGATCCGCGCCGGCGCCGACGTCGTCCGCCTCAACATGGCGCACGCGACGCACGACTGGACCCGCCAGATCATCCGCCGCATCCGCGCGGTGAGCGGACGCCTCGGGCAGGAGATCGCGATCATGATGGACATCAAGGGGCCGGAGATCCGCACCGGCGACGTGGCGGCGCCCATCGAGCTGAAGCCGGGCGAGATCTTCGACTTCACCGTCAAGGGCGGCGCGGAAGATGTCGAGGTGCGCTCGGTCAACGTCAACTACCAGGACCTGGTCAACGACATCAAGGTGGGCGAGACCGTGCTGGTGGACAACGGCCTGATCCAGCTCGAGGTCCTGGAGAAGCACGATGCGCGCATCCGCTGCCGCGTGCTCGTGTCGGGCGAGCTGCGGTCGCGCCGCCATATCAATCTGCCCGGGGTGAAGATCAACCTGCCTTCCTTCACCGAGAAGGACCGGGGCGACGCCACCGTCGGGCTCGAGGAGGGCATCGATTTCCTGGCGCTGTCGTTCGTGCGGGAGGCGGCCGACATCGGCCGCCTGCGCGGCTTCCTCGACGAAAGGAAGTCGAAGGTCCGCATCATCGCGAAGATCGAGGACCAATCCGCCATCCTCAATCTCGACGAGATCGTGCGGGCCTGCGATTCGATCATGGTGGCGCGGGGCGACCTCGGCATCGAATGCCCCTTCGAGGACCTGCCGGTCATCCAGCGGCGCGCGGTCAATGCCTGCCTCGTCCACGGGAAGCCGGTGATCATCGCGACCCACATGCTCGAGTCCATGATCTCGCAGCCCGTGCCCACCCGCGCGGAGATCACCGATGTCGCGAACGCCGTCTACGAACAGGCCGATTGCATGATGCTCTCAGGGGAGACGACCATCGGGAAGTATCCCTTCGAGTGCGTGGTGATGCTTGACAAGATCGCGCGCCGGATCGAGTCCGAGGACCTGTCCGAGTTCGGCGACCAGGCCGTCTTCACCACCGAGAAGATGAAGATCCTCCATTCGGCCGTGGTGCTGGCGAACCAGCTGCCCCACTCCCACCTCGTCACCTTCACCCGGCACGGGTTCATGGCCCACGGGCTGGCCGCGCTGCGTCCGGTGCACTCCCCCATTCTCGCCTTCACGCCCTCCGCCCAGCTCTTCCGGCAGCTGCGCCTGCTCCGGGCCGTCGAGCCTTACCTCATGCCCTTCGGTGCCGAGCCCGATCTCACGATCAAGAGCGCGATCGACACCCTGCGGCGCCTCGGGCGGGTGAATCCCGGCGACAAGCTGATCATCGCGACCGACATCGTCTCGCAGGACCGGCTGGTCGACAGCGTGCAGCTGCGGACGGTGCTTTGAGTCAGGCCGGGTGCCGTCAGGCTGTAGGGAAGCGCCTGACAACCCATTGACAAAGGGTGTATTCTGCGACGTTCGCTGTTACCGGGAAGGATGCACGGCGTCTTCCCTGATACACTACAGTGGGTCCCCTTTCTACCATGCCCCGAATTTTCCGCCTCTTGCTTGCCCTCGGGACCGCCGCGGTCCTCCACGCCCAAAGCTCCAGCGGCACCCTCTATATCGCCAATCTCCGTCCCCTGCCCGGCGCCACGACCTCCACCTCCGCCGGCACCGCGACGATCCTCCTGAGCCCCGGCAACGCGAACGCGATCGTCGACGTCACCTTCGACAACCTGACCTCCGAGGAGGTCACGGCTCACCTGACCGTGGGCGGGACCGGTGCCGCCGGGACGTACGTCTTTGCGCTGGGCACGGGTCAGGTCACCGACGCGATCTGGAGCTTCGCCCCGACCGGCAGCTTCTCCAGCTCCGCCCTTCTCGCGGCGCTCCAGTCCGGCAACCTCTACGTCGAGATCGACACCACCACCTATACCAGCGGCGAATTGGGCGGGCAGTTCCTGGTCGGGAGCGGCACGGCCAACTTCACGCCCCCCCCGGCGCCGCCCGCGGTCAATCTCAACGTCATCAGCCAAAGCGATGCCGCGCGCTTCCTCACCCAGGCGACCTTCGGCCCGACGCTCGCCGACATCGCCACGGTGACGAGCGGCGGCTACACCGCCTGGATCACCAAGCAGATGGCGCTGCCCCAGACGTCGCATCTCGCCGCCACCCGGGCCGATGCCGCGGCCTTTCCCAATACGAGCCAGTTTCCCGTGATCGAGAACGACCGCTATGCGGCCTGGTGGCTGGTGTCCACGACGGCCGCCGACCAACTGCGTCAGCGCGTCGCCTTCGCGCTGAGCGAGATTTTCGTCGTGTCCGATCAGTCGTCGGCGCTGACCAACCAGCCCGAGGCTCTCGCCAACTATTACGACATGCTCGCGGCCGACGCCTTCGGCAACTACCGCCAGCTGCTCCAGGATGTGACGCTCAGCCCGGTCATGGGCAATTATCTCAACATGCTGGAAAACGCCGCCGCGAATCCGGCGAAGGGCACCGCCGCCGACGAAAATTACGCCCGCGAGGTGATGCAGCTCTTCACGATCGGCCTGAATGAGCTCAATCCGGACGGGTCGCTCCAGCTCGACAGCACCGGCCAGCCCATCCCCACCTACAACCAGGCCACGATCGTCCAGACGGCCAACGTCTTCACCGGCTGGGCCTATCAAAATCCCGCCAAAAGCCCGAGCTTCACCGGCAGTCCGGCCGACTGGTATGACCCGATGGAGCTCTATCCGGCGTATCACGACACCACGCAGAAGACCATCGTCAACAATGTGGTCCTCCCCGCCAACGAGGGCGGCGCCGCGGACCTGAAGACCGAGCTCGACACGCTCTTCAATCACCAAAATACCGCGCCCTTCTTCTGCCGGGAGATGATCCAGCGCCTGGTCACGAGCAATCCCAGCGCGGGCTACGTCTACCGGATGGCCCAGGTGTTCGCCAACGACGGCGCGGGCGTGCGCGGCAATATCGGCGCCGTGGTCAAGGCCATCCTGCTCGACCCCGAGGCCCGCTCGTCGTCGTTCCTGTCCAATGCCAGCTACGGCAAGCTGAAGGAGCCCCTCCTGCGCCAAACCGCGGTCTACCGGGCGTTCAACGCCACCGCGGCCGACGGCCGCTTCAGCATCTTCGACACGGACAACACGCTGGGACAGACGCCGCTGAGCTCACCGACGGTCTTCAATTACTTCCTGCCCAACTTCGTCCAGCCCGGCTCCCTGGCCTCCGCGGGGCTGTATGCGCCCGAGTTCCAAATCACGACGGCCTCCACCTCGATCAGCGTGGTGAACAACCTCTACAGCTCGATCTACACGCCCACGACTCCGGCCGCGACCACGCTGGTCCTCGACCTATCGGCCCTTACGGCCGAGGCCGCGACCTCCACCGCGCTTGTCAATACGATCAATCTGCTCTTCTGCGGCGGCAACATGGCGACGGCCACGCAGCAGAACATCATCAGCGGCCTGGCCGCGCTGCCGACCTCGACGACGGCCCTGGCCCGGGCCCAATTCGCCCTCGAACTCGCGGTCACCGCTCCCGACAGCGCCGTCCAGGAATAACCGGCGCCGGCCCCAATCTCCATGAACCCCTACGAACTCTCCCGCCGCAAATTCATCGGCTCCGCCTGCGCCGCCGTCGGCGCCACCGGTCTGCTCTCCGCCCTCGCCCAGCTGCGCATGATCGGCGCCGTCGCCGCCGATGCCACCACCAGCACCGACTACAAGGCGCTCGTCTGCTTCTTCCTCTACGGCGGCAACGATTCGAACAACGTCCTGATCCCCTACGACAACTCCGATTACGCGTCCTATGCTTCGCAGCGGACGGCCCTGGCGATTCCGCAGAACACGCTCCTGCCGATCTCGCCCAAGACCACCGACGGCCGCACTTGGGCCCTCCATCCCTCGCTGCCCGAGCTGCAGAGCCTGTTTGGCGCGGGGAACCTCGCGATCATGGCCAACACCGGCTCGCTGGTGCAGCCGATCACGCTCGCCCAGTACAATTCCGGCAACGCCGCCCTGCTGCCTCCCCAGCTCTTCTCCCACGCCGACCAGCAGGTGCAGTGGCAAAGCAGCATCCCGGACCAGCCCTTCCAGTCCGGCTGGGGCGGCCGCCTGGCCGACATCGTGAACGCGATGAACACCAATCCCAAGGTCTCGATGTCCATCAGCGTCGCCGGCGAGAATTCCTTCCAGATCGGCAAGACCGTCTCGCAGTTTGCCGTGAGCCCGAGCGGCGCCGTCACGCTCTCCAACACGACCGGCGGCACCGTCAATCCCGTCCGCTTCACGGCGCAGCAAAACATCCTCAACCAGACGGACGTGAACCTGTTTCAGGCGGCCTTCGGCGGCGTCACGAACTCGGCCATCGGCGCCAGCAACACCCTCACTTCGATTCTCACCGCCGCTCCCACGCTGAAGACCGTGTTTCCCAACACCAGCCTGGGCACACAGATGCAGATGATCTCCAAGATGATCGCCACCGCGCCGCAGCTCGGGCTCACCCGCCAGATCTTCTTCGCCAGCCTGGGCGGCTGGGACCTCCATTCCGGCGAACTTCCCGCCCATGCCGCCCTGCTCCAGCAGATCAGCCAGGCCCTCAATGCCTTTTATAGCGCGACCGTGGAACTGGGTGTGGCGAAGCAGGTCACGACCTTCACCGCCTCCGACTTCAGCCGCACCTTCAACACGAATGGCGACGGCTCCGATCATGGCTGGGGCAGCCACCACTTCGTCATGGGCGGGGCGGTCAAGGGCACGCAGATCTATGGCTCAGTGCCGACGCTGGTGATCGGCGGCCCCAATGACACCGGCCGGGGCCGGTGGATTCCCACGACCAGCGTCGACCAGTACGCGGCGACACTCGCCAGCTGGTTCGGCGTGAGCGCCACCAATTTGCCCATCGTCCTGCCCAACATCGGCCGGTTCGCGACTTCGAATGTGGGTTTCATTTGAGCCGGCGGCTCTACATTTTTCTCGTCCTGGTCCTGGCGGTGGTCGCGTGGCGGTTCTGGCCGCGCCCGGCGCCGCCGTGGCATCCGCCGGCCGCCTTGGCGGCGGCAACGCGCGCCCTGACTCTCGGCGGAGCCGGGCGGATCGCGCCCCATGCCAATCCTAATCCGCGCGCGCCCGATGGGCCGCCCAACGAGGACGCGCCGTCCCATCTGGCCGACAATCTCAATTCCCCGGCGACCGATATTCACGCCGACCTCCGGCTGCTGCATGATATTTTCGTGAACTATCGCAGCGCGGTGAAGGGCCAGAACCCGATCGGCGAAAACGTCGACATCACCGCCGTGCTCACCGGGCGCAACGCGCTGGGCTTCGCCTTCATTCCGAAGGACCATCCGGCCATCAACGCGAACGGGGAGCTTTGCGACCGGTGGGGGACGCCCTTTTTCTTCCACCAGCTCTCGGGCGAGCTGATGGAGATCCGCTCGGCCGGGCCCGACCGCAAGCTCTATACCGCCGACGACCAGGTGCTGAGTCCCTGACGGCGGCGCGGCGATGCGGAAGCATCTTGGATATTTCAGCGCCGGCGGCCCGCCCAGGCCCCTCCGATCGCTATGTAGAAACCGCATCGCCGCGCCCCAGATTCGGATGGTCGCCGTGCCCGGTGTGCTCCATGGTGAGGTCGAGTGACCGATCAGGAGCAAAGCGACCCCAGCAAACAGGCACCCGGACCGGAGACACCGGTTTACATGGGCCTGCCGGCCGCGCGCTACCTTTGGCCGCGCTTTTGGGTGGCCGTCGCCTTTGGCCTCCCCGCCCTGATCGCGGCGATGGGGCATCTGCCCGGATCGGGACGCTGGCTCGGGCCGCGTTCGGCGGGCTGGATCCAATTCATCTGCGCCACCCCGGTCTTTTTCTGGAGCGGCGCGCCGTTTCTGCGGCGCTGGTGGGAGTCGGTGCGGAGGCTCGACCCGAACATGTTTACGCTGATCGTCACCGGGACGGGCGCGGCGTACTTCTACAGCGCGGCGGTCCTGCTGACCGGCCGGGCCTACCCGCTGTATTTCGAGGCCGCGGCCGCCACGACCGCCATCGTGCTGCTGGGCCAGATCCTCGAGCAGCGCGCTCAGGCGGGGACCGACGCGGCTGTGCGCGCCCTCCTCCAGCTGGCGCCCCCCGTGGCCCACCGCCTGCGCCAGGCCGAAGAGGAGGACGTGCCCCTGGCCGACGTCGTCCCCGGCGACCTGCTCCGCGTCCGGCCCGGCGAAAAGGTGCCGGTCGACGGCCGCGTGACCGAAGGTTCGAGCTATGTGGATGAGTCGATGCTGACCGGGGAGCCCGTGCCCCCGGCCAAGCAGGCCGGCGATGGCGTAAGCGCAGGCACCCTGAATGGCACGGGCACGTTTGTCTTTCAGGCCGAACGGGTGGGCCGCGACACGCTTCTGGCCCAAATCATCCAGCTGGTCGAAAGGGCCCGGCAGACCAGGCCTCCCCTGGCGCGGTTGGCCGACCGCGTGTCCGCCTGGTTCGTGCCCGCGGTTCTGCTCGCCGCGACCGCGACCTTCGTCTGCTGGCTCGAAGTCGGGCCGGAGCCACGCCTCGCGCACGCGGTGGCCAATGCCGTCGCCGTCCTCGTCATCGCCTGTCCCTGCGCCCTGGGTCTGGCGACGCCCGTCGCCGTCGTGGCCGGGATTGGCCGGGGAGCCCGGGCGGGTGTGCTGGTCCAGGACGCCACCGCTTTCGAAAGGCTGGCCGGCATCACGACGGTCTTCCTCGACAAAACCGGAACACTGACCGAGGGCCACCCGCTGGTCGTCGCCGTGCGGCCGGTGCGGGAGCTGACGGACGGTCAGTTGCTGGCGCTGGCCGCCGCCGTCGAAAGCAGCAGCGAACATCCTCTCGGCCGCGCCATCGTGGCCGCGGCGCGGACCCGCGGCCTGACGTTGCCGGCGGCCTCCGGCTTCGAGTCCGAGGCGGGCGTGGGGGTCTCAGCCCAGGTGGAGGGCCAGAAGGTGCGGGTGAGCCGCGCTCCGGACGCCGAGGGCGAGGACGCCCTTGCCGCGGCCACGATCGTCGGCGTGACCGTCGACGGTCGGCCGATGGGCACGATCGCCCTTGCCGATCCGCTCAAGCACTCCTCCGCCGCGGCCGTCCGCGAACTTCACGCCCTCGGCCTGAAGGTGGCCATGGTCAGCGGCGATCGGGCGGCCGCCGCCTACGCCGTGGCCGGCCTCTTGGAGCTCGACGACGTCCACGCCGAAGCCACCCCCGCCCGCAAGCAAGAGATCGTGCTGGCGGCGCGAAAGAAGGGCGAGAGGGTGATCTTCGCCGGCGACGGCATCAACGATGCGCCCGCGCTGGCCGCGGCCGACGTCGGCGTGGCCATGGGGACGGGAACGGACATCGCGATGCAGAGCGCGGGGCTGGTCCTCACGCAGGGAGACCTGCCCGCCCTGGCGCGGGCCGTGCGGCTCAGCCGTGCCGTCGTGCGCGTCATCAAGCAGAACCTCTTCCTCGCCTTCATCTATAATGGACTCGGAATCCCGATCGCCGCCGGCGTCCTCTATCCCGCGACTGGGCGGCTGCTCGACCCGATGCTGGCCGCCGCCGCCATGTGCCTGAGCTCGATCTGCGTCGTCGGGAATGCCCTGCGGCTAACCCGCGCCCGGCTATAGGCTTGCGTCGGGAAGGGCTCTTCCCAGCGTTGCCTTTACGCCCACCCATGCGATTTGCCAGTAGTCCGTCGTCCGTCTCCGGCGCCCCTTCCCGGCGCCTGGCGCATTACCAAGGCCTGTTTTTTGACGAGTTTGTGCCGGATTCGGCGTGGATCCGCGAGCTGGGAATCGTGCGCCTGCCGCCCTTGGCCGAGAAGACGGTTTTCGTCGTGCAGGGTGAGATGCACCCCCACCCGGACGTCCATGGCCTCGAAGCCGGTTCGCTCGGCGCCGATTTCCTGCTCGATGGCCGGTGCGTGGCCACGCTCCGCCACATCCGGCCCGGGCCCTTCCGGGTGCGCCTGAGCGCGGGCCCGGCCGGGATCCAAAGCGGCGCGATCCTGGGCGTGCGGCTGCGCGGAACCGGCGTGACCAATCTCCTTGCCCTGCTGGGGCGCGTCACCGCCGGCTGGCCCCTCACCGGCGCCCTGCAGCGCTTCCGGCGCCAAAACAAGAACCGCCAGTTCCGCCTCGTCCGCATCGAGACCGAGGCCGGCGAGGCCGTCTTCGATTTTTCCAACCGCCATTCGCCCTTCTCGGCGGAATTCGCGCGCCGCGGCGTGCGCCTCGGCCTCAATCTCGCCGGGTTTCTCACGGCCGACCTCGGCATCGGCGAATCTGCCCGCTGCATGGCGCGGGCGGCCGACGCCGCCGGGATTGCCCTCGCCCTGATCGACCTGAAGCTCCCCTGCAGGAACCGCCGCGGCGATCCCGCGTATGCGGGCCGGCTGCAGGAGGAGAATCCCTACCCCGTCAACGTGGTCCACCTCGATCCGCCGGCCTCGCGCGATCTCGAGCATCATCATCCCGGATTCTGCCGCGGCAAATACAACATCGCCTATTGGGCGTGGGAGCTGCCGGAGTTTCCCGACGCGTGGCTGCCGTCCTGCGACTACTTTGACGAAATCTGGTGCCCCAGCGAATTCACGCGCGAGGCCATCGCCTTCAAGTCGCCCATCCCGGTCCTGGCCATGCCCCACTCCATTTCCTTCGCCTTGCCGGCCGAGCCGATCGCCGCGCTGCGGGCGCGCTTCGGGCTGCCGCCCGAGACGTTCCTCTTCCTCACCCTTTTCGACCTCAATTCCTACGTGGAGCGCAAGAATCCGCGGGCGGTGCTGGCCGCCTTCCGCCAATCCGGTCTGGCCGGCGCGGGCGCCGCCTTGGTCATCAAGGTGCAGAACGCCGCCGGCAATCCGCAGGACCTGGCCGAGCTGCAAGCCGCGGCGCGCGACCTTCCCGGCACGATCCTCATCACCGAGACTCTCCTGCGCGCGGAGATCTATGCGCTCGAGGCGGCCTGCGACTGCTTTGTCTCGCTGCACCGCGCCGAGGGTTTTGGACTCGCCGTCGCGGAGTGCATGCTGTTGGGCAAGCCGGTCATTTCCACCAATTGGTCGGCCACGGCCGAATACGTCACCGCGGAGAACGGGTGTCCCGTGCGGGCCCCGCTGGTGGTGCTCGAGCGCAATTATGGGCCCTACGCCCGCGGTCAGGTCTGGGCCGACCCGGACGTGGGCGACGCCGCGCGGTGGATGCGCGCCCTCTTCAGCGACCGGGCTCTGGCCGGGCGGCTCGGCGTCGCCGCCCGCGCCACGATGATCGAACGTTTCGATCCAGCCGTCATCGGCGCGCGCTACCGGCGCCGGCTGGAGGCGATCGCCGGCTGGTGAGATCGGCGATGCAGCCCATCCGGACGCTGGTCGTGGCGCGCCCCGACCGCCTGGGCGACGTCGTGATTTCCTCGTCGTGCCTCGCGGCGGTGCGCGCGCATTTTCCCGGCGCCCGGCTCCACTGGCTCGTGGCCGACCGGATGCGCCCATTGTTTCACGGGCACACCCTGATCGACGGCGTCCTGACGCCCGGGCCGGGCGGATTCTGGCCGCGGGTGTTCCGGCTGGCGCTAGGCCTCCGCCGCCAGCGGCCCGACGCGGTCGCCCTCCTCCAGCCCGACAGCGTCGTCGAAGTCGCCGCCTGGCTGGCGCGCGTGCCCTCGCGCGCGGGTTGGGCCCGGCGGCGCTTCCGGCCCCAGTTCCTTACCCAATCCACTCCCTACCGCAAAAGCGAGGGCGCGAAACACGAGGCCCGATACAATTTTGACGTGCTCGGATTGCTCGGCGTGCCGGAGCCGGCGTCCCTGGAGCCGCTCCTGAGCCCCGATCCGGCCGCGCGCGCGCGCCTGGAGGCCCGGCTGGGCGCCGACGCTCCGGCCCTGTCCGGATGCGCCGCGCTCCATCTCGCGGCCCACCGCGGCAAGCCACGCGTGCCGCTCGAGGTGCTGGCCTCCCTGGCCGGCTGGCTGCGGCGGGAGCGGGGCCTGCGGCCGCTCCTGATCGGGACCGAAGCCGATCCTTCCGCCGCCCGCGTGGCCGAGCTCGCCGGGATCGCGCCAGCCGAGCTGATCGATCTCCGCGGCGCCACCGATATGGCGGAACTTGCGTGGCTCCTGCGATCCGCGGCCTTTTGCGCGGCGCGCGACAGCGGCCCGGCTCAGCTCGCCGCCGCCATGGGATGCCGGACGCTGGTGTTCTTCATCGATCCGCGGCCGATCCTCGGGCCGGTCCGCTGGAAGCCGCTGGGCCCGAGGGTGGAGATCCTGCCCGCGGACCCGGAAAGCTTTGTGGCTGCGACGGCCCAGGCCGCCGCGGCGCGGCTGCTGGCGATGTAACCCCCGGTCACTACCGGCTAAGGCGATGGCGGCGCAGCCACCGCAATCGTCAAATCTGAAACCATGAAGGCGAGCCGCCGCCCGTCGGCGCCGGCCGGCGAGACTGGCTGCGGCGTCTCGAACGCCACCACGGTTACGCCCGGGGGCAGCGTGAATTTTCGAGTGTGCAGCGGGGTCCCCGGCTGCGGACCGAGCGGGCCCTCCCACACGGCGGCGCCTCGAACGCTCACGCGTAGATCGCGCACCGTGTTGCTGAGCGCGCTGCAGGCCAGCTCGACCTCGAGGGCCTGTCGGCCCCCATTGGCCAGGAGGATCGTGGCCCGCTGGCCGTCCGCCCAGCGCCAGGCCCGGCGGCTGTCCCATTCCGGAGCGGTCCAGCCTGCGGCAAAATTCGCGTCGACGGAAACGCCCGGAGGCAGCGACGCGGCGACGGCGAATTCCGCCGGATGCGGCGTTTCCAGGCCAAAGCTCACGAATTTATAGATGCCGTAGGGCACGAAGCAATTGCCGAGCAGGAACCAAAGCAGCCAGCGCCGGTTCGGACGCGCCGCCAGGAGGAGGTTGAAGGCGAGCGTGATCGGCAGCGCATGCCGGGTCACCGTGAAGTGGCTGTACCAAACCTGGTAGGCCACGCATAGAAACAGCGGCACGAAGACGATCCCCACGCGCCAAAGCCGGTTTTTCCACTCGCGATGCGTGGCCAGGTAGAGGCATTGGGTCAGGGTCGCCACGATCGTCAGCAGCGCATGCAGGGGGGTGCTCTTGTAGAAGTGGGGCCAGTCGACCCCGCCCTGGCGGATCACCGCGATGACCTCGCCGAGCTTGCGGAGGATGGCACGCAGAGGCCAGTTGATGTTGTCGCCGACCATCGAGGCTCGGAGCCGCTCGAGCAGGCCCGCCCCGCCCTCCCCTGGAAACCGCCAACGGACATAAAGAAACCAGAGTGCCAGCGGCACGGCGGCCAGCGCCCCCCGCCGGAGATTCTTCCCGAGCGCCTGCCGCCACGGCCCCTCGAATTCCAGGAGGCCCGCGAGACCGAGCAGGTTGATCTCGCGGGTCAGCGCCGCCAAGCCGAGGAGCCCGGCGCCCCCGCATCCGCCGACCATCGCGGCGAGCGTCATCAGGACAAAGGCGGGGAAGTCCGTCAGAGCCTTGAAGGTGGATTCGATGACGCCACACGTCAGCAGCATCGCGGCGAAGCCGGCCAAGCCGGTCCAGCCCTGTCGGCGAAAGAGCACATACAGGATCACGGTGTAACCCAGCCAGAAGACGGGATTGAGCGCGGCATAGACGTTGAGCACCCAAGAGGGCCGCCCCAGGCCGCCCAGCCAGGCGAGCCAGGGAAGCAGGATGCGGTCGGCCCGATACGCCGGATCGTCCAGCGCCGTCTTCATCCGCGGGTCGCGCAGCAGCGGGTCGAGCGCCATCTCGGCATAGAGCTGGCCATCGAAGCCCCAGCGGACTGGCGGCACGTACTTGGGCGTGGCCCGATAGACGGCGATGCCGCGCTGCTCGAACTCCCGGCCGATGGGAATGAATCGGGTCAGGCCAAAGGCCGGCGACCAGACATTAACGCAGGTGCCCAGCATGACCGCGAACGCTGCCGCGCCGACAATGGCGAAGGCCCAGCGGGGCGACCGGATGAAGGCTTTCTCTGGGGTTGGGGCTTCCAAGATGAAAAGCGCCGGCCGCTACCTCCCGGCGATGTAGAGGTAGCTCTCAAAAAGCGGCTCTTCCAGCCGGACGACGTCGAACACGGCGGCGCCGCAACTCGCCAGCAGGGACTCCATTTCGGACCGGGGCAGCGCGTGCATCTCCATCTTGGCCACGCGGGGAAAGCTGAGGCGCAGCCAGCGCCGGACGACCCGCAATGGTGTCGGCGGATTGAGCGGCGGGAGCTTGGGCGGCCGCGTGGCCGGCATCTGCAGCATCACGAGCCCTCCCGGCCGGCAGATTCTGACCAATTCGCGGACGTAGCGGCGGGCGTAACCCGGCTCGACGTGCTGCAGGGTGATCATGCTCACGACCAGGTCAAAACCGTCGTCGGGCATGCCTTTGAGGTCCGATCTCGGATTGTGCACGTAGCGGACCCTATCCCCATGCTGATTGTGGCGGCGGGCCAGGCTCAACATCTCCACAGAAATGTCGATGCCCGTCGCCCGGTCGAAATGGGCCGTAAGGGCCTGCGTGAGGCGCCCAACGCCGCAGCCGAAATCCAGCGCATCGCCTCGGGCCAGGCCCGGCCGGCAGCGCCGGGCATGGCGCATCAGGGCATCGGCCTCCGTCCGGCCCGTGGCGAAGAATGCCTCGGCCTCCCATTTTCCGCCGCGCTTGTCTGGTTCGCTTAGGACCGCCCAATAGGGGTCGGTTTGGGCGAAGAGATCCCAGTGCTTCCGTATCTGCCAGAGCTTCATGCCAAAGCCGCCAGCAAGGCCGCGCCCGGCGGATTACGCAAGGCTGGGCGCGGGGTCAGCGCGGCGGGAGGGCCACCACCACCGACGGTTGGGAAACCATGTAGGCCAGCGGTCGCACGTCGTCGCCCGGCGGCGACACCGCCTGCGGCGTCTCGAAATCCACGACCGTTTCGCCGGGCGGCAGCGGGAATGGCGCGGTGCGCACGGCGGTCAGGGGCCGGGGAGCGATCTGTCCCAGCCAGACCGTCGTCCCGCGCACGCTCACGCGCAGATCGCGCGGCACGAGGCTTTCCGAGGCGAAGGCGAGCCGGACCTCCAGCGGTTTCCTGCCCGCATTCACCAGGACCAGCGTGGACTGCTGGCTATGCGACCAGCGCCAGGTCCGGTGGCGGTTCCATTCCGGACCCCACCAGCCCGCCCGATATCCCGCGCTGATGGTCCCACCCGCCGGAGCCGCGGTCTCCAGCACAAATTCCGGCTGCTCCGGGCCTTCCAGTCCGAAATCGACGAACCGGTAGATGCCGTAGGGGACGAAGCAGTTGCCGAGCAGAAACCAGATCAGCCAGCGCCGGTTCGGGCGCAGCGCGAGCAGCAGATTGAAGGCGAGCGTGATCGGCAGCGCATGCCGGGTCACGGTGAAGTGGCTCTCCCAGACGTTGTAGGAAATGAAGAAAAAATACGGGACGAAGACGATCCCCACCCGCCAGAGGCGGTTCTTCCACGCCGGGTGCGTGGCCAGGTAGAGGCACTGGGTCAGCGTCGCGATGATGGTCAGCAGCGCATGCAGCTCGACGCTCCGATAAAACCGGTGCCAGTCGACCCCGCCCCGCCAGATGAAGGCGAGGACCTCGCTCAATTTCCGGAAGATCGCGTGGAGCGGCCAATCAATATTATTGCCGGCCATCGAGGCGTACAGCGCGGCCAGCGTATGGCTTCCGGGCGAAGGGAGCCGCCAGCGGACATAGCAGAACCAGAGCGCGAACGGTCCGACCGCGACCAGGCAGCGCAGGAGATTCTTCCGGAAGGCCTCGCGCCAGGGCGGCTCGAATTCGAGCAGGCCCGCGAGGCCCAGCAGGTTGATCTCGCGGGTCAGCGCCGCCAGGCCCTCCACCGCCGCGCCCCCAGTCCCTCCGATCATCGCGGCGAGGGTCATCAGGACGAAGGCGGGAAAGTCGGTGAGCGCCCCATACATCGATTCGATGACGCCGCAGGTCAGCAGCATGGCGGCAAAGCCCGCCCAGCCCGCCCAGCCGTGACGGCGGAAAAGCACGAAAAGGATCGCGACGTAGCCGATCCAGCAGATGGGGTTGAGCGCGGCATAGACATTGAGCACCCAGAACGGTCGGCCCAGTCCGCCGAGCCAGGCGACGGCGGGCAGCAGCACGCGATCGGCGCGGTAGGCCGGATCGTCGAGCGCCACCTTCAGCCGCGGGTCGCGGAGCAAGGGGTCGAGCGCCAGCTCCGCGTACCATTGCCCGTCAAAGCCCGCATCGGGACCGGGGGCGGGCGTCACGTATTTCGGGGTCGCGCGATAGACGGCGGTCCCGCGCGGGACAAATTCGCGCCCGATATTGATGAACCGCGTGAGGCCGTAGTCCGGCAGCCAGACGAGCGCGCAGGTCATCAGCACCAGGGCGAAGGCGGCGGCCGCCGTCGCGGCGTAGGTCCAGCAGAGAGGGCGGGAGGGAATGCGCTGCAGAGTTTCCGGCACAAAAAGGGCGACCAGCCCCTGCCAATAGCGCCGTTCCGGCGGGATGCTGTCGAGAAAGGATTTGCGCCGCGGCCGCCGCTCCCGGCTCCGGGTATCCTCTTGGTTTTCACCGACTATCCGCTATCGGTACCAGCCGAGGCATTGAAAAGCTGATGCAAAACGACCGCCCGCCAGTCCCCGCGCCGTCGCGCTGGCCGATTCGCCTGTTTGGCCTGGGCGCCGTCCTCTTCTTCCTCGGCCTGGTGGCGCGCTTTTGGCATCCGGTCTGGGGCTTGACCGCGTTCGTTCAGCTGGACGCGTCGTACGACGAGAAGAAGATCCCCGAGTTTCTCACTCAGCCGGTGTACGTTTTCCGCGACTCGGGCCCCTATGACGGGATCGCCTATTCCCAGATCGCCTACCATCCGCTGCTGCGCGCGCCGGAACTGCGGGGCGCGGTCGACAACCTCGCCTACCGCGGCCGCCGCATCCTGCCGCCCGCGCTGGCCTGGATTCTGGCCGGCGGCAACCCCGCGCGGATCATCCAAGTCTATGTCCTGCTCAACGTCTTTGCGTGGCTGATCCTGGCCGCGCTGCTCTGGCGGCTGCTGGCCGTGGAGGATTTGCGCAGCTGGCTGGCGTGGACGGGCCTCCTCTTCTCCGCCGGCGCCCTGGCCAGCGTGCGCGAGTCCCTGACCGACTTGATCTCACTGACCTTCCTCGCCGCGGCCATGGCCGCGCTGGAATGCCGCCGGCCGCGCCAAGCCTTTGCCTGGCTGGCCGCCGCGGCCCTGTCCCGCGAAACGCTGCTGGCCGCGCTGCCGGGCCTCTGGACGCCACCTTGGTTGTCCTGGCGCAACGGCCGCCGCGCCCTCGCCGCGGCGGCGCCTCTGGCGGTTTGGATGCTCTATATCCGCTGGCAGCTCGGGCCGGCCGATCCCGGTTGGGGCAATTTCACCTGGCCCGTCGCCGGCTTGGTCGAGAAGTGGCACGCGAGCCTGTCGGACGCGGCGCAATCCCAAAACCAGCTGCTGGCCTGGACCACCCTGCTCGCCACGCTGGGCCTGACGGCGCAGGCGGGCTACCTGCTGATCCGCCCCCAGGCGGCCGACCCGTGGTGGCGGATCGGGGCGGTCTACGTCGCGGTCATGCTCCTGCTCGGCACCGCCGTGTGGGAGGGGTTTCCCGGCGCCGTCCAGCGCGTCGTGCTCCCCATGAGCCTGGCGTTTTTTGTCCTCGTGCGCCGGCGCCGCGCCGCCGTCGGCTGGCTGCTCGCGGGCAGCCTCACGGCATTCGCCGGCCTGCTGCCCTTGCACGACGTGCCCACGGACGGCCGCGAGATCGAAGCGGTTCGCCATGGCGATGACGCCTGCATTGTCCGCGTGGGCGGCGGCTGGCACGGCTGCGAGCATACCCAAAGGCACATCTGGGCTTGGAGCGACGGCTCGGGGCCGGCCCGGCTGGAAATCACCGCCTGGCCGAAGATCCCGCGAACCTGGCAAATGGAGTTTTTCCTCCGCAGCCCGGCGCCGCGCCACGTCGTGATCCGGCAGAACGGCGTGGAACTCTGGCGCGGAGCGGTGGGACCCGCCAAGTTGCCCGTGGCGATTTCCTTTCGCGCCGCCGGCGGCGGCGCGCAATTGGAATTCTCCACGGATGCGCCTGCCCGCCTGGAAAACGCCAATCCGGACGCCCGCTTGATTGCCTTCGGGATCTACGACCCAAAGGTGATCTTGTCGGACATCCCATAATATGCCCCGCTCCTTTCTTCTCGATCTGACGCATACCAGCCATACCCGCGCGCGCACGGGCGTGCAAAGGGTCGCGCGTTCGATGGCGGCTGCGCTGGGTGAGCGCGCCCTTCCCGTGACCTTCGATCCCTATCTGCGGGCCTGGCGCCCGCTCGCAAGCTTCGAGCGGGCCAACTTGGCCGCGGTGGCGCCCGCGCGAAAGCGCGGCGGCCGCTGGCCGCTGGCCGCCCGCCTCCGCGGTCGTCTCGGCCGCTGGTGCGGGATCGGGGGCGGCGGCCTGGACGGCGGCGCACCCGGCGACGCTGGCCTGATCGTGCCCGAGATATTCTCGCCCGCGGTCGCCGGGGCGCTGCCGGCTCTTTTCGCCCGGGTCCGCGGCCCCCGTGTGGCCATCTTTCACGACGCGATCGCCCTGCAGCTGCCTGAGTTGACGCCGGCGAAATCCGTCGCCCGCTTTCCCTCGTACCTGCGCGAGCTCCTCGTCTTCGACGGCATCGCCGCCGTCTCCGAGGATTCCCGCCGGTCGCTGGTCGACTACTGGGACGGGCTCGGGGCATCCTCCCGGCCGCCCGTCGTCGCGATTTCCCTCGCAGTCGATCCGCCCGACCTGGGCCGCGCCAGGGCTGGTGGTCCCCAGCCAGCCGGATCAAGTCCCGGCGCGGGCCAAGCTGCGGCGCCCATCATTCTCTGCGTCGCAAGCATCGAGGGTCGGAAAAATCAGGCGTCGCTGCTGGATGCGTGTGAGCGGCTCTGGGCCGGCGGCGGCCGCTTCGAGCTGCGCCTGATCGGCGTGGCCCAGCGGGAAACGGGCCGGGCGGCCCTCGAAAAAATCGAGGCGCTGCGCCGGGCCGGCCGGCCGTTGCGGTATGATGGTCCGGTCGACGAGGCCACCCTCGCCGCAGCGTACCGCGAATGCGCGTTTACCGTGTACCCTTCGCTGCGGGAAGGCTTCGGGCTGCCGGTGCTCGAAAGTCTCGCCTATGGGCGGCCCTGCATCTGTGCGGCCCAGGGGGCGTTGGGTGAAGCCGCGCGCGGCGGAGGCTGCCTGGCGCTCGGGTCCGTCGATGCCGACAGCCTGGCCGCGGCCGTCGGCGGCCTCCTCGCCAACAGGGACCTGCTCGCGCAATTGGGAGCCGCCGCCCGCTCCCGGCGCTTCAAGACCTGGCCGGAATACGTCCGCGAACTCTCGGACTGGACGGACACGCTGCGGCTGAAATCGTGAGAGTTTTTCCAGCTCCCTGCGCGGGCGCGAAATTGGAATTTGCCAAACCGGCGGCAAGACATCCAATCTTGTCGGCTTGTCCCTCTTTTCCCGAAACCAGAAAGCCATCCTTACGCGTTGTCGTGAAGACTATGCGACAAAGATGCGGCACCGATACGCGCCCTTCTATCACGCCATGGAGGCGCAAAAGGGCACCCAGATCCGGCTCGACGGGAAAAATCTTATCATGCTGTCCAGCAATGATTACCTGGGGCTGGCCTTCCACCCCAAGGTCATCGCGGCGGCCCGCGCCGCCATGGACCAGTGGGGGACGAGCACCAACGGCGCCCGCTCATCCAATGGATCGCGGACATTTCATCTCGAGCTGGAGGAAAAACTGGCGGCATTTCTGGGCCGGGAAGCCTGCCATGTGCACGCCGCCGGCTATCTCGCGTGCATGACCAGCATCGCCTCCTTCGCGCAGAAGGGCGATATCATCTACGCGGACAAGAACATCCATTCATGCCTCTGGGATGGCATCCTCCTCTCGAAAGCGACGGTCGAGCGTTTCTCCCACAACAGCCCCGAGGATCTGCGCGACATCCTGGCCGCCACGGGCGGATCCGACGCGCCCAAGATGCTGGTCGTCGAGGGCGTCTATTCGATGGAGGGACACGTGGCGCGCCTGCCGGAGATCACGGCCATCGCCGAGGAGCGCGGCTGCTTCACGGTGGTGGACGACGCCCATGGCTTCGGGGTGCTCGGCCGCCAGGGCCGCGGCACGGTCGATCACTTTGGCCTGAACGACAAGGTGGATGTCATCTGCGGCAGCCTTTCCAAATCGCTGGCCAGCACCGGGGGATTCGTGGCGGCCTCGCGCGATGTGATCGAGTATCTTCGCACGCAATCGCGCCAGACCATCTTCAGCGCCGCCATCAGCCCGACCCAGGCGGCCTGCGCGCAGGCCTCGCTCGCGATCATGCAGGAGGAGCCGCAGCACCTCGAACGGCTTTGGTCGAACACCAAGAAGTACCGTGCCATCCTAAATGGGTTCGGGCTGGACACCTGGGGAAGCGAGACACCGGCCGTCCCGATCGTCCTCGGTTCAAAGGAGCGCGTCTATACTTTTTGGAAGGCGCTGCTCGACAAGGGTGTCTTCACCGTCATGTCCATCGCTCCCGCGGTGCCGGTCGGGAAGGACCTGATCCGCACCGCCATCTCGGCCATGCATACCGACGAGCAGCTGGAGAAGATCGGCGACGCGATAGCCTACGCCATCAAGAAGCTGTAGGGCCGATCGCCTGATAAAATCGCTCGAGGAGCCGGCCGGCGTTGCGATGGGCGTCGAAATTTTCCTCGACCCAGGCGCGTCCCGCGGAGCGCAGCCTCTCCGCCAGGGCATCGTCGGCGGAAATCCGCCGCAGGGCCGCGACCCAGGCCCGCGGATCCTCGACGGCGACGACGAAGCCATTGCGGCCGTCCGCGACCGCCTCCGTCGTCCCCGCCGCGGGAGAAGTCACCACGAGGGTCCCGATCGCCATGGCCTCCGGGATGACGTTGGGCAGGCCGTCGCGATCCACGCTGGGAGCGACGACGCCGGTGTGCAGCAGCGCATCCGCCCAGGCGAGCTGGCTCCAGATCTCGTGCTGAGGCAGATGGCCGGTGAAGGTCACATCGGCCGCCACTCCCAGGCGGGCCGCCAGACGCTCGAGCTCGGCGCGCAGCGGGCCGTCGCCGGCGATGCGGGCGGCGAACGGCACCCCGGCCGAGCGCAGGGCGGCGTAGATGCGCAGCTGCTGATCGAGGCCCTTCTTCGGCACCAGCCGGGCCACGGCCAGCAGCTGCAGCGGCGAGCGCGAGGCCCGCAGCGGCTTGAGCGCGGGCAGCCGGTCCAGGCCGCGGCGGATGCAGACGATCCGGTCCGCCGCCAGGCCCCGTGCCATGAGGGCCGCACGCCCCATCTCCGTGGAGGTGTGGATGAACGCGGCGTGCTCGAGCTTGTCGTTCAGCCACCAGTCCCCGCCGTGCTCGTAGAGATCGTACGCGTGCGCGGCGGCGCTGAAGCGATGGCCGTCGAGGCGCCAGAGGATCCAGGCCGCCGTGGCCGGGGCGCCGCCCCAGGCGGCGTGGATCAGGGCGGGTGGATCCCGGCGGAACGAGCGCGCGTAGATGCAGGCGAAGCCGGCGCCGAGCATGTTCTCCCAGAAGTTGAGCCACGAGGGCGCCCGGCGGGTCGCCAGCCCGCGCAGGAGCTGCCGCAGCACGAGCGGACGGCGCCAGGCCTCATAGGGGATGAGCCAGCATAGGGTCAGCAGGCGCCATTTGTTGAAGCGGGCCACCGGGATGCCCCGGAAGTTGCCTCCCCCGCCCCACATCGAATAGAGCCGCAGCCGCGCGCCGCGCGCGCGCAGGGCCACGACCTCGCGCTGCAGGAAAGTCTCCGTCGGCTTCGGAAACGTGGTGTAGAGGCAGGCGATGACGGGCTCGGAAGGCGGCAAGGTCGGGCCAGCATGGGTTTTCAATTCGGCCCGGCAATGCTGGAGAGGCCGCACGCGCTCCGTCGCCACGGTAATGGCCCGATTTTCCGGAGTGGGCTCTCTCCGCGTCTTATGCTGGCCAATCCCAATCTCGTCCGCAAAGCCGGCCGCCCCGTGCGAGGCGGCGCAGACGCGGCCGATGAGGCCAGCGAGGCCGCTGCGAGAGCCCACTCCGGAAAATCGGGCCATTACCTGCATCACGTATGGCGTGACAAAATTTATGCCGGCCGCAAAGTCGGCGCTCACATGCCCGGCGCGTCCCGCATTTCATTTTTGACTCTGGCACTCCTCTCTCCTGGCCTGTTTCTCAGCTCCGATGCTTCCGCCGCGCAGCCGTCGCCGCCCGCGCTTCGGGTCGACATCCCGCAGACCGTCCAGCTCGGGATCGATGTCCTGGAAGCGGACGGCTTCGCGCCGCTGCGCGGCAAGCGACTCGGCCTGCTCACCCATCCGGCCGGCGTCGACCACCGCGGCGTCAGCACCATCGACATCCTGCGGCATGCGCCCGGCCTGAGACTGGTGGCCCTTTTCTCGACCGAACATGGCATTTACGGCGGTCCCGCTTCGACGAGATATCCGGACAAGCTGGATCCCCGCACGGGCCTGATGGTTTATTCCCTCTATGGCGAAAAAGGCTATCAGCCCACCGCCGCCCAATTGAAGGGAATCGACGCGCTGGTGGTGGACCTGCAGGACATCGGCACGCGCAGCTACACCTTCACCGGCGCCATGAAGGAGGCCATGGAGGGATGCTTCCTGCATCAGGTCGAAATCATCATCCTGGACCGTCCCAACCCGCTCGGCGGCCTCAAGGTGGACGGGCCGATGCTCGATCCGCAATGGACGGTGCCCAATCTCGTCAGCGAGTTCCCCGTCCCGTACGTGCACGGGCTCACGATCGGCGAGCTGGCCCGCATGGCCAAATCCCAGCCGGGCATCCTGCGCGTACCCGAGGCCGTGCGCGCGCAGGGCCGGCTGACCGTCATTCCCATGACCGGCTGGCACCGCAGCATGCGCTGGCCGGAGACCGGGCTGCGATGGACCCCCACCTCCCCCTTGATCGGCGATTTTGCCGCCGTGGTCGGTTATCCGATGACGGGCCTGGGTTGCATCATGGGCGAGGTGCCCAATGTGGGCGGATTCAGCCATGGCGTGGGGCCGCAGTATCCCTTCCGCGGAATCTCGAACAAATACGTTCGATCCGAAGTCCTGGAAAAGGACCTGGAGGCCCTGCACCTCCCGGGGCTGCAATTCCGGCGCGTGAGCGTGCCGAGCGCCAAGACCGGCAAACCCGCCACCGGCCTTTTCATCGAAGTGACCGACTGGGATGCGTGGCGTCCCACCGAGCTGAGCTTCTACCTGATGAAGCTCGACTGCAAATATTCGCCGCGCAATCCCTTCGCCGCCGCCCCATCCGCCAACGCGGGCAGCTTCCTGCGGCACATGGGCTCGACCGCATTTTTCAACGATCTGGTCGTCCACGGCGCGCGGGTGGACGTGGAGGCCTACCTCCGGGCCTGGCAGGTCAAGGCCCTGGCCTTCCAGCAGCAGAGCCGGCAGTACTGGCTCTATCACTGAGGCTAATTACTTTGCCGGCGCCTCGAGGTAGACGCCCGTGTAGGGATGCTGGTCGAGAGGGGTGTCGTTCCAGCCTTTGACGTCGGGCAGCCGAAGGTTGGCTCGGGTATAAAAATAAATCGGCGCGACTGGACATTCGTCGGCCAGAATCTGCTCCGCTCGCTGGTAGAGGGCAAAGCGGCGAGCTTGATTCAATTCGTGGTCCGCCTCGTTCACCACCCGGTCGTATTCCGCGTTTTTCCAGCCGGCGTTGTTGTTGCCATTGTCGCTCAGCATCGTGTCGAGGAACGAACTGGGATCGGGATAATCCGCGATCCAGGCAAAGCGTATGATCTGGAAGTCCTTTTGGCGGAGCACATCGACCCAGACTTTGGATTCCTGATTGAATAGGCCGACGTCTATACCCAGCTCGCGTCGCCACATCTGCTGAATGGCCTCGGCGATCTTCCGGTGGCCTTCGTTGGTGTTGAAGAAGAGAACCAAGTGCGGGAAGCCCTTCCCGCCGGGATAGCCCGCATCGGCCAGGAGCCGGCGCGCCTGGTCGGGATCATAGGGCACGCTGGCCGTGGCGTTGAACCCGCCAATATTGGGCGGGGAAAGGTGATCGGCGGGAAGCTGGCCGCCCAAAGCCACCCGTTCGACAATTTCCTTGCGGTTGATGGTGTACGCCAGCGCGCGGCGGACGCGGACATCGTTCAGGGGAGGTTTGTTGACATTGAACTCGTAGTAATAGGTCCCCAAGTAAGGTTTCAGATGCAGCAGATCCTTCCGGGCCGGGTCCCGTTCATAAACCGGAATCCTGTCCGGGGGGATGCTGGCGGTGATATGCATCTCCCCGGACCGGAACATAGCCTCCTCGGTCGCCAGGTCTTCGATCGGATAGAAATCGATCTCGTGCAGCAGGACATGGTCCCGGTCCCAGTAGGTCGGCGATTTTGTCACCCGGACGATCTGATGTGGTTCCCAAGCCGCGAGTACGAACGGACCGTTGCCGACGTAGTTCTTTGGACGCGTCCAATGGGTGCCGCGCTCGTCCATTTTCCCGAATTTCTCGATGGTCGCCTGATGCACCGGATACCAGGCGGTATTGCAGAGGAGCTCCGGAAGATAGGGAAGCGGCAGCTCGAGCTGCAGCACAAGGGTGTGGTCGTCGGACGCCTTCGTCCCAACTTGGGAAAAGTCCGTGATCTTCCCATTGAAATAGGCCTCGGCATTCTTGAGCGAAAATAGAAAGGAGGCGTACTCGGAACCGAGATTGGGCGACAACATCCGCTTCTCGGCATAGACAAAATCGCGCGCCGTCAATGGCTCCCCGTTCGACCACCGAGCGTCAGGCCTCAAGTGGAACGTCCAGGTCAAACCATCCGCGGAAACCTCCCAGCGCTCGGCCACGGCGGGGATCGGCAAATTCGTCTTGGGATCGTATTGGGTCAACCCCTCCATCAAGGCTTGGACGACGAACCCTGTATTTTGATCGGCCACCTGAGCTGGGTCGAGGTCGGTGGGCTCTCCAAGATTGCCATAATGCAGCGTCTGGGTGCGGTCACCGCTTTCCACCCGAGTTTCCCTCTTCACGCAACCCGTGAGAGCAATTGCGATCAAAGACCTGGCGACGAAGGAGAGAAAAGGGCGTTGCGACATGTGGCGGAAGATGGCGGAGAAATTGGGAAAAACAAAAAAGCTACGCGTTGGGGGCGTAGCTTTGTAGGCCGTATAAGCTCGGAAGGCCGGTTACTTCTTGGGCGCCTCGGCCTCGATCGCGGTCAGCCGGGTCGTGATGTTGTTCATCCGGTTGACCAGGTCCTGTTCCTTTTGCTTGCGCTCGGTGCTGCTCACGATGCTGAGGCTGGCCGCGTCCTTCACGACGTTGGCGGGAAGGGAGAGGAGGCGGGTGATCAGGCCCTGGTCCTTGAAGGAGCTGAGATAGAGCGCCGTGATCTCGTGCGACAGCGCCAGGGATTCCTGGGCCACTTCCTGGGTCTCGCGAAGGTTGTTGTTCAGCTGTTGATTCTTGGCCAGCTCGGCGGTCAGGACGGTGCCGACTTGCTCGGAGATGCGCTGGCTGTACTGCGCGATGGAATCGCGCGTGAGGTGCTGGTCGTTGGCCATCTCCGACAGGATGGGCTGGATCCGCTCCGTCATCCGGAGCGAGACCTTGTCGACCTGCTCGTTTTGCATCCGGGCGGCCTCCTCGGGCGACTTCGGCATCGGGTTGTACGGCTGGACCTTCTTGGCGATTGCCTCGGCCAGGGCGTTCATCCGGTCGGTGTTGAGCTTGGCAATCTCCTCATCGGTGCGGAACAGGTCGGCCTCCCGCTTTGAGATGGCGTCCTTCAGGAGCTGATTGGCCGCAAGCACCTCACGATGATTTTCGTCGCTGGCGGCCTTGAGCGCTTCATTCTGCTCGCGCAGGGGGGCGAGGGCGGTTTCCTGCCGCAGCGTCATTTGCTTGACGGACCAATACGCCGCTCCTCCCGCGAGGAGGGCGATGAGAATTCCCATCAGGAATATCGAAGGTAGTTGTTCTTTAGTTTTTTGCCACATAGCTGGAGGGGGGGTTAACCAAGCGGAAAAATAGCGACGTTTGATGATGGATTGCAATGACATAAGCCCCATTACGCGAGCCTCCGGGCCCGCCGGCCCGCTAGAAATTACGACCGCTGCCGACGGAAATTGTTCGAAAATTCTGCGGCACGGCTACAATCGGCGCCGGCCTGTATAACTCCCCAATAATGTGAGCCTTAACTCCTCCGAGCAGCGGGTCTTTGACTACCTTAAGGACCAGCCTGACGAAGGCCGGTTCTGGCGGGAGAAGATTCGCGGCATCGCGGCAGTGGCAGACAGCCCTGAGGCGATCGCGTCGCGCTTGGAGCGGGAACTATGGCGCTATTTTGTGGAGCGGAGCGCGACGGCCACACCCTTCCAGGAGGCCGCCCGGCGGGAAGGCCTGGCGCGCACCAGCATGCGAAACCTCGCGGAACTCCTGCTTCGCCTCTGGACAGAGCCGCGCCCGCAAAAAAAGCCCGATGGAGACACTGCAAAAAAGCATCACAAGTAGCTTTCAAACAAACATTAATGGTAAATCTATAATCAATTGAAACATTGGGCGCAAATAGGCGTCAACACATGGATCAAGCAAGACTCTTTCTCCTCCGCTTAGCGGTGGAGAATTGGGGTAAGTAAGAAAGCAATGGGCGGGCCGCTTAGGGGTAGGCGGCCCGCCCTTTTTTTTCCGCCGAAGACACCGCTCAGAGGTAGATGACATGAGGCCGCCAGGCGGGCTTGAAGGCCCTGGTATCCTGGCGGCCCATGAACAATACAACGACACAAACGGTAAAGATAATGGAAGCGGCGCGGCAACACCGCTCAGAGGTAGCGCGGGTTGTCCCATGTCTCCGGTCTAAATAGTCCCAACCCGCGCTACCTCGGTCAACGCGCCACCGCCGCGGAAACCAATGCGAACGGCTGCGCCGATTTCACCGTGACTCCAAAACGTTCGCGGCTATGCCGGTCATGGCGCGTGAGTTGAAAGTCTGCGTGACCCAACAAGGAACGAAGGGCCCGCTCGATCTCGGGAATCCCCTCGGCATAGGTTTCCGGGGTGTTGGGCGCGATGCCGCGGTCGTTCACGATCAATTCGAAGCCGGTCCGGCTGAATTTCAGCGCACCGGGAAAAGCATGTTCCAGCCGCACCGCCGTCTGGCCCGCGGACCCCAAGGCCTGCTCGACCCGCTCCGCGTTGCTCCCGGGAAGGAGGTCCTTGCGGCGCGAGAGCGCGCCCCAGACCCCGCCGGTATGATCCAGGGCGAAATCCGCCTCCACGCCCACCGCCACGACTCCCGGGCCGTTGGGCACATGCAGCAGCTCAGCCACGTCGACCAGCAGGACGCCGGCAATCGACTGCGCGGCCACCCACTGGTGAAAGACGTCGACGACCTTTGTCGGATCAATTCCCAGCGGTCCGGCGACGGGTATCTTGACGACCAAATGTTGGAGTTCCATGAGCTCGGGTGACGCGGAACCGTCAGTTGCCGCCCGGGATGACCGGCGGGGTCGAGCGCAGCTTGTTGTAGCAACTGTGGACGGCCTCGATGAAGAGTTGCGCCTCGGCGATGCGATGGTGGGCGGTGTCCGCGGTGAACCTCTCGCCGCGGGCCGCATGCGCCGCGAAGAGGAAATTCGCAAATTTGGCCCCCACGAACGGATCGTGGAAGAGCTGCGTGTCGACGAAACGCTCCTTGAATTCGGCGACGATCTCGTCGGGGTCGTTGGAGACGTCGTCGTACTGGACTTGCACGAGGGCCTTGGCGGCCTTGATGAAGGCCGCGTAGGCGGTTTCGCCGCCGGGCTGCGCGGCGCCCCGGTCGAGCTCGACGCCCGCCTCGAAGACCAGGCGTTCTGCCGCGGCAATATCGAACTGGTAGCGCGTGACGATCTCGCCCGCGCATTCGCCGATGCCGATGTCGCCGATGCTGTACTGGCGGGGATCGCCCCAGTCCGTGTAGAAGCCGGGCTCGGCCTCGTGCGCCGGGATGTTCTCGTTGAGCGGATCGAGCAGCGCGCGGATTGGGCCCTTGCCCACGCGCTTCACAAAGGGATAGAACCGCTCGTCCTTCTGCCGGTTCTGCACAAAGAAGGCGGTGATCCGGTCCACGGCTTCGGGCGCGCGCTTCGAGGGAACGGCGATGATGGGCAGCCCGTAGGAGCCCGCGTTGTTTTCCCACTGACCGCCGAGGACGACCTGGAAATGCGGCACCTTGTATCCGTTGATCGTGCGGCTGACCCCGTAGAAGCCCAGGTCCGCCACGTGATGGCAGCCGCAGGAATTGAAGCAGCCGCTGACCTTGATGTGCAGGTTTTTGATGGCCTCGTCAAGTTCGTAGCTCTTGGCCACCAGTCGGTTGCGAAGTTCCCCGCCCAGACCCCGGGATGAAGAGATGCCGAGCTTGCAGGTGTCCGTCCCCGGGCAGGTCACCACATCGACGACACTTTCGGCACCGGGCGCTCCCAGCTCGGCCGCGGCCAGGTCGGCGTAGAGCGCCGGAACGTCGGCCTTGCTGACCCAGCGAATGAGAAAATTCTGCTCGACCGTGGAGCGGACCGTTCCGCGGGTGTACTTGGAGACGATATCGGCGAGCGCGCGGAGCTGGTCGGCCGTGATGTCGCCCAGGGGCAGCGTGACCGCGGCGGTGACATAACCGGCCTGCCGCTGGTCGCGCACGTTGCTTTTCACCCACCGCTGCAGCCTCTCGCCCTTCAGCTCGGGCATCGGGCCGGGGGGATGAAGGGCGCTCTCAACCTCCCGGTCGACGTTCTTCAGGGTGTCGAGCCAGCGCGGGTCCTCGCGGAGCTCCTGGCGGGTCGCGAAGACCGCCTCGCGGAATTTCTCGATGCCCCACTTGTCGACCAGGAACTTGATGCGGGCGCGCCCGCGGTCGGCCTTCTCGCCGTTCTTGCCGAAGACGCGGCAGACCGCCTGCGTGAGCGGGAGCATCTCCTCGACCGGGGCGAATTCGGTCAGCAGGCGCGCCTGGCGCGGCACCGGCCCGAGACCGCCGCCGACGACGATCTTGAAACCGCGCTGGAGCACGCCTCCCGCCTCGCGCACCGCCGCGACATAACCGATGTCGTGCATCTGGGTGAGGCCGCAGGCATGCTGGGCGCAGCCGCTGAAGGCCGGCTTGAACTTCCGGCCGAACTCCATCGTGTCGGGATGGCCCATCAGGAACCAGACGAGCGCGTTGGCGTAGGGCGTGACGTCGAAGGCCTCGTCGCGGCAGACGCCCGCGAGCGGGCAGGCCGTGACGTTGCGCACGGCGTTGCCGCAGGCCTCGCGGGTCGTGATGCCGACCGAAGCGAGCCGGCGCATGATCGACGGCCCATTCTCGACGTGGATGAAATGGAGCTGAAAATCCTGCCGGGTGGTGACGTGGGCGATGCCGTCGGAATATTCCTCGGCCAATTCCGCCATGACTTCCATCTGGGCGGGATTGAGGCCTCCGAATGGCAGCTTGATCCGCAGCATGCCGGGGGCGTCCCAGATCGTGCCGGGGCCCTTGGTCGGCTTGTCCGCGAACGGGAGCTTGCGGCTCTCCGTTCCGTCATAGCGCTGGCCATTGTCATAGCGCTGGCCATAGGAGCCGCGGCGCAGGCGGGTCTCGGCGAATAATTTCTCGTCGAATTTCCCCTGCTTGCGCAGCTCGATCTCCGTCTCGTACTGGTCAATCTCGCTGCCCATGGGCTCGGGCAGCCTGCCTTTGAAGCGCTCTTTCCAGATGGCGTTGCTGGCTTTCATGAAGATGGCGGATAAAATGGAGGAAGGTGGAGCCGGAGCTCGCACCGCGCCAGTCAGTTTGCGCTGGCACGGGCCGACAACTGCTCTTTTCTAGTAATTTCCTGCTTTAACCAAAATGGCAAGTAATCACGCAACCCGCGTCTACGACTCGATCTTAGGCCTGCTCTCCGGCGAGGAAAATCCCACGCCGCTGGTCCGGCTCCATCGCGTGGTGCCACACCGCCACGCGCGGATCTACGCCAAGCTCGAATGGTACAACCCGTTCGGCGCGGTCAAGGATCGGGTCGCGGCGAACCTCGTCCGCGACGCCGAGGCCCGCGGCACGCTGGTCGCGGGGCAACAGCTCGTCGAGGCGACCTCCGGCAACACCGGCCTCGGCCTCGCCATGATCGGCAACGCCAAAGGTTATCACCTGCGCACGCCGCTTTCGGCGGCGATTCCCCTGGAGAAGCGCACCGTCCTCCGCTTCCTCGGGGCGGACGTGCAGGAGCTCGACGACTCGCTCTGCCCGGCCCCCGGCGCGCCGGAGGGTGCGATCCAGACCGCGCGCGACACGGCGCGCCAGCCCGGCTTCGTCCTGCTCGACCAGTACGCCAACGAGGCCAACCCGGACGCCCATTTCCGCACGACCGGCCCGGAAATCTGGCGGCAGACTGAGGGCAAGATCACGCACTTCGTCGCGAGCCTGGGAACCTGCGGCACGATCACCGGCAACGGCCGCTTTCTCAAGGGCAGGAATCCGGCGGTCAAGGTCCTGGGAGTTTATCCCGAGGACGGCCACGATATCCCCGGCGTCCGCAGCAAGCGCCAGCTCGATCAGACCAAACTCTATGTCCCGGAGGAATATGACGGCGAGATCGAGATCGCCGACAAGGAGTCGTACGACCTGTGCCTGCGCCTCAACCGCGAGGAGAGCATTATCGCCGGCCCGAGCTCGGGCCTGGCCCTCGCCGGCGCGCTTCGGCTGGTCCCGGACGAGCCCGGGGTCGTCGCCGTAGTGATTTTCCCCGACAACATCTTCAAGTACGCCTCGTCGGTCTGCCGCCACTTCCCCGAGCTGTGCCCGCCGCCGTTGGGCGGCGCCACCGCACCCGTCGCGGCGCCCAGCCGCGCCGAGCAGCTCATGGACGAGATGGTCGAGAACCTCAAGAATCCGTACGACTCGGTCGCGGTGGCCGACCTCGCGCGCGAGCTCGCGAGCGAAGCCAAGCCGCTGGTCGTCGACGTCCGGCCGCTCGCGCAGTTCGGCGACGTGCGCATTCCCGGATCGGTCAGCCTGCCCCAGGCCGAGCTTTCCCAGCGCAAGGGCGAGCTGCCCGCGGACCGCGACGCGCGGATCGTCATGGTGTGCGGTGTCGGCAAGTTCTCCAAGCCCACCACCCTGTTCCTGAAATCGCTTGGCTACCGGCACGTCCGCAGCCTCAAGGGCGGCATCAACGAATGGGTCCGCAAGCAGCAGCCGACCGCCTCGGGCGCCGCCCCATCCTGACCCCGCGCCCGGATCTCAGATCACGTCGGGATCGGGCACGCGTTCGCGCAGGTTGCGCGCGAGGCGGCCGATCACCAGCGGATGCGAGCCGACCAGGCCCGTGAAATGGCAGCGCAGGCCCGCGCCCCGCGCCTCGGCGTCGCGGGCGATCCGCACCAGGTCGCCCGCGGCGCCCGCGTGGCGCCCGGGCAGCAGGAAAAGAGGGGCGATCACCACGTCACCCCGGTTGAAACCGGGCGCGCCCAGCTGGCCGGCGAGCAAAGGCTGGTTGAAGGCGAAATCCGGGCCCTCGGGCGACTCGAGGGAGGCCGCCGCGACACCGGCCACCATCCCGCCCAGGCGGACGCGAACCCCGCCGGCCACGGCGTCGCGCAGGGCGGCCGAAGCGGGCGCCGGACCGCCGTGGTCAACCACGACAACCGCGGGACGGGACAGGGCGCGGGCGGCCAGCGTCTCGCGCACGCGCGCGGCCACGATTTCCTCCAGGAGTTCCTCCGCCGGGGCCAGCCCCGCCGTGAAGCTGGCGGCAAAGCCGCCGGCGGCGCGGCGCAGCGCCTCGAGTTCGGCGCGCACGGCCGCCGCGATCGCCCCCCCGGCGCTGATGAAAAACGGCACGAAGACAAATTCGCGCACACCCTCCCTGATTCGGGCGCGCATCCAGGGGACCAGCGTCCAGGCCGGCGCGCCGTCGAGATCGCGGGCCGGAATGCGGTCGCTGTGCCGCCAGGACACCGCTTCCACGGGGAGGCCGGTCTTCGCCCCCAGGCCCGCGGCGACGGCCCGCAGTCCGCGGTGCGCCGACGGCTCGAGCGAGCCGTTGTCCAGCAGCGCGATCCTCATCTCAAATGTCGCAGCCGGTCCCGGCCAGGCGCGCGGTCTCGAACCAGGCCAGCTCCTCCGCCAGGGCGGCGACCTCCCCGACGATCACCAGCCCGGGAGCGGCGAGATGTTCCTCGGCGGAGCGGGCCGACAACGTGCCGAGCGTGGCCAGGAGGGTGTGATGGCCGTCCGTCGTAGCCGCCTGGACAATCGCGGCCGGCGTCTCCGGGGCGAGCCCCCCGGCCTGCAGACGCCGCGCAATGGCGTCGAGGTTGTGCATGCCCATGTAGATGCAGAGCGTCGCGCCCAGCCGCGCATAATCCTCCCAGCGCACGGAGCTGTCCCGCTTGCCCGGGTCCTCGTGGCCGGTCAGGAAAACGACCACCGAGCTATGGGCGCGGTGCGTGAGGGGAATGCCGGCGTAAGCGGCCGCCGCCAGCGCTGCCGTGACCCCCGGCACCACCGCAAAGGGCACTCCCGCCGCCGCCAGCGCCTGCGCCTCCTCCCCTCCCCGTCCAAAGATAAAGGGATCGCCGCCCTTGAGGCGCACGACGGTCTTCCCCTCGCGGGCCAGCCGCACCAGCATGGCGTCGATATCACCCTGCGCGCACTTGAAATGCCCGCCCTTCTTGCCGGCGAAGAGCCGCTCGCAGTTGGGCCGCGTCCAGGCCAGCACCTCCGGCGACACCAGGTAATCGTAGACCACCGCATCCGCCTCCCCGAGCAACCGGCGGGCCTTCAGGGTCATCAGCTCCGGATCGCCCGGGCCGGCGCCGACGAGGTAAACGATGCCTGGAGCTCCCGGGATCATCAGATGTTGGCGCCCTCGCCGCCGCTCGCCGCCTCCGGCGGGCGCGCGAGGCCGAGGGCCAGCTCGGCGACCTTCTCCACCGACTGCTCGACCGATTCCCGGTCGGTGCGCAGCTCGAGGTCGGGCGCGAGTGGCGGCTCGTAGGGCGAATCGATGCCGGTGAATTGTTTTATCTCACCCGCCTTCGCCTTCTGGTAGAGCCCCTTCGGATCCCGGCGCTCGCATTCAGCCAGCGGGGCGTTGACGAAGATCTCGGCAAAGGGGATCCCCCGCTCCCGCGCCTTCTCGGCCGCGAGGGCGCGATCGCCGCGAAAGGGGGAAATGAGGGCGGCGATGACCACGACGCCGGCGTCGGCCAGGTGCAGGGCCAGCTCGGTGGCGCGGCGCAGATTTTCGCGGCGATCCTCCACCGAGAAGCCGAGGTTCTTGCTCAGTCCGGTCCGAAGCATGTCGCCGTCGAGCACCGCGGCGAGCACGCCCGAGCGCAGCAGGCGGGTCTCGAGGGCGCGCGCCAGCGTGGTCTTGCCCGAGCCGGAGAGCCCCGTCATCCAGATCACCGCCCCGCGGTGGCCGAGGAGCGCGGCGCGGTTGGCGGGGTTGTTCGCGTGGCTGTCGGCGGCCGCGCTCTCGTCGCGCAGCACGGCGTCGATCACGCCGCCGCCCGCGATGCGACGGCCCCGCATGAGGACGAAGCGCCCCAGGGCCGGAATCCGTCCGCCGGCATCGCAGGCCAGGGGGCGGCGCACGCGCAGGCGGATTTCCGCCACCTCGTGGCGCTTCACCTCGCTCGTCGGGCCGATGCTGCTTTCGAGCGTCGTGGCATCGAGGGTTCGCTGGATGCCCACCAGGCGGGCCTCCGCCTGCTGGGTCCCGAGCCGGAGGGGCACCAGTTCGCCGACGCGAAGCGGCTCGGCGTGCAGCCAAAACACCCGCGCGGTGAAGATCCGGGCCTCGGCCGGCGTGTCGTCGGGCGGCGCGCCGATCTGCCCGCGCTCGACGAAGAGTTCATCCTCCAGCGTGATCGCCACCGCCCGCCCCGCCCCGACGGGGCCCGCGGGGGCGCCGGTCGCGGAGGCGACCGGCCAGGTCTCGATCGACTTCACCCGGCTGCGCTTGCCGCCGGGATGGAATTCGATCGGATCGCCCACGGCGACGCGGCCCGCCTCGACCTGGCCGGCGACGATTCGCCGGGCGTCGAAGCGATAGACGTCCTGCACGTTGAGGCGGAGCGGCGCCCCGTGGACGGGCGGGGCGGCCCGGAACTGCTCGAGCGCGGCCAGGAGGGTCGGACCGTGGTACCACGACAGGTGCGCGCTGGCCCGGATCAGCCCCTCGCCGAGCTTGGCCGAGATCGGCACAAAATAGGACGGCGCCGCGCCCAGCCGGCCGAGAAATTCTCCCAGCTCGGCGCGGATCCTCTCGAAAACCTTCTGGTCGTAGCCCACTAGGTCCATCTTGTTCACGGCCACGACGATCTGCTTCAGGCCGAGCAGCGAAAGCAGGAAGCCGTGCCGGCGGGTCTGCTCGCGCAGGCCCTCCTTGGCATCCACGATCAGGATGGCGGCATCCGCGCTGGCGGCTCCCGTGATCATGTTCTTGAGGAATTCCTTGTGGCCGGGAGCGTCGATGATGGTGAAGGCCCGGCGGGGCGTGCGGAAGGGAACGCGCGTGGTGTCCATCGTGATGTTCTGCGCCTGCTCCTCGAGCAGGGCGTCCATCAGGTGGGCGTATTCGAATTCCATCCCATCCGCCTTGGCCGCGGCCTGCAGACGCTCGATCTTGCCCTCGTCCACCGAGTTGGTGTCGAAGAGCAGGCGGCCGATCAGCGTCGATTTGCCGTGGTCCACGTGGCCGACGACGACCAGATTGAGATGGTCCGGCCCCGCGGCGGAGGCCGCGGGGGAAGGGGCGGGGGGAGGAACGGACATGACGGCTTCGCTCACATGAACCCCTTCGCCCGCAGCTTCTGCATGGCGTTGCGCTCGTGGTGATCCTGGGCGCGGCCGGCGCGCTCCGACACCCGCGTGACCTTGAGCTCCTCGATGATGTCGGCGATGGTCGCGGCGTTGCTGGCGACCGGCTTGCTGATCGGCATGCAGCCGAGCGAGCGGAAGCGCTGGCCGTTGCGCGAGAAATACATGCCGGGGAGCGGCACCTTCTCGCGCTCGAGATAGCGCCAGATGTCGATCTCGTTCCAGTCGAGCAGCGGCTGCACCCGCACGTGCTCGCCCGGCGCGACCTCGGTGGTGAAGTGGTTCCAGAATTCCGGCGGCTGATCCTTGTAGTCCCACTCGAAGTCGGAATTGCGCGGCGAAAAATAGCGCTCCTTCGCGCGCGTGGCGTCCTCGTCCCGTCGGATGCCGGTGATCAGGGCGTCGAACTTGTGGGCCGCCAGGACCTGCTGCAGCGCGACGGTCTTGAGCTCGTGGGTCACGGTGACGGGATCCGTCGTCTCGTAGCCGATGCCGCGATTGCGGGCCTCGGTGTTGATCCAGGTGATGAGGTCGAGCCCGTAGTGGCCCTGGGCCCAGGTGCGAAACTCCATCATCTCGGGAAACTCGTAGGTCGTGTCGACGTGGACGACCGGAAAGGGGATGTGGCCACAGAAGGCCTTCTTCGCCAGCCAGACCAGGACATTGGAGTCCTTGCCCATGGACCAGAGCATGGCCGGCCGCTCGAAAGCGTGAAAGGCCTCGCGCATCAGGTAGATGCTTTGGGATTCGAGTTCGTCGAGATGAGACATGGATAATTATAATCGGGAAGATCCTAGGCGGAGGAACCAGGCGCGGCTTCCTCGTGGATGCCGCACTCCCGCTTCAGTCCGAAGAACCGGGTCTGCTCCGCGGTCAGCTCCGCGGTCACCGGCCGGGAGGTGTGCACGTCGCCGATGGAGACGTAGCCCCGCTCCCAGAGGGGATGGTAGGGCAGGCCCTGGGCTGTGAGATAGCGATGCACGTCCCGGTCGCTCCAGTCGATGATGGGATGCACCTTGACGCGGCCGTCCTGCCAGCCGGCGACCGGCAGGCTCTCGCGCGTGCTGGCCTGGGAACGGCGCAGGCCCGCCAGCCAGGCGCGCGCGCCCAGTTCCCGGAGGGCCCGCTGCATCGGCTCGACCTTGGTGATCCGGTTGTAGGCCTCGAGGCCCTCGAGGCCCTTTTCCCAGAGCCGGCCGTGCCGGGCCTCGAGCCAGGCGGGGGACTCGACGGCGCGATAGACCCTGAGATTCAGCTTCAGCCGCTCCCTGAGCTCGTCGGCAAAACGGTAGGTCTCCGGAAAGAGATAACCGGTGTCGATGAACACGACCGGGAGGTCCGGGACGACGCGGGTCGCCAGGCTGAGCATGACGGCGGCCTGGGCGCCAAAGCTCGAGCTCAGCACCAGGGCGCCGGGAAACTCCGCCACCGCCCAGGCGATGCGTTCTTCGGCTGAAACGCGGGATAGCCGGCCGTTCACCGCGGCCAGGTCAACCGCGGGTGAAACTCTTTCCGCAGTCGCCATCTTTCAGTTCGGGCAGCAGCAAAAACCCGGGGAGCAGCCGCAAAGCGCACAGGGGGCGGATGGAACGGCGACCATGGTTTTCATGCCAGAAGGGCAAACCATGCAGGCCCCCGAGGGAACGTCAAGGCTGGGCCCGGTCTATGAGCGTGTTCGCTTTAAACGTCTTCCGGGCCAATTCTTTGGTGGACATGTGGCCCGCGACGTGCTCACTTACTCACAACATATCCACACCGATGGAAAGCCTGCGCGGGGCGCTTGCCCCAAATCCGCGGATCAGGGTGGCGAAGAAGGTAAAGACCTTCGTGCTCGACACGAATGTCCTGCTGCACGATCCCCAGTCGATCTTCAAGTTCGAGGACAACAACCTCGCCATACCCGTGGAGGTCCTCGAGGAGCTCGACGCCATCAAGGGCGAGCAATCGAGCGAACGCGGGCGCAACGCCCGGCGCGTGCATCGGATCCTGCAGGAATTGCTGCCCGACACCCGCGCGATGCAGGAGGGGGTCGAGCTCCGCAACGGCGGCACGCTCTCGATCATCATCAATCCCTTTCTGGCCGACCCCTCCCGCCGCTCGCCGGCGATGGACCGGCTGCGCGCCATCCTCCCGGACCTGTCGAAAAAGGACAACCGCATCATCGCCGCCGCGCTCTTCGTCCAGGAGCAGTTCCCCCCGCCCACGATCCTCGTCACCAAGGATGTCAACGTGCAGCTGAAGGCCCGCGCGCTGGGCCTCGAATCGCAGGATTATCTCAACGACAAGGTGCCGGAAGACGCGGAGGAGGCGAGCTACCGGGAGATCGGGCTCACGATTTACGAGCTGCAGCGCTTTTGCTCCGAAGGCGCGTTTGAACTCGGGGAGGACGCGGCCCGCGGCCTCTATCTCAATGAGTACCTGCTCCTCCGCTCGAACGAGGGGAAGACGATGCCGGCCCGCTACCATGGTGATGGCCTCGTCCGCCGCCTCAAGATTCCCGAATTCGTCAAGGCGCCCGGGGGAGTGCCCATCCGGCCCCGCAATCTTGAGCAGCAGTTCCTGGTCGACGCCCTGCTCGACGAGAGCATCCAGATGATCACCTGCTGCGGGAAGGCCGGCACGGGCAAGACCCTCCTCTCCACCGCCTGCGCCCTGCACCAGACCTCGGACGAGCACTCCAAGTACGACGGCGTCTCCATTTCGCGGCCGATCATCGCGCTGGGCAAGGACATCGGCTTTCTCCCCGGCACCCTGGACGAGAAGATGAAGCCCTGGCTGCAGCCCTATTATGACGCGCTCGAGGTGCTCATGCCGTCGAAGCCGCCGAAGGACCCGCAGTTTGCCGCCAAAAAGGTCTCGAAGAAGAGGCACCGCCAGCATGGCGAGGCGTTCTCGGGCCCTGCGGCCGGCGGCTACGCCGGCGCCAATGGCCACGGGCCGCTTTCGCCGATCAAGCCGTACGAGCGCCTGCTCAAGAGCGGGCTGGTCGAGATCGAGGCCCTCTGCTTCATCCGCGGCCGCTCGATCGCCCGGCGCTTCTTCATCCTCGACGAGGCCCAGCAGCTCACGCCGCACGAGGTCAAGACCGTGATCACCCGCATTTCCGAGGGCTCGAAGATCGTGCTGATCGGCGATCCCGCCCAGATCGACAACCCCTACGTCGATTCGCGCAGCAATGGCCTGGTCTACTGCCACAATCGCATGAAGGGCCAGTCGGTGGCCGCGCACGTGAAGCTGACCAAGGGCGAGCGCTCGCGCCTGGCCGAGCTGGCGGCGGACCTCCTCTAGACCGCTCCCCGGGGCGCCTTTCTCCGCCCGCCCGATGGGGCAAGACCCCAGGCGGGGTCCCATGCGTGAAACTTGCCGAAGGGTTGGGCCGTCATAGGGTATAGCCATGCCACCCGAACATCCCTGCTGCGGCGTCTCGACCAATCCCGAGGATTATTTCCTCAATCGCCGGCAGTTCCTCAATCGCATGGGGTTGGGCATGGGCGCCCTCGGCCTGGCCACGCTCCTCGACCCGGCCGCGCTCCTGGGCGAAACGGTCACCGCGACTGCCCCCAAGGTCTTCAACCCACTCGCTGCCCACCCCGGCAATTTTCCCGGCAAAGCCAAGACCGTGATCCACATTTTTGCCCAGGGGGCGCCCTCGCATATCGACACCTGGGACCCCAAGCCGGAGCTCCTCCGGATGGATGGGAAGACGCTCTCCGACGGCGGCATTGCCATGGGCTCGCCCTTCAAGTTCACCCCGATGGGGCGGTCGGGGATCCCGGTCAGCGAGCTCTTTTCCAAGGTCGGCGCGCACGTCGACGACATGGCGGTGATTAACTCGATGTACACCGACATTCCGGCCCACGAGGTGGCCACGGTGTTCATGAACACGGGCTCCCTGCGCATCGTGAAGCCGAGCATGGGTTCCTGGGTCGTCTACGGGCTCGGCACGATCAACCAGAATATGCCCGGATTCATCGCCCTGCGCAATGGCGGCCTGCCGCAGGGCGGTTCGGCCAACTATGGCGCGTCCTTCCTGCCCGGCGTCTACCAGGGCACGAGCATCAACATGCAGGCGGCCAACGTGCAGCAGATGATCCAGAACATCCGCAACCCGTACGTCGGCCGCCCGGAGCAGCGCCGCCAGATCGGCATCGTGGATCAGCTCGATGAGATCCAGGCGAAGTCGATGCAGCGCGACGCCGCGCTCGAGTCGCGGATCGAATCCTATGAGATAGCCTTTCGCATGCAGACCGAGGCCACCGATGCTTTCGATCTCAACAAGGAAACGCCCGAGACCCGCGCCGCCTATGGCAACACGCCCACCGGCCGGCAGCTCCTGGTCGCGCGCCGCCTGGTCGAAAAGGGCGTGCGCTTCGTCCAGGTCTGGCACGACGGCTGGGACCATCATCAGGACCTGAAGGTGCGGATCACGAAGAAGGCGGGCGAGATCGACCAGCCATTGGCCGCCCTTCTGGCCGACCTGAAGCAGCGGAATCTCCTCGACTCCACCCTGGTCATCTGGGGCGGCGAGTTCGGCCGGAAGCCGACGAAGGACCGCAATGGCTACGATACGCCCGGGCGCGACCACAACGGCCGCGGCTTCTCGGTCTGGATGGCCGGCGGCGGCGTGAAGGGGGGCACCGTCTACGGGGCCACCGACGAATTGGGCGCCGAAGCCGTGAAGGACAAGGTGCACGTCCATGACCTGCATGCCACGATCCTGGCCTGCCTTGGGCTCGACCACACCAAGCTGACCTATCGGTTCAACGGGCGCGATTTCCGCCTGACCGACGTGGCCGGCAACGTGGTCAAGCAGGTCATGGTATGAAGCTGCGGCGCGGATTTTCCCTTTCGCTCGCGGTCGCAGCCGGCGCCCTTCGGCTCGCCGCGGCCGGGCCGGCCGGGCCGCCGGCGGCGGCGGCCGCCCCCATCTCGCCGGCCGACGCGGCCTTCTTCGAAACCAAGGTCCGGCCCGTTCTGGTTGAGCGCTGCTACAAGTGCCACAGCCACGATGCCGACCGGGTCAAGGGCGGTCTGATGTTGGACACGCGCGAGGGCCTCCGGCATGGCGGCGACACCGGGCCGGCCATCGAGCCGGGGAAGCCCCAGGATAGCCTCCTCGTCGACGCGATCCGCTACTCCGATGAAAATCTCCAAATGCCGCCCAAGGGCGACAAGCTCTCCGCCCAGCAGGTGGCGGACATCACGGAGTGGATCCGGCGCGGCGCGCCCGATCCGCGGACCGGCGTCGCCAAGGGCAGCTCCCTCGCCTACGGCGGCGTCGGCCGGCAGCACTGGTCGTTCCTGCCGGTGGTCAAACCGGCGGTGCCGGCGGTGCAGAACGCCGCTTGGGTGCGCAACCCGATCGACAATTTCGTCCTGGCGCGGCTTGAGGACAACGGGATGAAGCCCAATCCCCGGGCGGACAAGCGCACGCTGATCCGCCGCGTCACGTTCGACCTCGTGGGCCTGCCCCCAAGCGCGGAAGAGGTGCAGGACTTCCTGGCCGACGACACCCCGGACGCCTACACGAAGGTCGTGGACCGCCTCCTGGCTTCGCCCCACTACGGCGAGCGCTGGGCCCGATACTGGCTCGACGTGGCCCGCTACGCCGACACGCAGGGCGATCCGCCGCAGCGCGAGGATCCGCGCCTTCCGAACGCCTGGACCTACCGGGACTACGTGATCGACGCCTTCAACCAGGACAAGCCCTACAACGAGTTCATCCTCGAGCAGCTCGCCGCCGACCGCCTTGTGATGGCCGCGGCGAAGCAGAACAAGGCCGATCTGGAGAAGGTCGGACAGGGCCGGCTGGCCGCCCTGGGCTTCCTCACCTTGGGGCCGCAGTTCGAGGGCAGCGTCAACGACATCATCAACGACCGCATCGACGTCACGACCAAGGCCTTCCTCGGGCTGACGGTCACCTGCGCCCGGTGCCACGACCACAAGTTCGATCCGATCCCGACCAAGGACTACTATTCGCTCTATAGCGTCTTCGCCAACACGTTCGTCCCGAAGGAGTGGAAGGACGTCTTTGTGCATCCGGTGCCCAAGACCCCCGAACTGCTCGCCTACCTGGCGCAGATGGACGCTCTGGACAGGCAGGACAAGCAGGTCGAGGCGGATCTCGAGGCCCTGAAGCACGTCAAGGGGACCGAAATCACCCAGGCGGAACGGCAGACGAAGCGGCGTGATCTCCTCCAAAAGCGGAGCGAGGTCGAGAGGCAGATCGCCGATCTGGACGAAAGCCCCGCCGCGCCGCCGCGCGCGGAGCTCATCGAGGATCTCGACCCGCGCGGCCTGAAGGACTATCCGGTCCTCATCCATGGGGAGGCCGCCAACAAGGGGCCGATCGCCCCGCGCCGCTTCCTCGAGATCCTCTCCGGCCCGAAGCGTCCCGAATGGACGCACGACAGCGGCCGCCTCGAATTGGCCGAGGACATCGCCGACCCGAAGAATCCCCTCACCGCCCGCGTGATGATCAACCGGATCTGGCAGCAGCATTTCGGCGTGGGCTTTGTCAGCACCCCCGACGATCTCGGCAACCAATCGGCGCCGCCCTCCTTCCCCGAATTGCTCGACTACCTCGCCAGCCGGTTTGTCGAGCAGGGCTGGTCGGTCAAGAAGATCCAGCGGCTGATCGTCCTTAGCAGCGTCTATCAGGAAAGCAGCGCCGGGAACCCGCAGTACACGGACACCGACCCGGACAACAAGCTGCTCTGGCGCTACAACCTGCACCGGCTCGATTTCGAGGAGATCCACGACGAGATCCTGGCGATCGCCGGCACGCTCGATCTCGACACGGTGGGCGGCCGGTCGATGTCGATCGGCAGCGCGGACTTCGTCACCCGCCGTGCCGTCTATACCTACATCGACCGGCGCAATCCGCCCGAGCTGATGACGCAATTCGACTTCCCCAATCCCAACGTGCCCTCCGGCCGGCGTTACGCGACCACGGTCCCGCAGCAATCGCTCTTCCTCATGAACAGCCCGCTGGTCGTCGAAACCGCGCGCAAGCTGGTGGAGCGACCCGAGTTTGTGCAGCTCTCCACCGATGAGGAGCGGGTGGCCTCCCTGTTCCTCGCCGTCTATCAGCGCCCGCCGAGCGCGCAGGAAACCCGACTTTGCCTCCATTACGTGGAGACCAACCCCGGCGGCATCCAGGCCCCGCCGCCGTCCCCAGCATCAGCCGCGGCGGATCGCCAGGCCCAGCAGCAGGCCAAGCAGGCCGCGCAGATCGCGCAGAACGGGGCTCTCCGGAAGAACGCGCCCCAGGTCGAGGCCGGCGCGGCGGCGTTTCACAGCCGGGCGCCGCTCGACGCGTGGACCAAGCTGGCCCACGCGCTCTTCCAGACGAACGAGGCGGTCTTTATCAACTGAGGGGCCGGAGCCCCTTACTTGTCCTCCGGCTTGCGGTAGGTCTTGTGGCCCGCGCGCTCGTCGGTGGCGAGTTGCGCCACGAGCTTGGCCGCGCCGTCGTTGTCGTTCGCCTTCAAGGCCGCCTCGAGCTTGTCCACATCTCCCAACGTGTCCTTAATCTTCGCCTGGAAGCCCGCGATGAATTTGGGCCGGTCGGCCTCCGGCTGATCCGCCGCGAAGGCGGGAATCTCGTTGGAAGCCGCCGTCAAACCGTCGCGGATCGCGCTGACGTAAGTGAGGGATGTGTCGTTCTTCGTCGCGTCCTTGACCGAGGTGCGCAGTTTGCGCAAGGCGGCGTTGGTTTTGTCCATGTCCTTCTCGAGGGCGGTTTTCGGCGCCTTGGGCGCGGCGGCCGGCGCACCGGCCGGGGCGTCAGCGGGGGGGGCTCCCATGTCTTGGGCGTGGAGGAGGACCGCGCCAAGAAGGGCGGGAAGAAGTGAAGCGAGGTGGCGGATTTTCATAGGAGGAGGTTCGGGGTATGACGAAATGAAGCGGGGAAAGTTGCCGGATTGGCCCGCCCAGGCAAACGAATTTTGCGCGGGATCGCGGCCGACCGTTAGAGCCGGTGCAGGTGAAAGCCTCCGTCGACGTCGAAGACCGCTCCCGTCGAGAAGGGAAACCGGTCCTCGGCGATGGCGCGCACGGCGCGGCCGACGTCCTCGGGCTGCCCCCAGCGGCGGATGGGCGTGATGCCCTGGTCCAGGATCAGCTTGTCGTATTTGGCCTTCACGCCGCTGGTCATGTCCGTCGCGATGATGCCCGGCCGGATCTCGTAGACGTTGATGCCCTCCGCGGCGAGGCGGTCGGCGAACAGCTTCGTCATCATCGCCAGCCCGGCCTTGACCATGCAGTAGTCGCCCCGGCTGATCGACGCGGTGTAGGCCGAGATCGACGTGATGGTGACGATGCGGCCGCGGGCGCCCTCGGCGTCGGGCGGTTGCCGCAGCATCCGGTTCGCCACGAGTTGGGTGAGGAAGAAGGGCCCCTTGAGGTTGACCGTGTAGAGGCGGTCGAAGCTCTCCTCGCCTGCCTCCAGCAGGTCCGCCCGCACTCGGGGAGCGACCCCCGCGTTGTTGACCAGCAGGTCGATCCGGCCGAAGGCCTGCATCGTGTCCGCCACCAGGCGCTCCCGGTCGGCGGCGATGCTGATATCGCCCTGCACCGGCATGCCCTCCCCGCCCGCGGCCCGAACCAGGCGGACCGCCTCCGCCGCCGCCTCGGCATTCCCCGCGTAATTGACCGCGACCCGGCAGCCCGCGCGGGCGAGTTCGACGGCGATGCCCCGGCCGATGCCGCGGGACGCGCCGGTGACGAGGGCGGTTTTCACAACCATGGCGCCTGCAGGGAAACCGACTCCCGCCGCCCGAGCCAGACAAAATCGGCCGCCGGCCTCGCGGGTCCCGAACCCATTGGACCAAAGGCTGTCCATAGCCCCATCCATGAGAATCATGCTCGCCTTCGTGATCGGCATCGTCGTGGGCGCCTATTCGCTCCGCATCTACGAGCGGCGGAACTCCGTTCCGCCCGTCGCATCGAATCCGCCGGTCGGCGCCACCGCCCGCGAGGCGGCCACCGGAATGAAGGAGGCCGTGTCGGAAAAGCTCGCCGACTGGCATCTCACGCCGGACGAGATCAAGGCTGACCTGGACCATTCCGGCCAGGTCGTCCGCGAAAAAGCGCAGGTCGCGGGCGAGAGAATTGTCGACGCCCGCATCGTCACGGTGATCAAGGCCAAGTACGTCCTCGACCACAACCTTTCGGCCCGGGACATCGCCGTCGACTCGCGCGACGGCGTGGTCACGCTGGGGGGCACCGTCCCGTCGGCCAGCCTGATCGGCCGCGCCGTCATGCTGGCCATCGATACCGACGGCGTTAGCCGGGTGGTCTCGCAGATCACCATTCAGCCCTGAGCGGAGAAAGGTGGGTCGGGTTGTCCCCAACCCGACGGGGGCTCCGCCCACGTCTAACGTCCGCCCAGCGCGTTGGGGACAACGCGCCCTACCTCAAACCGACCCACTACCAGGACGCCGGCGGGATTGCGGAATCCGCGGAAAGGCGCCAGAAGCCTGGGGATGCGCGTCCTGATCGCCTTCGACAAGTTCAAGGATTCCCTGACGGCCCGACAAGCGTGCGAACTGGCGGCGCAGGCGCTCCGCGCCGAGCGGCCGGACTGGCGGCTGGATCTCTGTCCCCTCGCGGACGGAGGGGAGGGGTTCGCGGAAATCCTGACTCTGGCCGCGCGCGGGGAAACATTCGAATTCTCGGTCGCCGGCCCGCGCGATCATGCCGTGACGGCATCCCTTGGCCTCGTCAGCCTGAGTCGGATCCCGCTCGCGGCCCGGCGCCGCCTACAGCTCAACCTAGCGGATTCCGCCCGGATCGCCGTCGTGGAAATGGCAGCCGCCAGCGGCCTGGTGCTCGTCCCCCTGGAAGCCCGCGACCCCTGGCGGGCCACGACCCTGGGTACGGGCCAGCTGATCCGCCATGCCGCGGAACAGGGCGCCGGCGCGGTGCTGCTGGGGGTGGGCGGAAGCGCCACCCACGATCTCGGCCTCGGCGCGCTCAGCGCGCTCGGTCTCAAATTCCTCTCCGCCGACGGTCTTCGGCTCGATCCCCCCGTTCCCGCGGTCTGGCCGCGGCTGAGGCGGATCGAGGGCGCGGTGGGTCCTGATCTTCCTCCGATCCGGCTAGCCTGCGATGTCGCCAATCCGCTGCTGGGCCCCGGCGGGGCGGCGGCGATATTCGGCCCGCAGAAGGGGCTCAGGCCGGCCGACTACGCCTCGCTGGAGGCGGAGAGCGCCCGCCTGGCCGCCCTGCTCTGCGCCCACTGCGGAAAGCCCCGCGATCTCGCCGAGATCCCGGGCGCGGGGGCGGCCGGCGGCATTGCGTTCGGCTTGATGGCCGGCGCCGATGCACGGCTCCTGTCCGGCTCGGCCCTGGTCGCCGACTGGCTCGAGCTGGAGGCCCGCCTGGCGGTCGCCGATCTTGTTCTCACCGGGGAGGGCTCCTTCGACGCCAGTTCCTGGAGCGGCAAGGGTCCCGGCGCCCTCGTCCTGCGCGCGCAGGCGCTGGGTGTGCCGGCCCACGTCTTTGCCGGAAGGGTCGAGACCGCCCGAGCCGAACCCGGTGTCGCGCTCCATGGTGTCACCCCCGCCGGCACCCCCCTGCCCGCCGCGCTGCAGGGCGGCGGCGCCCGCCTCCTCGCCTCGGTCCGGCGCGCCTTTGCCGCCGTCAGCGGGCCGGGCCCCAGCGGCGCGTGAACGGATAGTAGATGAAGAGCGGCCGACCGACCACGGCCGCGGCCGGGACAAAGCCCCAAACGCGGCCGTCCGAACTGTTGCTCGAGTTGTCGCCCATGGCGAAATAGGACTGCGGAGGCACCTTCAGCGTGTCGCCTTTCTTGAGGAGATAGCGCCCGCCGCCGACGTCGCTGCCGTAGACGTAGCCGGTGTACGGAGGCACCCGGTTCGCATTGAGCTGAAAAGCCTCCGAGCCGGTGATCGGCGCGCCGTTGCGATAGAGCGCCGGCGGCCTGACCTCCATCACGTCCCCGGGCACCCCGACCAGGTGCTTGATGAAATAATCGTCCTTCCCGATGGCGGGGATGTCGCCGGTGCGAAAGACGAAACCCTGCCCCACCTTCGGGCGCATGAAGTTGTAGGTCAGGCGGTCGACGAAAAGCTGGTCGCCGGTCATGAGGTCGAAACGCACCACCGGATCGCCGGCGCGCACCTTCCGGCCGAGCGGAATCGTGACGACCCGATGGTAGCCGTCGGCGTCGCCGCCGACCTTCAGGAAAGAGGCCTCCAGGCCGCCGGCCCGGAACAGTTCCGCCGCGTGCCGGTTGAAGCCATCCGCACCGCCGAAAAAGGTCTGCAGGACCACCTTGTCAAATTCGTCAAAATCGTCGGGTACCTGCACGGTCGCCGGCGCGCCATCGACGTAAAAGGTGTATTCCTTCACCTGCGTCGGAAGGATGAGCCACTTCCGCGCCGGCTTGATCGTGAAGGCCATCATGGTGGTCAGCTGGTCTCCGTTCAGGAAAAATTGCGCCGAGACCTCGCCCGACCGCGGCGCGATGGCCTCGGTCCGCTGGGCGCCGAAGACGGCCAGGCGCCAGAGCTGCGCGCCCCAGCCCGGCGCCGCCGGGCCCGGCGGGAGGTTCTCGGCCGTCATGCCGTAATACGTCGGCCACATCGAGTTGGTGGGGATCTTGAAGGGTTGCACGAAATAGGTGCGGATCCCCAGGATGACGATGGCGGCGACGATGAAGAAATCCACGTTCTCGGCCAGCGAGCTCTTGGGATAGACCGCGCCGCCGCAGCGGCGCAGCACCTCCTCCAGCGCCTCGATCGCGAGCCTCAGCTTGCCGGCATCGGCTCCCTCCCGCAGGCAGCGGCGCAGCTCCTCCTCGCGCCGGTCGAGCTCCGCGCGCTCCGCCGGGCTCAGCTGGTCGCGCCGGTAGCAGCGGACCTTGTCCGCGAGCTCCAGCCAATTGTCGGCGGCGCGCCGCAGCTTGCCGCCGCCGGCCAGGTAACGACCGAGGTGGACGAAGGGCCAGAGGAGGATCTCGAGCAGCGCGTTCATGGCCTGGTCAGTTGTTTTTCAGCACCTGGATGAAGGCATCGGCTGGAATCGACACTTTGCCAAACTGTTTCATCTTCTTTTTGCCCTCTTTTTGCTTTTCCAGCAGCTTCCGCTTGCGGCTGATGTCGCCGCCATAGCACTTCGAGGTCACATCCTTGCGCATCGCCTTGACGTTGTCGCGCGCGATGATCTTGCCGCCGATCGCGGCCTGCACGGCGATGGTGAACATCTGCGGCGGGATGATCTCGGCCAGCTTCTCGCAAAGCTCCCGGCCGCGGTTTTCCGCCTTGTCGCGGTGCACGATGGTCGCAAAGGCGTCGACCGGGTCGCCGTTGACCAGGATCTCCATCTTGACCAGGTCGGCCGCGCGATAATCCCCGAGCTCGTAGTCCATCGAGCCGTAACCATGCGTCAGGCTTTTCAGCCGGTCGTTGAAATCGACCAGGATCTCGTTCAGCGGCAGGCGGCAGGTGAGCATGACGCGGGTGGGGTCGAGGGTGTCGGTGTGCTCCAGCGCGCCGCGCTTTTCCATCACCAGGGCGAGCATGTCTCCCATCGCGTCATTGGGGATGTGGATCTGGGCCACGATCGTCGGCTCGCGGATCTCGGTGATCGTGCCCGGATCGGGCAGGTTGACCGGATTGTCCACCTCGAGGATGGCTCCGCCGTGCTTCACCACGTGGTAGATCACGCTCGGGTAGGTCGAGATGATGTCGACGTCGTGCTCGCGGCGGATCCGCTCCTGGATGATCTCCATGTGCAGGAGGCCGAGGAAGCCGCAGCGGAAGCCGAAACCGAGCGCCACCGAGGTCTCCTGCGCATAGACGAAGGCCGCATCGTTGAGCTGCAGCCGCCCGAGCGCGGCCTTGAGCTTCTCGTAGTCCGAGGCCTCGATCGGATAGAGCCCGCAGAAGACCATGGGCCGGACTTCCTTGTAGCCCGGCAGCATTTCCGTCGCGGGCCGGATGGCCAGGGTGATCGTGTCGCCCGTCTTGACCTCCGAGGGATCCTTGATGCTCGAGACGATGTAGCCGACATCGCCCGCGCCCAGCCCGGCGATCTTCTCCATCTTCGGCCGGAAGACGCCGACCTCCTTCACCTCCGCCTTCTGGCCGGTGCTCATCAGCATCATCATGTCGCCGGCCTTGATGGTGCCGGAAAAGACGCGCCCGTAGGCGATGACGCCGCGGTACGAGTCGTAGAGCGAGTCAAAGACCAGCGCCCGGGTGTGCGGATACTCGGTCCAGCGCGGCGGCGGGATGCGGAGCACCACCGCCTCGAGGATGTCCTCGATGCCGATGCCGGCCTTGCCGCTGGCGAGGATCGCCTCCTCCGCCGGGATGGTGAGGATGTCCTCGAGCTGCTTCAGGCAGAGGTCGAGGTTGGCGCTCGGCAGGTCGATCTTGTTGATGACGGGGATGACCTTGAGCTTCTGGCCGAAGGCCAGGTGGGCGTTGGCCACCGTCTGGGCCTCCACGCCCTGCGCCGCGTCGATCAGGAGCACGGCGCCCTCGCAGGCGGCGAGGCTGCGCGAGACCTCGTAGGAAAAATCCACGTGCCCCGGGGTGTCCATGAGGTTCAGCTTGTAGGTCTTCCCGTCCCGGGCCCGGTAGCTCATGGTCACCGGGTGGGACTTGATGGTGATGCCGCGCTCCCGCTCGAGGTCCATCGAATCGAGGTGCTGGTCGGTCATGACCCGCTGCTCGATCGTGTTGGTGTGCTCGAGGATCCGGTCGGAGAGCGTGGTCTTCCCGTGATCGACGTGCGCGATGATGCAGAAATTGCGGGTGAGCGGCGCGGACACGGTGGGATGGGACCGGCTCAGGCGCCGGCCAGCTCGGCAAACTCGCTGAACGACCTGACCGGCCAGCCTTTGTCCGTGCGGCGGACGAGCCCGGCGAGCACCCCGCCCGGCCCCAGCTCCCAGAATTCCGTCGCGCCGGCGGCGACCGCGCTCCGCAGGCAGTCCTCCCAGAGCACGGGGGAGACGAGCTGCTGGCCGAGGGCGGATTTCAGGGCCTCCGGATCCGCGATGGGCCGGCCGGTGGTGTTGGTGAAGACGGGGAAACGGGGCGGGTCGAACCGCACGTGCCTGAGATAGTCGGCAAAGGCGGCCCGCGCCGGCTCCATCAGGCGGCTGTGATAGGCGCCCGCGACGTTGAGCGGGATCACGCGCTTCATGCCCCTCTGCTTAGCCGCGGCCACCGCGGCCTCGATCCGGGCCTTCTCGCCGGAGATGATGATCTGCCCCGGGGCGTTGTAATTGGCGGCCTCGACCAGGAATTCGCGGCAGAGCTCCGCCACCACGGCGCGGTCCTCGCCCACCACCGCGGCCATGCCGCCGACCGTCTCCTCGCAAGCGCGCTGCATGAGGCGGCCCCGCTCCGCGACGATGTGCAGCCCGGTGGCGAAATCAAAGACGCCCGCCGCGGCGTAGGCCGTCAGTTCGCCGAGGCTGAGCCCGAGCGCCAGGGACGGCTGGAAGGCGTCGCCGCGGAGCTCCCGCCAGGCCGCCACCAGGGCCAGGCCGTGGACGAACAGCGCCGGCTGGCAAACCTTGGTCTGGGTCAGCTCGGCCTCGGGCCCTTCGAAGCTGACGCGGGTCAGATCCCAGCCCAGGATCTGGTTGGCCTCCTCATAGAGGGCGCGGGCGGCCGGCGAGCCCGCGTGCAGCGAAGCCCCCATCCCGACCTTTTGGGCGCCCTGACCGGCGAAGAGAAGTGCAAGTGCCATGAGTTGAAAACGCAACAGCCTGTACCAAGACTGGTAAAGGTAGAGCGAAGATCGTTCCGGCCCGGGCCACAAGCTTTTCAGCTTTAGTCTTGGGGCGGTTGGCTATTGGCTATCCGGCCTGCCATGAAGCTCCGCACCCTCACCGGCACCCTCACCGCCATGGTCACGCCGTTTCGCCGCGGCGCGGTCGCCTATGACGACTTGCGGAAGCTGGTCGAATACCAGATCCGGGGCGGCATCGACGGCTTGGTGCCCGTCGGGACGACCGGCGAGTCGCCCACCCTCTCCCACGAGGAGCACGTGGAGGTCGTGCGCGCCGTGGTCGCCGCGGCGCGCGGACGCGTGCCGGTCGTCGCGGGCACCGGCTCCAATTCGACCCACGAGGCCGTCGAGCTCACGCGCCTGGCCCATGCGGCCGGCGCGGACGCCATGCTGGCGGTGACCCCCTATTACAACAAGCCGGGCCAGGAAGGTCTGTTTCGCCATTTCTGCGCGGTGGCGGAGGCCACCGACCGTCCGACCATCCTCTATTCGATCCCCAGCCGCTGCGTCATCGAGATCGGCGTCCCGCTGATGGAACGGCTGCGGGCCCGCTATTCCCATGTGGCCTGGATCAAGGAGTCGGGCGGGAGCGTGGATCGCGTCGACCAGCTCAAGCAGGCGCTGGGCCGTGATCTCACCGTGCTGTCGGGCGACGATTCCCTCACCCTGCCGTTTCTCGCCGTCGGCGCCGAAGGCGTCATCAGCGTCGCCTCGAATCTCTGGGTCCGCGAAGTCGGCGGCATGGTCCGCAGCGCCCTGGCCGGAGACTTTGCCTCGGCGCGGACGCAGCACCGCCGGCTCTATCCGATGTTCAAGGCGATCTTCGCCGAGCCTAGCCCCGCCCCGATCAAGCACGCCCTGGCCCGCGCGGGCGTGATCTCCTCCGCCGAGGTCCGGCTGCCGCTTTGCGCCTTGAGCGCCGCCGGCCGGCCCGTCCTCAACCGCGTCCTCGCGGGCCTGCGCCGCCGCTAGGGGGGAATTGCCATGGCTCTCACGATCCTGCTCAACGGCGCCAAGGGAAGGATGGGCCAGGCGATCGCCGCGGCCGCCCCCGAGATGGGCTTGGCCATCGGCGCCACGATCGACGTGGGCCAGGACCCCGCGGCGCAGCTCGGCGCCTGCGACGTCATCGTCGATTTCAGCTCGCCGGGCGCGACCCGCCCCCTGCTCGAGCTGGCGGTCTCCCGCCAGAAGCCGATCGTCATCGGGACCACCGGGCATGAGCCCGGGGAAAAGGCCGCCTTGATCGAACTCGCCCGGCGCGTCCCCTGCGTCTGGGCCGGAAATTTTTCGGTCGGCGTGAACCTGCTGTTTGCGCTGGTCCGGCGGGCGGCGCGCACCCTCGGCCCCGACTACGACGCCGAAGTGGTCGAGATGCACCACCGTTTCAAGAAGGATGCCCCCAGTGGCACCGCCGCGCGCCTCCTCGAGATCATCCTGGAGGAGCGCCGGCTGGGCGCGGGGGACCTGCGCCACGGGCGGCACGGCCTCACCGGCGAGCGCTCATCCTCCGAGGTCGGGGTCCATGCGCTGCGCGGCGGCGACGTGGTGGGTGATCACACCGTGATCTTCGCGGCGCTGGGCGAGCGTCTGGAACTCGCGCACAAGGCGAGTGACCGCGCCATCTTCGCGCGCGGCGCCCTGCGCGCGGCGCAATGGGTGTCGGGGCAGAAGCCGGGCGCCTATGACATGCAGGATGTCCTTGGGCTAAAGTGATCACTTCGATCCAGGGCACGCTGGCCTCGGCCGGCCCGTTGCAAGTGGTGATCGAGCTGAACGGCCTCGGCTACGAGGTGCATATCCCGGTCACGACGGCGGAAAAGCTGCCGCCGGCCGGATCGGCGGTGAAGCTGCATACGCTGGCCATTTATCGCGAAGACGCGCAGACGCTCTACGGCTTCGCCAGTCCCGCCGAACGCGACTTCTTCCGCCTGATGATCGAAAACGTCACCGGGATCGGGCCCAAGGTCGGCCTCAGCATCCTCAGCCGGCTGTCGCTGCCCCTTCTGGAAAGCGCGATCCGCACGGGCGACGTCGCCACGCTGGCCCAATGCCAGGGGATCGGGCGCAAAACCGCCGAGCGCCTGGTGGTGGAATTGCGGGCCCGGCTCGGCGCCCCCGGCGGCCCGGTTCCGGCGGACGCGGCCATGGCCGCCGGAGTCGAACCGAGCGGCCATCGCGACGCGGTGGCCGCGCTGATGGCCCTCGGCTACAAGGCCGCCCCGGCCGATGAGTCGGTGCGGCGGGCCGTCCTGGCGCTGGGCCCCGGCGCGGCAACCGAGGCCCTGGTCAAGAAAGCGCTGGCTGGCTAGTCATGATGGTGCCCAGGGTGCGCGCCTTGTCCCCAAGGCGCCGGGCCCACCCTCGACGCGGACGGGGCCGGAGCGGGTTGGGACAACCCGCGCTACCTTTGAAACTGGAACGCCGCACTCTCCGCCGGCCCCGCCGCCGACGCGCGGTCGCTCTCCGGCCGGTTGTCGAGATCCAGCGCGGGCCTGGGATTCGCGAAGAGAGGATCCGTCTGCAGGCGGCCGATCGGCGCCATCTGGACCTGGCCGATCCACGCAAACTGGCCGTCCGCGGCCCCAGCGGGAAAGAGCGCAGCCGTCGCGGAGGCATCTGGGTCCGAGGCCAGGGCGCGCGCCACAAACGCGGGATGGAAGTCGCCACGGGCCGCCAGGGCGGCTGGAGCGGCCACCGGAGCGCTCTGCGCCACGGAGCCGGCCGCCGGGGCGGCGGGCCCATCCGCAGGGTGCCGGTGGACGGCGATCGCCACAGCGGCGCAGGCGGCCGCCATCAGGCCCGTGGCCCAAAGGGCCGCGTGCGTGCGGCGCGCCGGGCGGGCCGCGAAGACATCGGCCTCCGGCGCGGCGCCGTCAAACTGACTGGCCAGCACGACACAGGCCTTCTGCATGCGGCAGTATTGGCGGTAGACCTGCCGGCGCGCCGGATCGCGCGTCACCTCGGCCTCGAGTCGGGCCGCTTTTTCCGGACTGATCTCATGGTCGAGATACAGATTCAGAAGCTCGATGAATTCAGCGTCGTTCATTTGAAATCTTCCCCCAATTTTGCCCGCAGGCTCTCGCGCGCCCGGGCGATGCGGCTCTTCACGGTGCCCACGGAAATGCCGAGGATGCCGGCGATCTCCTCGTACGAGTGGTTTTTGACGTTGCGCATGATAAGGATCTCCCGGTGCTTCGGGCTGAGCCTTTCCATGCCGTGACCGATCCGCGAGACGAATTCCTGGGTGACGGTGATATCGCCCGGCGTTTCGACCTGCGCGGGAATGATCTCGGCCAGCGTCATGTCGTTGTCGGGTCCGATCGGCATGTCAAAAGAGACCGACTGGTCCCGCTTGCGGCGCCACCAGTACCAGTACCGGTTGCGGGCCAGGTTGGTGGCGATCTGGTAGAGCCAGGTGGAAAACGCCGATTCGCCGCGGAAATTGACCAGGCCCCGGTGCGCCCGGATAAAGGCGTCCTGCGTCACTTCCTCCGCGTCCTGGGGGTTGCGGAGGAGCTGGTTGACCATCGAATAGATGCGGACCCAATAGCGCGTGACCATTTCGTCGAAGGCGGCCTTGTCGCCGTTCTTGAACCGGTCGATCAGCAGTCGGTCGAGCGCAACTTCCTGGGCTTTCATGGATAGACGTTCAGCCTCGGTGTGATGGTTATACTGCTGAATTGTTCCCACTATTTTAACGGATACGCGCAAGCGGCCCGCCGGTCAACGCCGGGGCCCCGTCCGAAGGAGAAAAATCTTGCAAATAGCTGGGCGGCAAATCCATTAATGCCCTTCCCTTGGACTGAAGGGTTGGTAGCTCAATGGTAGAGCAGCGTCCTTTTAAGTCGTTGGTTCCGGGTTCGAATCCCGGCCAACCCACCAGCCGCGGACTCCCCATGAAGCGTCTCGTCCTCATCGAAGACCAAACCGCCATCCGCGAGATGCTGGCGGAGATCATTCGGCTGGACAACAATTTCGAGCTCGTCGGCGAATCCGGCGACGGGCAGGCGGCCTTCCAGCTCTGCCTGGAGGTCAAACCCGACATCGCGGTGCTCGACGCCAAGCTGCCCGGCCTCAATGGCGTGGACCTTCTCCGCCGCCTCGGCAAGCGCCTGCCGCACCTGCGCGTCCTCGCCTTTTCGGGCTATGAGAACCCCGTGCTCGTCCGCGAGATGATCGAGGCCGGCGCGCACGGCTTTGTCGAGAAGACGGCGGGCCTGGTGGAGTTCAAGAAGGGCCTGGAGACCGTGGCCGCCGGAGGCACCTACTTCGGGCCGGCGGTGGCGGCGCTGCTCCGCGACGTTGTCTCCCATCCCGGCTCGAGCGCCTCGCCCGACTTCCTCACCGACCGCGAACGCGAAATCCTCAAGCTCGTGGTGGAGAGCCACAGCAGCAAGGACGTCGCCGCCAAGCTCGGCATCAGCATGAAGACCGTGGACAACCACCGCTCCAACCTGATGCGAAAGCTGAACCTTCACGATGTCGCCAGCCTCACCCGTTACGCGATCGGCACCGGTCTGATCGAATCGAAGCTCGCGCAGTGACTCCGGCGATTTTGCGGCTTGCGAAAGCCCATCGCCCGACCCAAGTTCTGAATTGATTCCCTCGCCCTATTCCATGAAATCCGCCTCGAAGCAGTTCTTTCTCCTCCTCGCCGCTGTGGCCTTCCTCGCCGGCTGCGCCAAGAAGCCCATGCGCCCCGATCCCAGCGCGACCCTGATCGGGCCCCAGGGCGCCGGCGGCAGCGGGCTGAATCCCACGGAGGTGGCGACGACGGCGGACGCCAATTCGGGCCTCCAGATGCGGACCGGCGGCTTCGACGCCAACGGCCAGCTGCGCGGCGCGCTCGATTCCGTGTATTTCGACTTCAATCTCTCCAGCATCAAGCCCGCTGAACGCGCGAAGTTGCAGGCCGCCAAGGACTACCTGGCGAAAAACCCGCAGTATCGTTTGCTGCTCGAGGGCCATTGCGACTGGCGCGGCACCGCGGAGTACAATCTCGGGCTCGGCGATCGCCGCGCGAACGGGGCCAAGAAATACCTGCTGAGCCTGGGCGTCGCCGCCGACAAGGTCGAGACCCTCTCGAAGGGCAGCGAAGAGGCCCAGAAGACCGGTGGCGATGAAGCCTGGAAGAAGGACCGCCGCGTCGACCTGGTGGTCTTGAAGCAGTAAAGGCAGGGCGCCTTAGGTAGCGCGCCTTGTCCCCAAGGCGCCTGGGCTCGGCGCAGCGCCCTCGGGCCACGCCGCCCTACCCGCCGGCCGCCACCGCGGCCAGGATCTTCGCGATCGTCGCGGTGCCCTTGCGCATCACGTCGAGGTTGAAGCTCTCATTCGGCGCGTGCAGGTTGTCCTCGGGCAGGAACAGCCCGAACATCACCGAATCGAGCCCGGTCATGCGCTTGATGTCCGCGATGATCGGCACGCTGCCGCCCTCGCGGAGGTAGAGCGGCGGCCGGCCCCAGACCTCGCTCACCGCGGCATCCGTGGCCCGAAAGGCCCGGGCCAGCACCGGCGATTGCCGTGGCGGAGTGTTGGGACGGCCCGGCGGCACGACGATATACGGATCCCCCTGGTGCTGATCGACGAATTCGAGCTTCACCCCGCCGGGCGCGCGCGCCCGGATGGCCTCAATCACGAGCTGCTTGATCCGGCTCGGCTCCTGGTTCGGCACGAGCCGGCAGCTGATCTTCGCAAAGGCCCGGCTGGGAATGACCGTCTTCGTCCCCTCGCCCTGGTAGCCGCCGCCGATGCCGTTGAACTCGAGCGTGGGCTGAAAGCGGATCGCCTCGAAGGGCGAATATCCCGGCGGCGTGTGGAAGGAGTCGATCCCAAGGAATTTCGCATAGGCCGCGTCGTCGGCCCCGAGTTTTTTCAGCTCCGCCCGCTCCCAGGGTTCGACGTCGCGCACGTCGTCGTAAAAACCCGGCACGTCGACCCGCCCGTCGGGCGTGTGCAGCGTGGCGCAAATTTCCGCCAGGGCCTGGATGGGATTGCGCAGGACGCCGCCGTGCAGGCCCGAATGCAGGTCGCCCTTCGGCCCGATGACGATCAGGTCGAACAAGGCGAGCCCCCGCAGCCCGCAGGTGATCACCACCTGGTCCGGGTTGGGCAGCAGCGTGTCGGAAAGAAAGACAAAATCGACGCCGCGAAACCGTTCCTGGTTTTTTTCCAGGAAGGCATGAAAGCTCGGGCTGCCCATCTCCTCCTCGCCCTCGATCAGGAAGGTGACGCGCAGCGGCAGGTGCGGATTTTCCGCGAACAAGCTGGCGACCGCCGCGATGTTGGCCATGAGCGGCCCCTTGTTGTCGGCGGCGCCGCGCCCGTAGAGACGATTGCCCCGGATGGTGGGCTCGAACGGCGGCGTCTGCCATAGGCCCAGCGGATCGGCGGGTTGCACGTCGTAGTGGCCGTAGATGATCACGTGGGGCCACGCCGGATCGCCCCCGCGCTGCGCCCAGATGATGGGATGGAGGGCGGTCGGCACCGCCTCGACCGCAAAGCCCATGCCGCCGAGGAGCCCGGAGACGAAGGCCTGCGCCCCCCGCATCCCGTCCTTGAACTTCGGGTCGGTGGAGACGCTGGGCTGGCGGATGAACTCCTGCAGTTTTTCGACGGGATCAAACATGGGAAAGAAAAAGCGGAAAGCCGAAACCAGTCCTAATGCCGAAAGTGCCGGATCCCCGTGAAGACCATCGCCATTCCCCGTTCGTCCGCCGCCTGGATGACCTCGGCATCGCGCACCGAGCCGCCGGGCTGGATCGCGGCCGTGGCCCCCGCCTCGGCTGCGGCGATCAGGCCGTCGGGAAAGGGAAAGAGCGCCTCGCTGGCCACGGCCGAGCCGCGCAGGTCGAGGCCCGCCTCGGCCGCCTTCCAGACGGCGAGGCGCGAGCTGTCGACCCGCGCCATCTGGCCCGCGCCCACGCCGAGCGTCCGCTCGCCGCGCGCGTACACGATGGCGTTCGACTTGACGTGTTTGCAGACCTTCCAGCCGAAGAGCATTCCCTCCCACTCGTCCGCCGTGGGCTGGCGCTTGGTCACGACCTTGAAGGCGCCCGCGCGATCCGTCCCGCGATCGGGATCCTGGACCAGGATCCCGCCGGCCACCGAGCGGATTTCCAGGAGAGCATCGGCGCTGGCGGCCGCACCGTCGGCGGGACCACCGGCCTTCGCGATCAGCAGGCGAAGATTCTTCTTCTTGGCGAAGAGCGCGAGGGC
>Ga0302326_10001041_pt1 | contig 72723 bp, 61 predicted proteins | sample Palsa_T0_3_FD_202264 | JGI IMG/M metagenome (GOLD analysis project Ga0302326, IMG submission 202264) | Peat permafrost microbial communities from Stordalen Mire near Abisko, Sweden - Palsa_T0_3 | ecosystem: Environmental > Terrestrial > Soil > Palsa > Peat permafrost | place: Sweden: Abisko... | reverse complement strand
AATCGGGTAGTCCTAATATGTTCGCGAAAGCGCACCCAAATTCCATGGTCCATTAACAGTCCACGAACTGTTTCCGAGGGTCATTAAAACGTTTCTGTAGTGCCATCCGTGCCGCGTGTTTTCAGTTAGTTACGGTTGAAGATTTCGCTGTCACGGCAGAGGCCGCGGGTTCGAGTCCCGTCGTCCCCGCCATTCTTTTCGAAACGGTTGTCCCGATTTGCCCCGATTTCTCTGAAACCTTCTAAAACCTAGGGAGAGCGCAAAAGGGCGAAATTTCGCGTCTTTTTGGATCCCGTATTGTCCGCTAGAGCGGTCTTCAGTGCGCGGCTTCCCCGATTTGACCGCGTTTACAGAAAAGTTGAATCAGGATATCTTTTTGCATAAATATACCTTGACACGTATATGCGCCGTGGAGTATATCAAGGGAATGGAATCTGTCTTTGAAATCATTGCGGAGCCGAACCGCCGCGCGATACTCAGCCTTCTGGTCTCGTCCCAACAGTCGGTCGGAGAGATCGAGCGTCAGCTTCATATGACCCAGCCGACCGTGTCCAAGCACCTGCGCGTGCTGCGCGACGCCGGTTTCGTGGAGTCGACAGTGGACGCGCAGCGCCGTCTCTACCGGCTGAAACCTGAACCATTTCAGCAGGTCGATGCCTGGCTGGCCCAGTTCCGCCGGTTCTGGTCCGCTCACATCGATGCTCTCGAACGCCACCTTGATCGCATGGATAAGGCTCGCATGGGTCAACCTCCGCATGGAGCAGCAACACCAAAGAAAAGCAAGACTCAGGAGAATACGACGCGGCCCAACCGCGAACGTGATAAAGGAGAAACGAAATGAAAATCAAAGTGACCAGCATATTCGTGGACGACCAGGAGAAGGCCTTGCATTTCTATACAGAGGTTTTGGGCTTTACCAAGAAGACCGATTTCAGTCAGGGCCCCTATCGCTGGCTGACCGTGGCCTCGCCGGAGGAACCGGAGGGCACTGAGTTGCAGCTGGCACTGAACAACAACCCCGCGGCCAAAACGTACCAGCAGGCGATTTTTCAACAGAGCCAGCCCGCGGCCATGTTTTTCACCGATGACATCAAGGGCGACTACGAACGGATCAAATCCCGCGGCGCCCAGTTCACCACGCCGCCCACTGACGTGACCGGTTCGACTATTGCGATGCTCAACGACACGTGTGGAAACCTCATTCAACTCACCGAACTGAAGCGCTGGTAACGCTAAGGAGCAGAAAATGAACAACCTTCAGCAGTACGCACCAGGCCCGGCCAGTACCGTGCAGTTCTTCCGGTTGTGGTCTGCTCACGTGGATGCTCTCGAACGCCACCTCTCGGCCAAAACATCCGCACTGGCGGCCGTTACCGCGGTGTTAATCGCGTATCCGATTGCACGGATTGTGATTCCCGCAATACTGCATAGCATTGTGCCCGATGCGGTACGGAGCGTGTTCAACTTGATTTGATCGTCGCTGGTGAGGATCGTGAGTTCAGCTCATTTGGTGGCGCGCTGTGAAGACTAGGAGACGAAGATGACCGAACCTCAAATGTACGAACCGGGTCCCGCCAACTTGGCGCGAGTACTGAAAGACGGAGAGAAGTGGACGCTCATCCTCGTCCGGGAACTGCGCCACTCGCCGGAAAGAGTCTGGCAGGCGCTGATCGACCCGGCGCAACTGCGTGAATGGGCTCCCTTTGTGACCGATGGGAGCCTGGGTGCGGTGGGAACGGTGAACCTTACCTGGGTGGGAAATCCCAAGCAGATCGAAACAAAAGTGACGCGAGTCGAAGCTCCCAAGGCGCTTGAGTACGGCGATATGCGTTGGGAACTCGAGGCCTCTGGCAGTGGCACGCGTCTGACGCTGTGGACCAAGATCAACCGCGGCTTCGTCTCTATGGGTGCTGCCGGGTGGCATATTTCATTCGATGTTCTGGATCACCTGCTCAGCGGAACTCCCATCGGCCGCATCGCTGGCGCCGACGCCATGAAGTTTGCCGGCTGGCAGCGGCTGAATGCGGAGTACGCCGAGCAGTTCGGCGTGAAAGCGCCTAACTGGCCGCCTCAGGCGGCTCAAAAACCGTGAATCGAGGAATCAGAAGACCATGCCCAGACCATTAACGACGAAGAGCAATAAGAAGGAATTGACCCGAGGGCAACGGGAACAACTACTCAGAGCATTAAAAGTACGCTTCGAGAAAAATATGGACCGCCATCCAGGTCTGGAATGGGCCAAAGTCCAAGCCAGGCTGGATGCGAATGCTGAAAAGCTCTGGTCACTGAGTGAAATGGAACAAACTGGCGGTGAACCGGACGTTGTCGATCAGGATAAAAAGACGGGCGAATACATTTTTTATGATTGTGCAGCGGAAAGTCCGAAAGGCCGCAGAAGTTTTTGCTACGACCGCGAAGCGCTGGATTCAAGGAAAGAAAATAAACCGAAAGACAACGCGGTGGATGCCGCTGCGGCCATGGGGATTGAGCTCCTAACGGAAGAACAATATCGGAAGTTGCAGAGCTTCGGAGAGTTCGACACGAAAACGTCGAGCTGGCTGCGCACACCTTCCAAGATCCGAGAACTCGGCGGCGCCCTCTTTTGTGATCGCCGCTTCGACACTGTTTTTGTGTATCACAACGGTGCGGACTCCTACTTTGCTGCCCGGGGGTTCCGTGGCTCGCTAAGAGTCTAACCGTGTCGCACGGTGGCCCATTCAAGCCCGGTTTTGGCTTGAGTGGGGTTTTCAAACCTGCTCAATTCTGTCATCCCGACCGGAACAGATGAACGCAGGGACCTGCTGTTGTGACGTTACCCGGCCATGAGGGACGGGACGAGCAAGAGTCGAAATAGACAGCACGAAACACGAGAGAGCGACAGGGCGAACTTATCCAGCGGCAGGATTGCCCCACACTAGCCAAAATCGGCTTCGAGTGGGCATCTCCGAATGGCTATCGAACCGGAAGAGGCTTTCACTTGCCGAGGTTACAGGGATACGCGGAGCGTAGTAGTAAACTAGTCCGAATCACACCCCAGGGAAAACCTCAACGCTACACACACCTCATTCATGCGTGCCGCACTAAGATGGGCCACACGTCTTCCTAATCGCTGTTGAGATACAGTCACCCCGTTATGCAGGTTTACTGCACAACGGGACTTCATGCCGTCTTCCTCATTCAGAATAACTTCCGACGGCACACCGCGAATGGTCGAAGTGACAGGCGCCACCGTGACTGTGGACAAATAGGCGATAGCACTGTTGCGGGTGAGCACGAGGACCGGCCGTTTCTTGTCGGGCGCCGCAAACTGGTAGAGCCGGACCTCGCCTCGGGCTATTCTTCCGGCCACGTGGCCTCCGATTCCCAATCCCGCACCTCCGCGTCAGCTGGCGACTGTCGCGAGTAGCCCTGGCGGTCGCGCTCTTCGCTGGCGCGTAGTTCCAACCGACGGAGATGTTCCCGCAGGGCGTCGCGCACGAGTGCGGAACGGTTTCGCCTCGTTCGCTTCGCGGCTTGGTCAGCGGCCTGTAACAATTCTTTATCCAGCACGATTTGAATGATTTGCATGTGTGGAACTCATTCCACAGTATACTCCACAAACAGAGCATTTTCAAAGGGACTCAGCCCTCTCGAACGAGAAGGGCTTCCACTTGCCCAGGTTGCACCTTGCGCTGAGTGCAGCTAAATTAGGTGCGAGATTTGGAGCACACATGAAAAAGACCGTCCCAGTGGAACCCGCCTCCGCATTCATTGACGAGAAGATCAAGCAACTTGGAGACTGGCGCGGGAAGACGCTGGCGAAGGTGCGCGAAATCATACACCAGGCCGACTCTGAGATTGTCGAAGAGCGGAAGTGGGTCAAGGCGACCTCGCCGGGGACTCCCGTCTTTTCCCACGGCGGGATCGTCTGCACGGGAGAGACGCACAAGAACGTCGTCAAGATGACATTTGCCAAAGGAGCTGCGTTAAAGGACCCGTCCGGCCTATTCAACTCCAGCCTCGAGGGGAATGTCAGACGCTCCATCGACATCCACGAAGGCGACAAGGTCGATGAGGTGGCCTTGAAGAATCTCATCCGGGCCGCAGTGGCGCTCAATCTCGAGGGCCAGAGCGAGAAGAAGAACAAACCGAAGTCCAAGCCAAAGTCCCGGCGAAAATCCCCACTCTAACGTTCGCAAAGAGCCGTCTTCAAGGTCGCGCTTTCGAGGTCACGGGAAAAAATCCGGTTGACACGATTCTAGGTCGTTTTATAATTATTCTCATCCGATAATCATGCGCTTCACCCACGAGCAGTTCCGTGAGCTGGCCGAGAAACACGGGTTGGCGGTGACGCACCAGCGTCAGGTGGTCTATGAGGCTGTGGTCGCTTCCCACGGACACTATTCCCCGGAAGACATTTACGCGGCGGTCCGGCGCCGTATTCCATCCGTTTCTCTTGCCACGGTCTACAACAATCTGCGGCTTTTTATCGCGCACGGGTTGCTGCGGGAAGTCACTCCGCATGCGGCCACGTTGCGGGTGGACGGCAATCTCAAACCTCATCATCACCTGGTCTGCTCCCGCTGCAAGTCGGTGCAGGACATCGAAGGAGAGTTCATCGATTTCAAACGGCTATCCCGGCACGTGCCGGATGGCTTTGATCTGACGCAGCCGTTGGTCGAGGTCTTTGGCCTCTGCCGCCGCTGCCGAACCAAAAAATAGCCTTTTTTCACGCAATACTCACTCAAATTCGAAGGACGAAAACATCATGGAAAATACACTCGCGACGTCATCGGGAAGTGTTTCTCCCGAAGCTAAAAACAAGAGCACCCTACCCGAGGCCAAGTGCCCGTTTAATCACGGTGCGTCCGCGCCCACGAACCGCGACTGGTGGCCGAATCAGGTGAACGTGAACGTCCTGCATCAGCATTCCCCAAAGTCTGATCCCATGGGCAAGGCGTTCAATTATGCGAAAGAGTTCAAAACGCTCGACCTGCATGCCGTGATCAAAGATCTCCACGCCTTGATGACGGATTCGCAGGAGTGGTGGCCGGCCGACTTCGGCCACTATGGCCCGCTTTTCATTCGTATGGCGTGGCACAGCGCGGGCACGTACCGCATTGGCGATGGCCGCGGCGGGGCCGGCGCCGGGCAGCAGCGCTTCGCACCGCTCAATAGCTGGCCGGACAATGTGAACCTCGACAAGGCGCGCCGGCTGCTGTGGCCGATCAAGCAGAAGTATGGACGCAAAGTTTCCTGGGCCGACCTGATGATTCTCGCCGGCAACGTCGCGCTCGACTCGATGGGCTTCAAGACATTCGGTTTTGGCGGCGGCCGCGCGGACGTGTGGGAGCCAGAAGAGCTGAACTGGGGCCCCGAGGGCACGTGGCTGGCGGACGAGCGTTACAGCGGCGACCGTGATCTTCAGAATCCGCTCGCTGCGGTGCAAATGGGTCTGATCTATGTGAATCCGGAAGGGCCGAACGGAAAGCCGGATCCGATCGCCGCAGCGCGGGATATCCGAGAAACGTTTGCCCGCATGGCGATGAATGACGAAGAAACCGTTGCGCTCATTGCCGGCGGCCACACTTTCGGAAAAACCCACGGCGCAGGCGTTCCCGCTCAATATGTAGGCAACGAACCAGAAGGTGCCGACATCGAGGATCAAGGTTTGGGATGGAAGAATAAACTAGGCAAAGGTCATAGCGGTGACACGATCGGCAGCGGGCTGGAAGTGATTTGGACCACCACGCCGACGAAGTGGGGCAACAACTTCTTCACCAACCTGTTCAGCTACGAATGGGAACTGACGAAGAGTCCGGCTGGTGCGCATCAGTGGACGCCGAAAAATGGAAAAGGCAACGGCACGGTGCCGGACGCGCACGATCCCTCAAAGCGTCATTCGCCTTCGATGCTGACTACGGACCTCGCCTTGCGGCTCGATCCTGCCTACGAAAAGATTTCCCGGCGCTTCTACGAGCATCCCGATCAGTTCGCCGACGCGTTTGCGCGGGCGTGGTTCAAGCTGACGCACCGCGACATGGGACCGATTGAGCGTTATCTCGGCCCGCTCGTTCCGAAAGAGACACTGATCTGGCAAGACCCCGTTCCCGCCGTGGATCACAAATTGGTCGGGGAGAAGGAAATTGTCGCTCTCAAAGCCAAGATCCTCGCATCCGGATTGTCGATCTCTCAACTGGTGACGACGGCCTGGGCATCGGCGGGCTCGTTCCGCGGCTCCGACAAGCGTGGTGGAGCAAACGGGGCGCGCATTCGCCTTGCGCCGCAAAAGGATTGGGAAGTGAACCAGCCGGCCGCACTCGCAAAAGTTCTCAAGAAGCTGGAGGCGATCCAAAAAGAGTTTAACGGATCGCAGTCGAGTGGGAGCGGTTCCAACGGGAACAAGTCCAATGGGAACAAAGCCGGAAAAAAAGGGAAACAGGTTTCGCTTGCCGACCTGATCGTTCTCGGCGGCGTCGCAGCCGTCGAGGAAGCGGCGAAAAAAGCTGGATACAAAGTCAATATCCCCTTCGCCCCGGGACGCACCGATGCTTCGCAGAAGCAGACCGATGTGCACTCATTCGCCGTAATGGAGCCGGCCGCGGACGGTTTCCGCAACTATCTCCGCGGCGGACAGAAACTATCAGCTGAGGAGTTGCTGGTGGATCGGGCGCAGTTGCTGACACTGACTGGCCCCGAGATGACGGTTCTCGTCGGCGGCCTGCGCGCCCTGAATGCGAACTACGGGCAGGCCAAACACGGCGTCTTCACCAACCGCCCCGAGACGCTGACCAATGATTTCTTCGTCAACCTGCTCGACATGAATACGAAGTGGAAGGCATCCTCTACAGAAGGCGTGTTCGAGGGCCGCGATCGGGTGACGGACAAAATCAAGTGGACCGGCACGCGCGTCGACCTTGTCTTCGGTTCGAACTCCCAGCTCCGGGCACTCGCAGAAGTCTATGCAAGTAACGACTCGAAGCAGGCGTTCGTGAAGGACTTTGCGGCTGCGTGGAACAAGGTCATGAATCTCGGCCGCTACGACCTTGCCTGATCAGCCGCGACCTGATCAGCCAAGACCTGGTCGGCCAAGATAAGAACAGATGCGCTTGTGCAGGGTGTCCGGGTCTCGGGCACCCTGCCAGCAAGCAATTCAGCGGCCCACCAGCTTCTGCAGAGCCTCCGGATAACGCGCACCCTGAACCTCAATTCCTGAAATCGCATCCTGAATCTGTTGCAAATCCTTGGGAGTGAGTTCCACTTTTAGGGCTCCCATGTTCTCCTCCAGGCGATGCAGCTTTGTGGTCCCTGGAATGGGAACGATCCAGGGCTTCTGGGCCAGCAGCCAGGCCAGGGCGATCTGCGCCCGCGTCGCCTTCTTCTGATCCGCAATGTGGCCGAGCGCATCGACCACTTGCTGATTGGCCTTGCGCGCTTCCACATTAAAGCGCGGAACAACATTGCGGAAGTCGTTGCTGGCAAAGGTTGTCTTGTCGTTGATGGTGCCGGTGAGGAAGCCCTTGCCCAGCGGGCTGAACGGAACGAAGCCGATCCCGAGTTCCTCCAGCGTCGGCAGGATTTCCTTTTCCGGCTCTCGCCACCAGAGGGAATACTCGCTCTGCAGCGCAGCCACGGGCTGGACCGCGTGGGCGCGGCGAATGGTTTTCGCGCCCGCTTCTGACAGCCCGAAGTGCCTCACCTTGCCTGCCTGAATCAATTCCTTGACGGCACCGGCAGTGTCCTCGATGGGCACATTCGCATCGACGCGATGCTGGTAGTACAGGTCGATGGCATCGACTCGCAGCCGCTTCAGCGAGCCTTCGATGACCTGCTTGATGTGCTCGGGCCGGCTGTTGAGCGCAGACCACTTGCCCCCTTCGCTGGGATTGGCTTCCCAACCGAACTTGGTTGCGATGACGACTTTCCCGCGGAACGGAGCCAGCGCCTCGCCCACCAGTTCTTCGTTGGTGAGTGGGCCGTAGACCTCCGCGGTATCGAAAAACGTGACACCACGCTCCACCGCGGCGCGGATCAAGTTAATTGCCTCTTGCTTTTCGGTTGCTGGTCCGAGCCCAAAGCTCAACCCCATACAACCCAGGCCCATTGCAGAAACTTCAAGGCCACTCTTACCCAATTTGCGCTTTTCCATTTCGCATCCTCCAAAGAACGGTCTCCAGTATGACGCTTTCATGAGGCCGATTGTGTATGCGGCGTATCCGTCGCGTCGAGGCCTGCAAGTTGAGCGTGAGAGGAGTCCGAAACCACCCATCAAGTCTTCTTCGTCTTGGGGGAAGCCAGCGCGACCGCGGCTTCGGTGGTGAGCAGAAGAAAAGTGAACGTCTCCTGCAGGTACAGGCGCACGGCGGTATCGGTGTGGCTGAGATAGCCGATGGAGACGTCCTGGCCGATGTGCAGATCGAAATCGCCGCCACGGGTGGTCAGCACAAAAGCGCCCGCAATGGCGGGTGCCCAGATGATTTCATCTTTCACCAGCCGTTTGACATGCTCGAGCACCGGGTATCCGTGGTCGCTGGTCTCAGCGAGCGCGGTGTAGGCGTCGGCGCCGAGCAGCACGGCATAGGGTCCGTTCACACCGACGAGGCGCAACTGGCTTAAGCTTTGGGCGATCGCATCCGGATACTCGCGCACGTCGGCGGGGAGCGTCTTAATCGGGTTGCTGGTTCCCTGGCGGATGCCCCCAATGCCGGCGGCGGCATAGCCCTCGAATATGGCGGCGTCCTCGGCAAAGGCGATCTGCCTCGCGGCGTCCTTCGCCGGTTGCCAGTCCGAATCGTTCGCGCCACGATCGACGTCGTCGATCGCATGGCGATCCAGATCGAACGGAACCCGCAGCTCGACCAGCGCCTTCACCTCGCGCTGTCTCGCGAGGATGCCTTTCGCCGGGGCGGTGATCGTCCGCAGGTGCCCGGTGCCGACGGCAGACAGCCCAGTGCCAGCCGGCCCGTGCAGATCGACCACGCGCCGCCCGGCAAGGTAGCGCTTGAGTGTGCGCGACGTTTCCTCCTCGATCTGAGCCCAAGCCGAATCGGAAATAGGGGCAAGCTCGCGATGGAGATTATTCATGTCGTAATTCTCCTTTGAGAGAACCGATGCCGAGCGAACCGTCGCGCACCGATGAGATAGATGAAGATGGGATTGATGAAGGTGAAGAAGTTCCGGTCACCGCCGGCGCCGCGGGAGATTCCGCAGCCGCTGGCTGGTCTTCGTTGGTCTGGTCTTCGTTCGTCAGCTTTTCGTTCGTTTGGTCTTCGTTCGTTTGATCGGCGACGTTCTCGAGAAACGTCGCCGACGGCACGAAGAACAGATTCCCAGTGACGGCGCGGCTGAAGTCGAGGATCCGGTCGTAGTTGCCGGGTGGCCGGCCGACGAACATGTTTTCGAGCATCTGCTCGATGGTTCGTGGCGACCGGCTGTAGCCGATGAAATAAGTGCCAAATTCGCCATGTGCAGGTCGGCCGAAGGGCATGTTGTCGCGCAGGATCTTGATCTCTTTCCCGTTTTCGACGATGGTCGTGAGCTCGCTGTGAGCTGACGTTGGCTTTACGGAGTCGTCCAATTCCACGTCAGAAAGCTTGGCGTGGCCGATGATACGTTCCTGCGCCTCGGTGGGGAGCGCATTCCACGCATCAAGATCGTGGAGGTATTTCTGCACGATGACGTAGCTGCCGCCGGCAAAGTCGGGGTCTTCGTCGCCGATGAAGACGGCGTCGATCACTGCCGCGCCTCTCGGGTTCTCCGTCCCATCGACGAAACCTAAAAGATCGCGGTCGTCGAAATAACGGAAGCCCTGCACCTCATCGACCGTGGCAACGGCCTTCCCGATGCGCGCCATAATCTGCGTGGCCAGCTCGAAGCATAAATCCATGCGCTTGGCGCGGATGTGGAACAGCAAGTCACCCGGCGTCGAAACTGCATGCCGCGCTCCGGCGCGAATCTCGCGGAAGGGATGGAGTTCCGCCGGCCGCGGCCGCCCAAAGAGGCGATCCCACGCTTCGGGCCCGAACCCCATGACGCAGGAAAGTCCCCCTTCCAGGTCGCGAAATTCCACGGCGCGCGACAGCGCCCCGAGGTCTCCGCAGAACGCGCGCAGCGTAGAGCTATTTTCACTGCCGGGGTTGAGCTTTGCCACCAGAAAGATCGCGGCGCGCGTGAGCGGCGCGGCTACCGCCTGCGTAACGGCCGGCAATTTCGCGGCCGCTTCAGGCCCGTTCATCGCATCGGTCTCCATTGAGTATCGTCCCTGGTGACGTGCACGGATATCGCCCACCGGAATGCTACGCTCGCCTCGGGTCTGAAAATCCGCCCTGCAAGCTTATCATCGACTGCCAAACCTGCAATCGCCCCTCCCGCTCGACGCTTCCATCATCAAAATCATTGCTGCTCAGTTCTCGAGTTCAGCGACGGCAGCGAACTTCACCCCGAGCGCGTGCAGTACGGAAGGGATAGTTTTCGAAGCTGGATGTGCGCCCGCAAGCGGGCGTTAACTTAGCGGGTAGAGTCTTTGATTCGCACAAGAACGAGACCCTTTAGCTGAACCGCAAAGTACACGGAGAAATTCAACTTGAGCCACCACCAAATTTGGCTTGGAGTTGGTTAGCGAAATCGCAAGTGCTAAACTGCGGGAATGGCTGCCAATAAAAAAGGTAAGAGTAAAAAAGCGACGAATTCCAAACGAACCGCCAGCAAGAAGGTGACGGCTTCACGGCATGCACCCAAAAAGGAAACGCCGAAAAAACTGACCGCGAAACTGACCTCTAAGAAACTGACCTCTAAGAAACTGGCCTCTAAGAAGACGAAAGGCGGCAGCAGTTCCAGGAAGGCAGTGGGCGCCGCCACGCCTCTGCGGCGAAACGCGACTGGCAAGAACAGCCCACCTCAGGGAACGGCGTTCGAACCGGAGACAGGGCGATCGCGTTCGGGTGGGCAATCCGGAGATTTGCAGGGGTTGAGCGACATCGAAAGCGCTGATTCGGAAAGTGTCGACGAGTTGCTCGAAGAAGGGAATGCTTTCGAGGCTGAGGCGGTAGCGGGTGTCGAGCATGTCGAGGACGATGAGACGCGAGAAGTCCATACGCACGAAGTTCCGGAGGACGACGTGCCCGAAGAATATCTGGACAAAGATGAATAGAGGTTGAATTAAAGCGAGGCCAGAAACGTTTCTCGAAACATGCCTGAACCGCATTAAGGCTCCGCCACAACTTAACCAGACCAGAAGCCGTTCGAACGCACGCACAGAGAAGACCATCCGCCCCCGCGACTACTTGAACAGGGTGCGCATTCTGCGTGCCATAGCTCTGCGTTCTTTATCTGCTTTTTCTAACAATCCTGCCAATCACGGGATTGACAGGCCCTTTGGCAGGGGCACCAGACGAATTGCAAATGCCGTGAATTACAATACATCCATTGCGCCTGGGCCGCCGTCTTACCCAGGAGGTCTTACCCGGGAGAACGATCCCAGGGGAACGATCCCAGGAGCACGATGCGCACGACGGAACTGGGCGAAGCGCTGGTACGGTATGAGCTTACGTTCGACCGGTGTTGTGCCGCAGTCATTGAGTTTTGATCTCAACCCTTATGCGCTCCAGCTATGTTCGGATATTCGCCCCGGCTGCGATGTTTTTTCTGCTGCTCGTGGGGGCAGCCGCCGGGCAAAATTCGACCCTTTCATCAAAGATCAGCCTCGATCAGGCCATCGATCTCGCACTGGTGCACAACCACTCCATCAAAGCCACGCGAACTCTGATTCTTCAGAATCAGGCCCAGGAGATTACCGCGAACCTGCGTCCCAATCCAACTTTTGATGCGGATAGCCAGTTCGTCCCGTTATTCAGTCCGCAAGACTTTTCTGGCGAGAACCTGAACGAGAATCAGCAGTTCGACGTTGGCATCAGTTACCTGTTCGAACGCGGCCGCAAGCGGCAGCGGCGCTTGCAGGCTGCCCAGGATCAAACGTCCGTCACTCGCGCCCAGGTCGCCGACGCCGAGCGCACCCTGGCCTTCAACGTGGGCCAACAGTTTGTCAGCGTTTTGCTGGCCGAGTCTACGCTTCAGTTCGCGCTGCAGGATCTGCAAAGCTTCCAGAAAACCGTCGATATTGGCGCGGCCCAACTCAAGGCGGGCGCCATCAGCGAGGGCGATTATCTTAAGATCTCGTTGCAACTCTTACAGTTTCAGACGGACGTTTCCGCTGCCCGCCTGGCCAGGGTGCAGGCGCTGGTTGGGCTGCGCGAGTTCCTGGGCTACGATGCAGTGCCCGCAAATTTCGACGTGATCGGAGATCTCGCGTATCAGCCGGTCAAGGCGAACGAGCAGGACTTGCAGACGAGGGCATTGCGCGATCGTCCCGATTTTCGCGCGGCGGTACTGGGAATCACCGCGGCGCAGAGCCAAATCCTCCTTGCCAAAGCGAACGGCAAGGTCGACGTCAACGGCACGTACGACTTTACGCACGTTTCCGGTGAGAACACGGCTTCGCTTTTTGTGAATTTCGCGTTGCCGGTATTCAACCGTAATCAAGGAGAAATTGCGCGCACCGGTTACGCGCTCACCCAGGCGCAGGAGCAGCAGCAGGCGGCCAGCGACACGGTTCTCTCCGATGTGGCCAATGCCTATGAGGCGGTGAGGAGCAATGACGAAATCGTGCAACTTTATATTTCCGGCTATCTCAAACAGGCGGAAGATTCGCGGGACATCAGCGAATACGCCTATCGACGCGGCGCTGCCAGCCTGCTCGATTTTCTCGACGCCGAGCGCAGTTACCGCGCCATTCAACTGGCCTATCGCCAGGCGCTGGCCTCGTATATGACCGCTCTCGAGCAACTGAAAGATGCGGTGGGAACGAGGAACCTGCCATGATCGTTCGAGAGAAGATCGTCCCCGAAAAGATCGTCCGCGCGAATCATTGGCAGCGTCGGAATGTTCTCGCTGTCCTGTCCGCGAGCATCTTGATGCTGGCGAGTTGCGGCGGACCGGAAAAACAAGCCAGCAAGATGACTTCATTCTCGACGGCGGAAAATCCCGAATCCAAAGCCGAACTGTTCTCGCTCCCTGCCGACCAGATGTCTCACATCCAGGTCGTTGCCGTTGAGCAGGGACCGCTAGCGCGCACGCTGCGCCTGACCGGCGCAGTCGAGTATAACGACTTCAAAACCACACCCGTGATCACGCAGGTGGGCGGCCCGGTCAGCCGCGTCGTAGTAGTGCAGGGCGAACACGTACGCGCCGGCCAGGTGCTGCTTTACGTTGCCAGCCCGGACTACTCTCTGCTGCGCTCGGCCTATCTCAAGGCGCGCGACGCTTTTCAGCTCGCGGACAAAGCCTACCACCGCGCGCAGGATCTCTATGAGCACCACGCCATCGCCCAGGCCGACCTCGAACAGGCGCAATCCAACCGCACCCAGGCGCAGGCGGACTTCGAGTCCAGCGCCGACGCCATTCGCATTCTCGGCATCACCGATCCGGAAACAATCGTCACAAAACCGCCCACGCCGGAAATCCCGCTCTACTCGCCGGTCGCCGGAGAAGTGGTCGACCGCACCTGCTCCCCCGGCCAATTGCTGGCAGCCGGCGCCACGCAGTGTTTCGCATTGTCGGATATGAGCTCAGTGTGGATCCTCATCAACATCTATCAGAATGACGTGGCCTACGTGCACATCGGCGATCCGGTGACGATCGAGAATGAGTCCTATCCCGGCGCGGTGCACGGCAAGATCGAATACATTTCCCCCGCGCTCGATCCCAACACGCGCACGCTGCAGGCGCGCATCGAAGCGCCCAATCCCGGGGAGCGCCTGAAGAAAGAAATGTACGTAACCGCGCAAGTCCAGGCTGGCGTGATTCAAAATGCACTGTTCGTCCCCAACTCCGGCGTGCTGCGCGACGAACAAAATATGCCCTACGTCTATCTGCAGACCGGAAAAGGCCAGTTCGCCCGGCGCGATGTTACGCTCGGCGAAACGCAGGCGGGGAAAACGCAAATCCTCACTGGCCTGCAAGCCAACGATCGCGTAATCGGCGACGGCAGTCTTTTTCTGCAGTTCCAGAACTCGCTCCAGCACTGAAGGGTGACAGAACCACCTAAGGCGTCACAACCTAAATCGTTTCGCAGATGATTCACCACATCGTCCAATTCGCGCTCCGCCAGCGGTTTCTGGTCCTGATGTTTGCATTGCTCGTGTTCGTGGTCGGCGCGCTCTCGTTTCAGCGCATGCCCGTCGACGCCTACCCTGACCTTTCACCCCCGCTCGTCGAAGTGATCACACAGTGGCCCGGGCACGCGGCGGAGGAAATCGAGCGGCTGGTTACGCTGCCCATAGAGTTGCAGATGAACGGCGTGCCGCACATGGTGTTCATGCGCTCGATCTCGCTCTATGGCCTCTCCGACGTCATCATGACGTTCGAAGACAATACCGACGATTATTTCGCGCGCCAAGTTGTGTTTGAGCGGCTCTCAACCGCCACGCTGCCTCCCAACGTCACGGGCAGCCTGGCGCCCCTATCGAGCCCGTCGAACCTCGTCTATCGCTACGTGATCGAGAGTCCCGACCGCACTCCGCAAGAACTGAAAACCTACGAAGACTGGGTGATCGAGCGCGCCTACAAATCCGTGCCCGGAGTGGCCGACGATTCCGGTTTCGGCGGCACGGTCATGCAATACCAGGTGCTGCTCGACCCCGCCAAAATCTACAGCTACCACATTCCCATGCCGCAAGTTCTCAGCGCTCTGGCCGCCAACAACGCCAACGCCGGCGGCGGCTTCTACTCGCAGGGCTCGCAATTCTTCTACGTGCGCGGGCTGGGGCTGGTGAATAAAACGGAAGACATCGGGGAAGTCGTGGTCGGAAACAACAACGGCGTGCCCATACGCATCCGCGACATTGGCGAAGTCACCATCGGCCACGCTCCTCGCCTGGGAGAATTCGGTTTCCAGAACGATGATGACCGCGTCGAAGGTGTCATCCTCATGCTGACCGGCGAGCAGACGCAGAACGTCCTCAAACGCGTGGAAGAAAAAACCAAAGAGATCAACCGCGATCTCCTCCCGGCCGACGTGAAAGTTCGTCCCTACTACGACCGCAGCGACCTGGTACAGGTCACCATCGACACGGTGGAACACAACATGCTGCTCGGCATGGCTCTGGTCCTCGTAGTTTTGATTTTCTTCCTGGTCAGCGTGCGCGCGGCCATCATCGTCGCCTTGACCATTCCGCTGAGCCTGCTGTTTTCTTTTATTTTTCTTCACGCGCGCGGTATTCCCGCGAATCTGCTTTCCATTGGCGCCATCGATTTCGGAATCATCATCGACGGCACAGTCGTGATGATGGAAAACATCCACCGCGAACTGGCCGCGCGCCACGGCCAGGAATACAAACTTCACGAAGTAATCCTCGCGGCGGCCCATGACGTGGACCGGCCCATTTTTTATTCCATCGCCGTCATCCTCGCCGGCTACATTCCCATCTACGCGCTGAGCGGCCCGTCCGGCAAGCTTTTCCACCCCATGGCGGAAACCATGTCCTGGGCGTTGCTGGGCTCGCTCATCTTCACCCTCACACTGGTTCCCGTACTTGCCTCCTACTGGTTCACGAAGGGTGTGAAGGAAAAAGCAAACCGCGCCTACGACTGGTTGAAAGACGAATACGCTTCGGAACTCCGCTGGTGCCTCGACCGCCCGAATCTAACGATGGTGCTGGCCACGATAATCTTCCTGGCCTCGTTAATTTTGATTCCGTTCATCGGCGGCGAGTTCATGCCCCACCTTGACGAAGGCGCCATGTGGGTCCGCGCCACCATGCCCTACACAATCTCCTTCGAGGAAGCGGCCAGGTTCGCTCCGCAGATCCGCAAGATCCTGATGGCCTATCCCATGGTCACGGAAGTCGGCTCGGAGCTGGCCCGCCCCGACGACGGCACCGACCCCACTGGCTTCTTCAACTGCGAATTTTACGTCGGGTTGAAACCTTATAAAGATGCGATGTGGAGTAAGGGATCGATCCACAACAAGGCCGAGCTAACCAAAGACCTCCAGAAAAAAGTCGAGCAGTATCCCGGAGTGATTTTCAATTTCACGCAGCCCGCCGAAGACGCCGTAGATGAGGCGCTCACCGGCTTGAAGAGCGCGCTGGCCGTGAAAATATTCGGCCCCGACCTGCAGATACTCGAAGACAAAGCGGTCGAAATCAAGCGTGTATTGCAGCAGGTCCCCGGCTTCACCGAGCTTACCGTAGTCCGCGAGCTAGGCCAGCCCAGCGTGCAGATCGATGTGAATCGCGAAAAAATCGCGCGTTACGGCATCAATGTTTCCGACGTCGAAGGCGTGATTCAGGCTGCGGTCGGCGGACAGGCCGCCACGCAGGTCATCCAGGGCGAGCAGTTATTCGACCTGGTCGTCCGCATGAAGCCGGAATATCGTTCGAGCGAACACGCTATCGGAAACTTGCTCGTCCCCACTCCTTCCGGCCAGCAGGTTCCGATCGCGGAATTAGCCACCATTCATCAGGGCAACGGCGCGTCATTTATTTATCGCGAAAATAATTCACGCTACATCGGAGTCCAGTTCAGCATCGAGGGACGCGACCTGGCGCGCGCCGTGAACGAGGCGCAGAAAGCCGTCGAGTCATCCGTCAAACTGCCGCAAGGTTATCGCCTCGATTGGGGCGGAGAATACAGCGAATACGTCGCCGCGCGCGAGCAGTTCGCGGTCATCGGCCCGCTCGCAATTCTGTTGATCTTCATGATCCTGTTCGCGCTCTACGGCAATTTCAAATTCCCCGTCACCGTGGTCATCGGCGTGGTCATGACCGAGCCGGTCGGCGCGCTGCTGGCCCTCAAGCTCACGCATACTACATTCAGCGTCTCCTCGGTTCTCGGACTGCTCGTGCTCATGGGCGTCTCGGCAGAGACCGCTATCATCGACGTTTCCTATATCAATAAGCTACGTCTCGAAGGGCAGGGAATTCGCCAGGCTACGCTGGAAGGATCGTTGATCCGTCTCCGCCCCATCATGATGACGGCACTGGTGGCCTGTCTGGGCCTCCTGCCGGCGGCTCTCTCCACCGGCGTAGGCTCCGACTCGCAAAAGCCGTTTGCCATCGTCATTGTGGCCGGACTTATCTCCCGGCTATTCCTGGGCCGCATCGTGAGCCCGGTGCTGTACCAGATGGTGGCCCGCGACGGCGATGTGCTCCAGGTCTAGCCCGAACCGCCGCGCCCCAAGTACAGCTTGTCATCCTGAGCGAAGCGAAGGACCTATGCAATTTGCCGGCAGCGCCTCAGCGTCAGCGCGGGGCGTTCATGTAAGATGTGTGCAATTTTCGCAGGCAGGAAAATGACAGTCATCCCCAGGAGACGCCATTGGACCGTAGCAAGTGGTTTGTTCTGTTCTCTTCTTTTCTCTTTTGCTTCTTGTTCGGCTCACTCGCGTCGCAGGCACAACTCGACGAGGCCACCAGAAAACTCTCTCACGACATCTTCCAGCAATTGATCGAGATCAATTCCACCGACTCCGTTGGCAACGTGACCACAGCCTCCGAAGCCATGGCGCAACGCTTTCGCGACGCGGGATTCGCCGAATTCGACATGCAGATCCTCGGCCCCAGTGATAACGACCGCAAAAAAAATCTGGTCGTCCGGCTACACGGCACCGGGAAGCATAAGCCGATCCTGCTCATCGGCCACCTGGACGTTGTCGAAGCGCACCGCGAAGACTGGACCACCGATCCTTTCCAGTTCGTGGAAAAGGACGGCTTCTACTACGGCCGCGGCACCCAGGACATGAAGAGCGGCGACGCCATCATGGTCACCACGCTGATCCGTTTCAAGAAAGAAGGCTACACGCCCGACCGCGATATCATCCTGGCGCTCACTGCCGATGAAGAAGGCGGCAAGTCGAACGGCGTCGACTGGCTTCTCAAAAACCACCGCGACCTCATTGACGCCGAATTTGTTTTCAACCACGACGGCGGCGGCATCCTGAGCGACCACGGCAAGCCAGTCATGATGACGGTGGATGCCACCGAAAAACTGTACGCAGATTTTCAACTCTCCGTGACCAATCCCGGAGGCCATAGCTCGCTGCCCCGCCCGGACAATGCCATTTACGCACTCGCGGACGGCCTTGCGCGGCTGCAGAACTTTCAGTTCCCCTTCGAACTGAACGAAGTGACGCGCGCCTATTACGAACGCATGGCCAAAGTAGAAACGCCCGCGCGTGCCGCCGCAATGAAAGGGATCCTGAAAAATCCGCCCGACCCTGAGGTGGTGGCGCAGTTGTCGAAAGATCCCATCGACAACTCCACCATCCACACCACCTGCGTGGCCACGCGCCTCATTGCCGGGCACGCCAACAACGCCTTGCCGCAGCGCGCCGAAGCCAACGTAAATTGCCGCATCCTGCCGGGCCACTCCGCGGAAGAAGTCCGGCAGAAGATGATAAAAGTATTTGCCGATCCGAAGGGCGTCGATTCGAACATTACGGTGCGCTACGTCGACAACATGGGAAACGTTTTCGAGAGCGCTCCCGATCGCAAGAGTCTTCCGCCTCCGCCGCTGCGCCGCGACGTGTTTGGTCCGCTGGAGAAAATCACTTCCGAGATGTGGCCAGGCACGCCGGTGATTCCTGACATGTCCCCCGGCGCCTCCGACGGCGTCTATACGATGGGCGCAGGAATGCCGACCTACGGAATTGCAGGCATCGCCATTGACCGCGACGACATCCGCGCTCACGGCCGCGACGAAAGGCTGGGTGTGGAGTCCTACTACAAGGGAGTCGATTTTTATTACCGGTATCTGAAAGCAGTGACGTCAGAATAGTTGGTAGCGGCGCAATTTGAATTTCTTCGGCCTAACTTGGATTGTGTGGAGCGGGCACTCTTGCCCGCTTGCTTGCAGCTCCCAAAAACCAGCGGGCAAGAGCGCCCGCTCCACACAATCCAATGGGCTGCCGGATTGGCGCACCATGATTGGTGCAGCTGGCGGCAAGCTGATGAATGCAAAGCGGTTGTAAGCTTCAAGGTATGTGGAATAAATTCCTTGTATCGCATTGAAAACAAGCACTTTATATCTCGACGTTAAAACGATTTATCTCCCGCGTCTGAGGGTTCGATCTGCTACGCGGACTGTTGGTCAGATGCGCACTCCGCGAGCGTCTATCGGCTCACAAATCTCCGCACGGGGCATTTCCTGAGACGATCACCGGCATTCCAATTTAGTTGCGGGGCGCGCGTGCCATCTGCAAGCTTCCGATTATCTTCAGCCCAATTTCAAACCGCCGATGCCCGCGATATAGCTTTCATCTCGTCCGGAACATCGAGCCGCACCTCGCACAACTCGCCAATCAAATTTCCCGCCCAGCGATAAATGTTCTGCTCCTTCACCACTTTGCGCAGACGCTGCATGCGCGCGGTCCGCTCTTCGGGCTCCATCTCGAGCGACAACCGAATCGCCTCCGCTGTCTGCTCGATGTCGTAAGGATTCACCGCCACCGCATCGCGCAGTTCGCGCGCCGCGCCCGTAAACCGGCTCAGGATGAGAACTCCTTGCTCATCGTGACGCGCCGCCACAAACTCCTTCGCCACCAGATTCATTCCGTCATGCAGGGAAGTGACCAGGCACAAATCCGCGGTCCGGTAATAGCGATCGATTTCCGTGTGACTGTGCTGCCGCTTGAGAAATACAATCGGCTTCCACTTCCCGGTCTGAAAGCGCCAGTTGATGCGCTCGGCTTCGGCTTCCACTTCCGCCAGCAGGTCGTGGTAGCGCTTGATGTGAGTGCGGCTGGGCGCGCCAATCTGCACAAACACAAATTTTTCACGGTACACGGGATGTTTCTCCATCAGCCGCTCAATGGCGAGAAAGCGTTCCAGAATCCCTTTTGTGTAGTCGACCCGGTCCACGCCCACGCCGAGGAACAATCCCTCCACGCCGAGCTCGCGAAATAAAGTAACGCGGTCGGAGTAAGCCGACTCCTGCTCCGGCGACTCGGCGGCGGCCTCGGTGAAATCGACGCTGATGGGGAACGGTTTCACCGCGGTGCGATGATCTTCCCGATTCACGGTGAAGTGTTCCCAATCGATGCGCGACTCCAGCGCGCGATCCACGGATTGCAGAAAATTGGTGCAATGCGACTGAATGTGGAACCCGATCAAATCCGCGCCCAGCAGCCCATCCAGCAACTCGCGCTGCCACGGACAAATGCCGAACGCCTCGGGCATGGGCCAGGGAATGTGCCAGAAAATCGCAATGCGCGCGTCCGGACGCTCCTTCTTCACCATCCGCGGCAACAGCGCAAAGTGGTAATCCTGCGCCAGCAGCACGGGCTGCTCCACGCCTTTCATTTCTTTCAGCACGGCCTCGGCGAACTTTTCGTTCGCGTTCCGATAATGCTCCCAATCCGAGGTACGGAACAGGGGCCGGGTGTGCGCGATGTGGCAGAGCGGCCACAGTCCCTCGTTCGAGAAGCCGTAGTAATAGCCTTCCTCTTCTTCCTTGGTGAGCCACACCCGTCGCAGCGTATATTTCGGATCCTCGGGAGGAACGCGGAGACGGTCGAAGCGGTCGACGGTTTCGCGATCCGCATCCCCGCTCCCGTGCGCGATCCAGGTTCCGTCAGATGCGCGCAGCACTGGCTCGAGAGCTGTGACCAGACCACTGGCCGGCACAATCGCCTGCACGGACCTGCCCTGGTGCACGTGGGTATAGGGCTCGCGATTCGAGACCACGAACAGACGGCTTTCATTCAGCCGGCTGCGTATGTGCACGGAGAGGCGGTCGGCAGTCCACACCGATTCCGCGGCTTCGCGCAGTTGCGCTTCTTTTTCCGCCGCGGTGCGCGCTGCGCTCAAGCTCTCGGCAAACGTGGTCACTTCATGGGCCAGCGGCCTCAGCAAATCGAGATCGGGAAAATCCGCCCGAGGTCCCACGAATCGTCCGGTGCGCAGGGCGCGCATCCATTGCGCCGCGCGAGCGATCGGCCCCTCAATGCTCCAACGAACAATCAGCAGCGTAATCAACGCGATGAGCAGAACCTGCACCAGCACCCGCAGAAAACTTCCGCGCCACATATGCGCCGTCTGCTTGTCGATGTAACTGGCGTCCTGAATCATCACCAGACTGCCCGCTACCTCGTCGTGGCGCTCGTTACTACGTATATGCAGCGGCACCGCGTAGATGAAAAGGGAAGCGCCGTCCTGCTGAAGAAACTGCGACTGTGCCCGGTCTTGCCGGATGGCCAGCGCTACCGCGGAGGGCCGAGTGGTGAGTTCTTTTGGCAGATCGGAAGATAGAGCGATCGGTTCCGACTGATTGTTATAGACGGCAACGCCGGCCAGTTGTTCGCGGTGGCTGAATCGCTCCACGATGCGTTCCAGTTCCCGCGGCGACTGCCGTTGCAGGTAAGGCTCAACATTGCCGGCCAGACTTTCGCCCAGCACTTCGGCACGCCGCCCCAGGTCCCGACGCAACCGGCGCTGCTCCCCGCGCACCTCAATATAAGAGGAGAGAAGAGAAACCAGGGTCACGCCCAGAATGAGCGAGACAATCAGCCGAGCACTCAGGAGCCGCATGCCGCCTCCGGGATTCTCCCTGGAACATCGCCGCGCAAAATAATTCGGGACTCGGTGCAAGTAACATTCCGACAGTGAAGCTGGATGGGGTCGGAATGAAGACAAAAGAGGCGCTAGCGGTGAAATTGATTGTTGCGGAGCGTGCAATCGGGCTGCCACTGCCGAGATCTACGTAACTTCTTTGCTGTCAACGGCCGGGAATTGGCGCGTGACCAGATCCAGCGCACGGGACGGAAATAATTACCAAGGCTTGTGTGGAGCGGGCGCTCCCTTCAGCTTAACTCAGGGCAAGCCGGCCTGCTCCACACAAACCAAGAGTCTCAGTGCGGTTTGGCGGTTGCCATGGTTTGCGCCTCGGTCTGGTTGAGAGGGGTTGCTTCCACGATCTTGTAGTCGCGATATTCAATCGAAAGAGTGGCCTTCCCGCCGAGTCGAATCAAGCTCTCGCTGTGGTTCTCGGCGGGCAGCCAGAAATCATCCACTTTGACGTACCTGTGACTGACTTCCGTTTTCTTGATCCAGAACGACGGATTCTTTGCCGGCTCTGCTTCAATCCGCACTACGGCAAAATCCTTGGCGTCGACCCAGATTTTGCCGCGATACAAAAACTTGTTTTTCGTCTTGGGCAGCAGATCGAGGACATAGCGGCCGCCGTCGGGGGAGTCTTCGTACCCTGCCATCGTGAAATCGTAATTCTCCGTGTTCAGGGCGCTGTGCCGCTGGTTTTCTTCGTTCGCGGCTTCCTGCTCGCCTTCGAGCAGCTTCTTGAAGATGCGGTCGCCAATAAACTTCGACCCGGTCTGCGATACTACGGTGAATTCCTTGGAAGCCGGCGCACGAAAACTCACATGCACCACCATCTCGGCGTCGTGATCGCTGGGGAATCCGCGGTACTGCACTCGGTAAACCCGCGTCCCCTCAAAGCGAGTGAGTGCGGCCGCCCGGAGAGCATTTTTCCTTTGGAGATTTTCAACCACCACCTGCACTGGCAAGGGAGCGTCTTTCACCGAGGACGCGGGTTCATTCGCAGGCCGGGGTTGTGCGGTGGTGCGGTTCAGAAGGAAAGCGGTGTGGACGAGAAAAAGGCCGGAAACCAGCAGTAGCCGCAGCACAAGCGCACCACGCGAGTGGGCTTTTCTCATATCCCTCTTTTGCTGGCCAGGATGCCGCCGGTACAGCTAGTTTATCTTAGATGCGTCAGAGCGCTTCGGCAGGGCTCCGTATTTCAGTTTTTTTGTCGCCGCATTTTCCCAAAGACGGAGCTTACGGCCCCCCTATGGAGCGGGCGCTCCGCACAAACCGAGCATTTGAAGCGCCAGAATCCCCGGGAAATTGTCCGCCCCACCCACTGTACTGTTGAACAGGCGTCTGGTTGTACCTCGGTAATTTGAAAGCGCGAGGGGATGAGAGGAAGATCGGCAGAATGCTTGTCCCCCACAAGACGCGCCGCTGGCCTCGTGTACCCGTTGATCTGCCGGTCAAGGTAGTTACCGCCAAAGGGTTCTCTACCACCGTGGTTCCGGGCCGAGGAACGGAGTTGAGCGAGGGCGGCATGGTTCTGTATGCAGGTATTCTGCTCAGCCCGGGCGACCTGCTCGAAGTGGAATTCGATACACCCACCCGTTCTCACCTGACCGCCATCGTCCGTTCGAAGAATGGCTTCTGCTTTGGGCTTGAATTCCTCGCCCCGCTGCCCGATTAGTGGCTATCTCATAAACCTCGAGGGGCGGATACGAGCTGGGCTTCGGCAAACGGGCCCCTGCTTACACGCTCCGGCTAATTGGACTGGTGGCGCCGGGCTTCGCCCTGGCTTGGACGGGCGCGGCGCCCGTCGCCACATGGGTCTTGCCATGTGGCATTGCGGCCCGACTTCTTCTAGTATCTTCTTGCAGGGCGGCTAGGCAAGACTATGTACTTTGAACAGTTTTATCTGGGCTGTCTCGCGCACGCTTCCTATCTGCTGGCGTCCGGGGGCGAGGCGGTAGTGGTCGATCCGCAGCGGGACGTTGATCTTTACCTCAAGGCCGCGGACGCTCAGGGCGTCAAGATTCGCCACATTTTCGAAACTCATCTGCACGCGGATTTTGTTTCCGGACATCGAGAGCTTGCGGCTCGAACTGGCGCACAAATCTATATAGGCGCCCACGCTGCGGCCCAGTTTCCTCACGTGCCCGTGAGCGAAGGTTTCGAGTTGCTTGTCGGCGCGCTCCGCATCCGTGTGCTCGAGACGCCGGGGCATACACCGGAGAGCATCTGCCTGGTTGTCGTCGACGCGGAAAAGTCGTCCAATGCATGGGCCGTGCTGACCGGGGACACTTTGTTTCTTGGAGATGTGGGCCGTCCCGACTTGTCGCGCGAATACACTCCTGCGCAGTTGGCGGGAATGCTCTACGACAGTCTGCATGGCAAACTCATGCGCCTTACCGACGACGTTTTGGTGTATCCCGCGCATGGGGCGGGGTCGCTTTGCGGGCGAAACATGCGGGCGGAGCGGTCTTCGACGATCGGCACGGAACGGTTGACCAACTACGCGCTGCAGATTCGCAGCAAAGATGAGTTTGTGACTCAGTTGACCGAGCACCTTCCCGTGCGTCCCGAATATTTCTCGCAGGACGCCGAGATCAATCGCACCGGAGCTACGGCACTTTCTGATTTGCCGGAACTTCGACGTCTGGCACCTTCGGATCTCGATGGCATGCTCCGCGACGGTGTAATGGCGCTGGATGTGCGCGCGGCAGAGGAGTTCGCCGCGGGCCACGTGCCGGGTTCGGTGAACATTGCGCTTTCTGGCCAGTTTGCGACGTGGGCGGGGACGGTGCTGGGACTGAAGGCGCATCCTGTGCTCATCGCCGAGTCGGAGGAGCAACTGGCGGAGGCCCGAGTGAGGCTGGCGCGCGTGGGGATCGAAGAACTGGATGGATTTTTGGATGGCGGCGTGAGTGCGTGGCAGGCTGGGGGATTTCCTTTGGCGACGCTGACGCAGATTTCGCCGGCTGAACTCAATAAGCAGTTGAGCCGGCACAGCTTGCAGGTGCTCGACGTGCGCCGCGAGCCGGAGTGGGAAGGTGGACACATTGAAGGGGCGGCGTGGTGGCCGCTGGATCATTTCAAGGTGTCGACTCCAGAGATTGATCATGACGCAGCGATTGCGGTTCATTGCAAGAGTGGCTACCGCAGCGCGATTGCTTGTAGTCTTTTGCTGCGGGCGGGCTTCAAGAGTGTCAGCAACGTGTCTGGGGGCTTCGATGCCTGGCAGCAGGCGAAGCTGCCGTTTGTCAGCGAGAAAACGGTAGGCGCATGATGGAGAAGTGTTCCCACAGGAACATTTTGTGCTTAGGGAGCGGGAAGCCCGCAGGAGCTGTGATGGCGGTAGGGATCCATCGCTTCGCCCTGGATGACACAAATTAAGAGAAAATAAGCTCACTATGAAAACTGGCAAATTGGCTAAGGCTTATCGCGTCGACAGCGGCAAACATTTTCGATTGAAGGATTTCGACCCTGCCGAGTGTGGCGGGCATAGCGCCAAGGAGCAGGCCGCGGAGGTTCTGCAGGAGGGGATTGTGCGTACGGCGGAGCTGCAGGACATGCTCTACGCGCAGGACGAGTGGGCCGTTTTATTGATTTTCCAGGCTCTCGATGCGGCGGGCAAGGACGGGATCATCAAGCATGTGATGTCGGGGGTGAATCCGCAGGGGTGCCAGGTATTTTCGTTCAAGGCGCCCTCCGATCCGGAATTGCAGCATGATTTTCTGTGGCGTACTACGGACAAGCTGCCGGAACGTGGAAAGCTGGGAATTTTCAACCGGTCGTACTACGAAGAGGTTTTGGTGGTGCGGGTTCATTCCGCGATACTGAAAAGCCAGAAGACTCCACCTGCGCTGGTGACCAAGAATATTTGGGAGGAGCGCTACGAGGACATTCGCCATTTCGAACAGCATATGGCGCGCAGTGGAACGGTGATTCGGAAATTCTTCTTGAACCTGTCGAAGAAGGAACAGAAAGTGCGATTCCTGAAGCGGCTTGAGGAACCGGAAAAGAACTGGAAGTTCTCGGCGGCCGACATTCACGAACGAGCGTACTGGGACGATTACCAGAAGGCCTACGAAGACATGATCGCAAATACGGCTACCGAGCATGCGCCCTGGTATGTTGTGCCGGCGGATAATAAATGGTTCACGCGGCTGGTGGTGTCGGCTGTGCTGGTGGAGACGCTTGAAGGCCTTGATCTTTCCTATCCTAAGGTGGACGGGGCTAAGCGGAAGGAACTGGCGGCTGCGAAGAAATTGCTGCTGAAGAAGTGAAGCGCGAGGGCTATAGATTTTCAGCCGTTAGGCGCGAGAGAGGGCCTCAGGGGCTGAAGCCCGCACTGAGTTTGGGGGCTTTTACGCGGCGCTGAAGCGCCGCTCTTCCACGGTACTATATGCAGTCGAGAATGCGCTTTGTAAGAGTATGCATTCATCGGTAAGTATTCGTGAGTAAGCATCCGTGAAACACCATTCGTGAGTTTGTCAGTAGGTTTCTAGCGTTCCCGGGGGGGTAATTTCAACATGGCTGATCGAAACATGCGTCATGGGACAAAGTTGAGCATTTCTCGAGCAAGGGAAGTTTGTGTGGGCGCTCTTTTGCTGTTGCTTGCCCTTACTGGTTTTGCGCAAACTCGGGCTGAGCGGAAAGCGAACGAGACGAAGCCTGCGGCGGCCAACGCTGTGGACCAGAAGTCCGACGATTCCAGTTCTGACTCGACCAATCCTGAGGAAAAGCCGTTCAAGGGGATGAAGTATCGGCTGATTGGGCCTTTTCGAGGCGGGCGTTCGCTCACGGCGGCGGGAGTCCCGGGTGACCTGACCACGTATTATTTCGGCTCCACTGGCGGCGGAGTCTGGAAGTCGACGGACGGCGCGATGACCTGGTCCCCGGTGTTCGATAAGGAGGGAACGTCTTCCATTGGAAGCCTGGCGGTGGCGAATACGAATCCGAACGTGGTCTATGTGGGAACCGGCGAGGCTTGCATCCGCGGGGACATTTCTCACGGCGACGGCGTTTATAAAACGCTGGACGGCGGCAAGACTTGGAAGAACGTGGGGCTGCGCGATTCACGGGCGATCGGCAAGGTCATTATTAATCCTTCGAATCCTGACATTGTTTTCGTCGCGGCACTCGGCCATCCCTACGGACCGAACTCGGAGCGCGGCGTCTTCCGCACCACTGACGGCGGCAAGACCTGGGACAAGGTTCTGTACAAGGACGAAAACACCGGCGCCGTGGATGTTGCTTTCGACCCGCACAATCCCAACATTCTTTTTGCAGCGCTCTGGCAGGCGCGCCGCACTTCGTGGAATCTAACGAGCGGCGGGCCGGGCAGCGGAATCTATCGCTCGGTGGATGGCGGTACGACCTGGAAGCATCTGGAAGAGCACGGGCTGCCTAAGGGTCCGTATGGAAAGATCGGCCTCGCCGTTGGAGCCAACTCCGAGCGAGTTTACGCGTTGATTGAGGCGCACGATCCTTACGGCGGACTTTACCGCTCGGATGATGCGGGTGATACGTGGGAGCTGGTCAATCCGAGCCACAGCCTGTGGCAGCGGCCCTGGTACTACATGCACGTGATTGCCGATCCGCAAGACGAGAACGTGCTCTACATCATGAACGTGGACCCGTATAAGTCGACTGATGGCGGCCACTTGTTTAACAAGGTGAAGATTCCTCACGGAGACAACCACGGGCTGTGGATCGATCCGCGGGATTCGCGACGGATGATTGCTTCAAACGACGGAGGAGTTACGGTTAGCCTGGACGGCGGGAAGGATTGGACGCCGCAGGATAACCAGCCGACCGCGCAGTTTTATCACGTAATCACAGATGCGGCGACGCCCTATCGCGTGTATGGGGCGCAGCAGGATAGCGGCACTGTGGCGATTGCCAGCCGCAGCGATTCGGGAGCGATCGACCGTTCCGACTGGTATGACGTGGGCGGCGGGGAAGCCGGCTACATTGCGCCCTATCCGCTTGATCCGAATATCGTTTACGCGGCGGATTATCAGGGCAACATCACGCGCTTCGACAAGCACACGGGCCAGATCAAGTCGATTACCGAGATGCCTGAGCTTTCCGATGGAAGAGGAGCGGCTGGTCTGGAACATCGTTTTCAGTGGACTGCGCCGGTGGTGATTTCGCCGCACGATCCCAATACGCTTTACCACGGCGGGGAACGAGTGTTTAAGACCACCGATGGCGGGGTGCGCTGGCAGGCGATCAGTCCGGACCTTACGCGCAACGACAAGACGAAGCAGCAGCCTTCGGGCGGAATCACAATCGATGACACCGGCACAGAATATTACGACACGGTTTTCGTGATCTCGGAATCGCCGCTGACGGCGGGGCTGATCTGGGTTGGCACCGATGATGGGTTGATCCAGCTTACGCGCGACGCGGGCAAGACGTGGACGAATGTCACGCCCAAGGATATGCCCGAGTGGAGCCGGATCAGCCAGATCGATCCTTCGCCGCATGATGCGGGCGTGGCTTACGCGGCGGTGGATCGTCACCAGAACGACGAGCTGCATCCCTATATTTACAAGACTTCGGATTACGGCAAGACCTGGACGAAGATCACGAACGGGATTCCGGATACCACGTTTGTGCGGGCGGTTCGTGAGGATCCGAAGAAGCGCGGGCTGCTCTACGCAGGTACCGAAACTGGCGTTTATGTTTCATTCGACGATGGCGCGCACTGGCGCGGGCTGAAGCTGAATCTTCCGACGACGCCGATCCACGACTTGATTGTGAAGGATAACGACCTGATCGTGGCGACCCACGGGCGCGCGTTCTGGATTCTCGATGACGTTACGCCGTTGCGGGATTATGAGGACAAGACTGCGGAGAAGGATATGTTTCTATATCCGCCGGCTATAGCGTATCGCATCCAGGCGGGCGGCGGCGGCGGGGGCGAGGCGCGGCATCCTTCCAAGAGAACGGGGCTGAATCCGCCGGCGGGAGCGGTGATTTACTACTGGCTCAAGGACGCGCCGAAGCCGGAAGCGGAATCGAAGAACACGATCAGGCTGGAAATTCTTGACGGTTCGGGCAAGGTGATTCGCAAGTATTCGAGCGCGGAAGTGGCGCCGCTGGACGAGCCGCCCGATCCCGACGATAAAAAACCGGAGAAGGAACTTAAGGTGGAAGCTGGCCTGAACCGGTTTGTGTGGGATCTGCGCTACGACGAAGCGCGTCAAGTTCCTGGATATTATCTTTGGGAATATGGCGGCGGAGCGCACGGGCCGGTGGCTGCCCCGGGTCACTATCAGGTGCGCCTCACAGCCGGCGGGCAGAGCCAGACGGCGCCGCTGGAAGTGAAGCTCGATCCACGCGTCAACGTGAGCCAGGCTGATCTGGAGCAGCAGGTGAGCGTGCTGCTGGGGATTCGTGAGAATCTGAACAAAGTTTATGACACCGTCAACCAGATTCAGGACGTGCGCGCGCAGCTGGCCGGATTGCGGAGGCGTTTGCCGGAAAGTGCTAGCGGGAAGATTGCGGCTTCGGCGGACGAACTGGAGAGGAAGCTGGTGGCAGTGCGCGACCAGCTGATCAATCTGACCATCAGCGCGAATGAGGATTCTCTGGCTTATGCTCCGCAGCTGGATGCGAAGCTGGCGTTTTTGGCGATGGATGTTGGAACCGCGGATTCGGCTCCTACCGAGGCCGAGCAAAAGCAGTTCGAGAAGCTGAATCATGAAACTGCGGATGTGCTTGCTTCGTGGGAAAGTCTGGAACGCGGGGATTTGGCGGCGTTTCAGAAATTGACTTCGGAAGGCAGCTTGTCGACGGTGGTAGTGCCGCCGGCTGGACGCTCAGTAGATGCGGAGGGGGCTGAGGCGCACTGAAGCGCCTCCAACTCGCCGTAGAATCAAAATGCAAACACAGGGGCTGAAGCCCCGCGCTGATTGGGGCGTTGCGCGGCGCTGAAGCGCCGCTCTTCCACGGTACTGCATGCAGTTGTGAGTCTTCCCGCAACCTGTGAAGCCGCGTCCTTCCCGAAACCATCCGATACCGACCGCCTTTTGTGGGCGGAAACTTTGGCATTACCCCCATTACTTCCGTGCCATTTTGATGGCACGGATGTGCCTTGTTCGTCTGCCGGAGCGTTGCTATTGTGCCGATAGAGTGTAATGTTCCTCCCTCACGGAACCAGCCGATTTGACTTGGGGGTAAGTATGCGGATCATGCATTTGTGCTACGCGGCGGTGGGATTTGCGGTGGCGCGCTGGATTTTCCGGCGTCAGGCATTGCCGGTAGCGGACCCGGTTTCAAGGTTTCGGTCCTCGGGCCTTTTGTAGATTTCGGGTCTTTTGTAAGTGGCAGTCGTGGTTTGGGCGCGCGCCCGTTGCGCCTCCATTTCGTCTAGCGCGCCCACCACGATTTCTGACTGAGATCGTGTAGTTACCGTGGGCTGGTTACCAAGGTTTGTTGCAACGTCCCGCCTGTTTCTATTTCTTACTACAATCTGTTGAAGGGCTTTCTCGCGGAGGAACGATTCCGTGTTCTCAGACGGACGTTTTTGTCAACGTGTGAGCGCGAATGTGTTGCCTTGCAGATTGGTCTGTAGAACCTCGAATTGTAGAACCTGAATCTCAGTGCTGTGGACTCGCACAAATCGGATGCTGGCCGGCCTCGCGCTTGCTTTGACGCTGCTGACGCCTGCCGTCATTGCCGCTCAGGAACTGGACGATGGCGATACTCCGCTGGGGGATGTTGCTCGCAACTTGCGGAAGCAGTCTCCTCCGTCGCAACAGGAAATCATCGACAATGACAATCTGACGAAGGTGATGGACGATGTGGACAGCCACCGCGCTTCGCGAAATTCCTTGATGTATTCGATTGATGGGCCGGGCAAGGCCTTCCAGGTTTCGGCGCCGGACGTTACCTGCAGCCTTTCTTTCAGCGCCAACGTCAAGGCGTTGCTGGCGAGCTCTTACGTGCAAATGGAATTGCCTGCCGATCAGTTGCTTAAGCTGAGCGGTCCGGCGGCGATTCACGGAGACTCGCTGGAAGTCTCGGTATTCAATGGCACGCAGTGGCACGTGAGCGAAGTGGCCGTGGCGTTGACGGTGGTGAGGCGCTCAGATTTTCCAGAAGTGTCTTTTTCCGATCAACCCGCCCATGCACCCGGGCGCGATCGCCGCGGGAATGACGGATTGGCGAAGGTGATTCCGGCGGCTGCCATCGAACCTTTGCAGGAGCCGGCAAATCGCTCGGACGATCGCGCGGGGAAGCGTCCCGACACCGCTGTTCTGTACCGCATGAGGGCTGCGGCTCCGCCGTTTGGAGTGACTGTGTTCGCCGCGCCGCTCAATGTGGAGATTGGTCCCGATCAGGAATGGCATTGGGCCATTGTGCAGGCCAAGGGCTATCCTCCTCGGCACGACGTTGCGCGGCAGAACATTTCAGAACAGGGTGCAGGGGCTGGGGCTGCGACGACTTTGGCGACGCAACCGGAGCCAGGGCCGTCGATGACTCGGGCTCCGGAGACGCCGATTCCGGCAACGCCGATTCAACCGAATTCATCTCAGAATGCGCCCACGCAACCCAGCCAAAATTCTCCGGCTCGCTGATCTCGTCGAGCCGCTTAGGAGCGCGTGCTAGACTAAGAAAAAACTTACCGTGAGGCGCAAGCATGAAATTTGGCGTCATCATTTTTCCCGGTTCCAACTGCGATCACGACGCGTATTGGACGATTCAGCACGTTTGCAAAGAGCCGGCGACGTTTCTGTGGCACGAGTCGCATGATCTGGAAAACTGCGACGCGGTGATTGTTCCGGGGGGATTCGCCTACGGCGATTATCTGCGTACCGGTGCGATCGCCAAGTTTTCTCCGGTGATGGAGTCGGTGCGGAAGTTTGCTGATGGCGGCGGCTTGGTGCTGGGCATCTGCAACGGATTCCAGATCCTATGCGAAGCAGGACTTCTGCCGGGAGCGCTGTTGCGCAATGTGGGGCTGAAATACGTTTGCAAGCCGGTGCAGGTGCGGGTGGAAAATGCGGAAACGCCGTTCACCAACGTTTGCCGTGCGGGCGAAGTGCTTACCATTCCGATCGGTCATATGGAAGGGAACTATTTCTGCGATCCCGCCACGCTGGATGAGTTGCGCCGCGACAAGCGCATCGTTTTCCGGTACGCGAGCCCTTCTGGCGAGATCACGCCCGCAGCCAATCCCAATGGATCGCTCGACAATATTGCCGGCATTTGCAGCGCCGGAGGCAATGTGGTGGGGATGATGCCGCATCCGGAACGGTCGGCGGAGCCGGAGCTGGGATGCACGGATGGAGTGAAGATTTTTGAATCTGTGGTGGGGGCGCTGGCGGCGCGGTAGGAAAGCAGGGGTCGGGTCAGTGATCAGGGTCAGCGGTCAAGTCGATATTGGGGCGGCTCCGCATCGTGCTATAATCTCTGTTCGCCTGCATGAATATCGAGGTAATCCTGTGATCTTTTCGGGCGAATCCTGCGCCATTCTTGGACTCATTAAGCACGGAGTTTTCAATACGAATCGTTAAACTACGGATACTAAACACGAGGTCTTGCCATGTCTGGCCATTCAAAGTGGGCCACAATCAAGCACAAGAAGGGCGCGCTGGACGCCAAGCGCGGTAAGATTTTTACCCGACTGATCAAGGAAATCAGCATTGCCGCGAAAAATGGCGGAGGCGATCCGGATTCGAACCCACGGTTGCGCGGCGCCATTGTTGCCGCCAAGGCGGAGAACATGCCCGCCGACAACATCAAGCGGGCGATTCAGCGCGGTACCGGCGAACTTCCGGGAGCGACTTACGAGGAATTTTCTCTCGAGGGCTACGGCCCGGGCGGGGTCGCGGTTCTGTTGGACATCAATACGGACAATCGCAATCGCACTGTCAGCGAAATTCGTCACGCCTTCGGAAAAAATGGCGGCAACATGGCTGAGGCTGGCGCCGTTTCCTGGATGTTTCACAAAAAGGGCGACATCATCATTCCGAAGACGGTTGCGAAGGAAGACGACCTGATGAATATTGTCCTTGAAGCCGGGGGCGAAGATCTGAATGACGATGGTGACAATTGGGAAATTCTGACGGAACCCTCGGCCTTTGAAGCGGTTCTCGAAGCGGTGAAGAAAGCTGGCATTGAGCCCGTCTCTTCCAGCGTGGCTTTTATTCCTCAGAACTACATCAAGCTGGAGGGCGCGGCCGCCAACACCATGATCCGGTTGATGGAAGCGCTCGAAGAACATGACGATGTGCAGAACGTTCACTCGAACTTCGACATCGACCAGAAACTGCTGGAAGAGGTCGCCGGCTGATTTGGGTGACCGCGAATTCCTGCCGAGCCGCCCTTCGCGGGCGGCTTTTGCATTACCGCTGATTTTTCGTGCATCTTTTTCGTGTGTTTTTTTTGGTACATCGTGGAGAGGTTTTCAACATCTCCGTGGAAAAGTCTGAGGAAAAGCGATCTGCTATCGTTGTAAATGCTTTGCGGAGTTATGTTTCGGGACTTTGCACTGCGCGGGGTGCGGGCGGAGTCGAGTTGAAAGGTGGTCGGAGCTCGCGCTTGAATATTAGGTTTTGAGACCTACCTTGAAACTCAGACTGGACAAACTGCTGGTGGAGCGCGGTCTGGCCGGCTCGCGTGAACGCGCGCAGGCATTGATTCTCGCGGGCAACGTGCTGGTCGACGAGCAGAAGCGCGACAAGGCGGGCGCCCAGGTTGCCGCGGACGCGTCGATTCGGCTGCTGGGCGAGGATCTGAAATACGTAAGCCGCGGCGGCCTCAAGCTGGAGCGAGCGCTGGAGCACTGGAAGATTCCGGTGGAAGGGAAAGTTTGTTTCGACGTGGGTGCCTCGACCGGCGGATTTACCGACTGTCTGCTGCAACACGGCGCCGCGCGGGTGTTTGCGATCGATACGGGCTACGGCCAGATGGACTTCAAGATTCGTCAGGATCCGCGGGTGCGTCTGCTGGAAAAGACGAACGCGCGTTATCTGACGCGCGAGACCGTAACTCGCGAGATCGGGGGCGAAACCCCCGATCTCGTCGTGATGGACGTGTCGTTTATTTCGGCGACCCTGGTGCTTCCGGCAGTGGTGGCGGCCGCATTTCCGGATGCTGCTGCGCGAAAAGATCGGCAGATCGTGGTGCTGGTGAAGCCGCAGTTCGAAGCAGGCAGGGAACACGTGGGCAAGGGAGGGATCGTGCGCGACGAAGCTGCCCAGGCCGCAGCGGTGGAAAAGGTTAACCAGTGCTTGATGGGCCTGGGATGTACGGGCTGCGACGCGATTGAGTCGCCGATCCTGGGCGCGGAAGGGAATCGGGAGTTTCTGCTGCGGGGCGTTTTCTAGCTCCGTTATCGTCGAAGATTAAGGCTTTCCCTCCCCGATTCTGTACAATCTTTCTTCGACATGGCCAGTTCGCAATCATCTTCCAAAGTCGCAGCGATCATCTCCCGGCCCAATCGGCCGGAAGTTGCACAGGTTGTGCCCGGGCTCCTGACGTGGCTTGCTGGCCACGACTACAAAGTGGTGATTGATGAAGAAACCTCGCACTACACGAAGGGGCCAGAAGTGGTTTCGCGTACGCAGATGTCCGCGCGGCCGTTGAACCTGGTCGTTGTGCTCGGCGGAGATGGCACGTTGTTGTCGGCCGCGCGCGCCACGGCTACGGTGGATGTTCCCCTGCTCGGCGTGAATCTGGGCTCGCTGGGGTTTCTCACGGAGGTTCCGCTGGCTTCGCTTTATCCCATGCTCGAGGCGATCGGGGAGGGGCGCGCCGCGGTGGAACAGCGTTCGCTGATGCAATGCGAATTGCTCCGGGGAGAAGAAATCCGTGGCAGTTATCTGGTCTTCAACGATGCGGTGTTGAATAAAACTGCGCTGGCGCGGCTGAACACTTACGATCTCTATATCGACAAGGTATTTGTTTCCAGCTACCGTGCCGATGGAATGATCGTGGCCACTCCTACGGGGTCGACTGCTTATTCGCTTTCCGCGGGCGGGCCGGTGCTGATGCCGACGGTCGACGCGTTTGTGATTACTCCCGTGTCGCCGCATTCGCTGACGCACCGTCCGCTGGTGGTGCCGGATTCTGTAGAGATCGACCTGGTGCTGCGCAGCGACGAAGAATTCGCGTATCTCAGCCTCGATGGCCAGCCCGGGCTCGACTTGCGTGACGGGGACCGCGTGCGCTGCAGCCGGTCTGAACACAAAGTCAGTTTGTTTCACACGGATACGGATTTTTTTCACGTGCTGCGGACGAAGCTCAAGTGGGGAGAACGGTAGGGGGAGAGAATCTTCGTAAGGGTTGAGGAACGCGTTCTTTCAAACCAGGATCAGCGTTCGGCTCGTAGCAGGTCTGCGACTTTCTCACGGCGGCGAATGATCTTCGCGGATTTTCCTGACACTAAAACTTCCGCAGGACGCGGACGCGTATTGTAGTTCGAGGACAGCGCCATCCCGTAGGCTCCTGCGTCCAGAATTGCCAGGAGATCTCCTTCTTTCACATTGGGTAATGCGCGATCGCGTGCGAAGAAGTCACCGGTTTCGCAGACGGGGCCGACGATGTCGACGGTATCATCTGGTTCGATGCCGGTCGACCGTTGAAGCGGAATGATCTCGTGGTAAGCGCCGTAAAGCGCGGGACGAATCAAGTCGTTCATGGCGGCGTCGACAATCACGAAGCGCTTGCCGCCGTTCGCCTTTCGATAGATCACTGACGTAAGCAGCACGCCGGCCGCGCCTACGAGTGCGCGCCCCGGTTCCAGCAGCAGGTGCACGCTCAATCCTCGCAATGGAGTGGTAATCGCGCGCGCGTAGGCCGCAACTTTGTCTGAGAAATCCACATGCGTCGCTGGGCCAAAGGGCGTCGGCTTTTCATAGGGGATGCCCAAACCTCCACCGGCGTCAACGTAATCGATGGCGTGTCCGTCATCGCGTAATTCACGAACCAACTCCGCGACCCGGGCCATGGTCTCCGCAAACGGGGCAACGTCTGTGATCTGCGAGCCGATGTGAACGCTGACTCCGGCTGCTTTGAGATGTGTTGTCTCCGCAACTTTGGCGTAGAGCCGACGAGCCTCGGCGATTGGTACACCGAACTTGTGAGCATGAAGGCCGGTTGAGATATAGGGATGCGTATCGGCGGCCACGTCTGGATTCACTCGCAGCGCGACTCGGGCCACGGTTCGTAGCCGGGCCGCGCATTCTGCAAGTACCTGCAATTCCGATTCGCTCTCGACGTTGAACAGAAGAATTTTGGCCCGGACGGCGGCCGCAATTTCGTGAGGGGTTTTACCCACGCCGGAAAAGACGACTCTTTTAGCGGCTGCGCGATTCGCAGCCAATACGCGTTCCAGTTCACCGCCGGAAACCACGTCGAAGCCGCAGCCACTTCTTGCGAGCAGGCGAAGGATACTGAGGTTGGAGTTGGCTTTGACCGAATAGCAGATGGTGTGGGGAACGCCGCGAAACGCGGCCTGAAAGCTCGCCAGCCGTTCGCGAATCAGAGTCGCGGAATAAACGTAGAGCGGAGTGCCGTGACGCCCGGCAAGCCGCGAAAGCTCGACCTGGTCGCAGTGCAGCGTGAGTTCGGCAGGGCCGCGCGGATGTTTTCCCGATTTTCGAGCGTAAGCAAAACCCTGAGGAGGCGCGAGTCCGGTCTTACTGCGAGCGGTCATTTCTTCTTCGGCGATGCATGTGCGCCGTCACGTACTTTGATGGCAACCACGGTCTGATCGTCGAAGGGTTCCACTCCGGCGGAATGTTCTGCCACGGCCTTGAAGAGGGAATCGACCACGCAGTCCGCCGACTTGGCTGCGCAGCTGGCGACAATTTCTTCCACGCGGCGGCGGCCAAACATTTCGCCGCTCCGGCTGCGCGCATCAAGCATGCCGTCGCTGAAGAAGACGAACATATCTCCGGGCTTCATGCGGAATTTGAATTCGTCGTAGTCGGCTTCGTCGAATAATCCCAAAGGCAGGCCGGTCGCCTCGATCACTTCGTTCTTTCCGCCGTGGACGTAAATGGGCCGGGGCAGGCCGGAGTTGGCAACGGTCAGCGTGCGGTTCTCGTCATCCCAGACCGCATAGATGAGCGACACGAATTGGGCTTCGATGCGGCGCTCGGCCAGAGACAGATTCACGGCAGAAAGCATCTCGGCCGGCATGGGTTCGATGGGCGCATGCGAGCGCAGGATGCCACTGACCAGCGCGGCGTAAATCGCGGCCGGCGCGCCCTTGCCGCTGACATCGCCGATGACAATTCCCAGCCGTGACATGGAGTAGGGAATGAAATCGTACAAGTCGCCGCCAATCGCACGCGCGGGAACAAACTTCGCCGCCACGTCCAAGTGACCGAGCTTCGGCCGGGCGTGGGGCAGCAGTCGCATCTGTAATTCCCGCGCCAGAGCAAGGTCCCGCTCCAGTCTCCGCTCCTGGCGGGCGACTTGCTCATAGAGGCGCGCGTTTTCGATGGCGATGGCGATCTGGGCAGCCAGCGTGGTCACGGTGCGCCTGTGATCGTCGGTGAAGAATCCCCGGCGCGTGTGCTCGAGATCGAGGACCCCGATCACTTTGTCCTTATAAATCAAGGGAACGACGAGCTCCGACCGCGTCTCCGGATTGGCTTCGATGTAGCGGGGATCTTTTGTTACATCGGGAACCAGCACTGCTTGTTTGGTCTCGGCCGCGTAGCCCACCAGCCCGCGCCCCAGTGGGATTTCGTGCTTGAGCTGAATATTTTCGTTGAAGCGCAGCGAGAAGCGATGCTGCAGTTTCTCTCCGGTGGCATCGAGCAGGAGAATGCTGAACATCTGGTAGTCGATGAGCCGGCGCATCAGTTCCGCGATGCGGCCCAGCAGTTCGTCCAGATTCAGGATCGACGTGAGCTCGCGAGCAATTTCGTTGAGCAGCAGCAGAATGCGCGACTGCTTGATGGTGCGCGTGTAGAGCTGCGCGTTCTCAATGCCCGCGGCCATGCGCGATGCGACCAGGGTGAGCAGGCGGCTGTGCTCCTCGGTAAAGTAGCCGGGCTCGCGCGCTTCCAGGTCAATCACGCCGATCACGCGGTTCTTGGTGAGTAGCGGTACTGCCAGTTCCGCCCGCACATTAGGAACGCCGGCAATGTATTTCGGATCCGCGGTTACATCGTCAACCAGCACCGCCTTGCGCGATTGCGCGGCTCTTCCAGTGACGCCCTCGCCGACTTTCAGCCGCGTGCGTTCGGCAAATTCTGGCGGATATCCCACCTGGAAACGGATTTTCAGTTCCTGAGTTTTTTCATTGAGCAACAGGATCGCAAAGATTTCGTAGTCGATGACCTTGCGCACGACCTCTGCAATCCGCCGCAGAGTCGTGTCGAGATCAAGCGAGGTCGCGAGCACGTCCGCAACTTCGAGCAGCAGGGGCTCGATTTGTAGATGCTGTGCCGGTTTGGAAAGAACAGATCCCATAGTTTCTATGATAGCAGCCGAATTTCGTGAGGGCAGGGAACACGCCGCCGCGTTCTGATGTTCAGTGCCGCGCGCAAGTCTGCTAGTTATTCCCGCGGCACTACGCAAATGTCGGCCAGGTTACGGTAGCGCTCGGCGTAGTCCAGCCCGTAGCCGACCACAAATTCGTCGGGAATCTTGAAGCCAACGTAATCGCCCTGTAACGGAAGCTTGCGTCGCGACGGCTTGTCAAGAAGAGCGGCGATCTTGAGCGTCCGCGGCTGCCGCGCCAGCAGCATCTTTTTCAGGTAGGTGAGCGTCAGCCCGGTATCGAGGATGTCCTCCACCACAATGATGTTTTTGTCTTTCAAAGTTTGATCGACATCCTTGGTCAGCTTCACTTCGCCGGTGGAGTCCCATCCGCTCTTGAGTTCCTGCGTGGGGCTGGGACGATTTCCGTAGCTGGAGACGCCGATGAAATCAAACGTCGCATCTAAATCGAGCTGGCGCGAAAGGTCGGCGAGAAAAATCGCGGCGCCTTTCAGCACACCCACCAGCATCACTTTTTCGCCCTTGAAGTCTCGAGAAATCTCGGCGCCCAGTTCTGCCACTCGCTTCGTGATTTGATCCCTCGTAATTAGCACCTTCAGGTCAGCCATAGGCGTTTCATATTAAACTAGGTGAGCAAATCTGCGCCGCGTTTGAGGTTTTTTTGTGCTCTCTGAGGGCTGCCCGGAATCGCGTCATCTGATTTGCTGAGCTAGGAGCTACAAGCTAGGAGCTGCGTTCATGAACCTCAAAGGCCTCAAACTGACGTGGCTTGGCCACGCCACTTTTCGCGTCGAGACTCCGGGTGGCAAGACCGTCATTATTGATCCCTGGATCATGGGCAATCCCGCGTGTCCGGCGTCGGAGAAAGACGTCAAGAACGTTGACGTCATGCTCATCACGCATGGCCACGGCGATCATATTGGCGACGCGGTGGAGATTGCGAAGAAGCATGTCCCGAAAGTTGTTGGCATCCCTGAGCTGGTCGGCTGGCTCGAGAAGAAAGGCGTAAAGCAGACGGCGATGATGAACAAGGGCGGCACGCAGACTGTTGGCGACATTAAGGTCACCATGGTTCACGCCGACCACTCGTGCGGGATTCAGGACGGCGACGAGATGGTCTATGGCGGCGAAGCCTGCGGATATGTCGTGGAGTTTTCCAACGGAGTTAAGATCTACCACGCCGGCGATACCAATGTGTTCGGCGACATGGCGATCATCCACGAACTCTACGCGCCGGATGTCGCGATGCTTCCCATCGGCGACCATTTCACCATGGGGCCGCGCGAGGCTGCCTATGCTTGTAATTTGCTTAAAGCTAAGACAATAATTCCCATGCACTTCGCAACGTTTCCGGTGCTTACGGGAACTCCGGGAGCGCTGCAGAGGCTGGTCCCGGGCATTGAAGTTTTGGAAATGAAGCCTGGAGTGACGATTTCGTAGTGACGATTTCATAAAGTCGAGGGTCCTGGATGCCAAGTAAACCGAACAAGCCAGGCTGGCGGCACTACAACGGCTTCACCGCTGCGCCGGTCGACGACTATCTCTACTCCATGCTCCCGAAGCGCGATGCGGTGCTGGCCGAGATGGAAGACTACGCCGCCGCTCATGACGTCCCTATTGTCGGGCCTGCGGTGGGTCGCATACTGCAGCAACTCGCGCTGATGATTAACGCCGAGACTGTTTTCGAGCTGGGGTCGGCCATTGGCTATTCGACGATATGGTGGGCGCAGGCTGTGGGCGACAAGGGACGTGTCATCTACACGGACGGCGACCCCAAGAATGCGGAGCGCGCCCGCGGCTATTTCGCTCGAGCGGGCGTGGCCGGCCGCATCACCATTCATACCGGCGACGCGCTCGAATACCTCTCGGAGCAGAAGCAGGAATTCGACATCATTTTCAACGATGTGGATAAGACCGATTATCCGCGTGTGCTGCGGCTGGTGTCACCACACCTGCGCGAAGGCGGCCTCTTCATCACCGACAACGTGTTGTGGAGCGGCCGAGTCGCCGAGAAGAATCCGAAAAGCGCGGAGACGAAAGCCATTCTTGATTTCAACCGCCTGCTCGGCGCCTCGCCGGATTTCATGACCACGATTTTGCCCATCCGGGATGGCGTGGCAGTGGCGTTGAAGAAATAGGCAGGAGGATCACTCCCGGTTTTTCTCGACCGATCAAATCGATTTCACCGGGATCGCCAGCAAGTCTTCCACCAATCCCACTTCTTTTTGCAGAAACGGCTCTGCATAGGTGACGCCGCCCAGCATGCCGTAATGCCGCGCCATGGCTTCCACGCGGGCGTGGATTTCGTCGTGAGCGGGGAACAGATCCTTGCCGGCTTCCTGATCGCTGAACTGCGATTTGTAAGCCATGATGGATGCAAACTTTCCCGCAAACTGCGCGCTGATGTCGACCACAAACGTAGGCCGTACATCGTAGTACAGCGTCGCGTATATGATCTTAAAGGGACGATGAGGGGCGAAGTCCGAAGTCCGAGGTCCGAGGGCGGCAGCGGTTGGGCTGATGGCTGACGGCTGATGGCTGACAGCTAATTTCGCCAGTCCCGCCAAAAAGCAAGCTTCGTATCCCAGAACCGACGTCGTGTAGTGATCCGGATGCCGCCCCTTCCAGTAAGGCAGAATGACCACCCGTGGCTGCGTCTCCCGAATCACGCTCGCGACTTTAAGCCGGTTTTCCCAGGTGTTCTCGACGCGCCCGTCGGGAATGTCGAGCGCCCGGCGCCAGCTCACTCCGAGGATCCTGGCGGCGTCTTCGGCCTCGCGTGCCCGGTCTTCCGCAGTGCCGCGTGTGCCCATTTCGCCTTGCGTCAGATCGAGAATGCCGGCTCGCTGGCCACGCTGTGCTGCTTTCAGCAGAGTGCCGCCGCACGTCTGCTCCACGTCATCGCGGTGGGCCGCGATGGCCAAGATGTCGAGGGATTGATCGCGGGGAGGGGAGGACATGTCAGTTGAGATTCCCGTGTTCGAGCCCCACATTCTCGCGCACGATGAGCCCGTTCGCCGCAATTTCTTGCAGCGTGGGTAGCACGCGGCTGACGAACTCGTCGGTGCCCACGAAAATGACGATCCCCGAGGTTACGGCTAACTTCATCGAGGCAAAAGTTTATCAGATCACCGGCAAGCGCAAACCTGGGGGTTCAATAGACGTCGCCCAGCATCAGGGCCACGAGCAGCGTGGCCGCTACCGACGTCGCTGCCGCCAGTCTGGTTCGTACGTCAGCTAAGCCGTGAGCTCGTCGGATCACACGATAAAGGCAAAACGGAAACCAGAGCCCGGCAGCCGTAATCAGCGTGCCGGTGATGTCATTTATTTGTTCCCATGCCCCGAAGTGCCAGTGTCCCCAATGCCTGGGTGAGGATAGAGGCTGTCTTGCGTGTCGAGGTTCAGTCCATGCATGACCTGGAGTGCCACAAGGCCGACGATAACGGCGACTACGCCCCAACGGGCGAGTGCATGCGCTCCGGCCCGTATGGATTTGCGGACCCCATCCGAAAACCGGCAGAAAAATAAATTAGCCAGCACGAACGGGAAGTAGCAGAGACTGTTAGCGATCAGAAATGTGGGGATCCACTTGTAGGCCTCGCACCCTGTATCAAAGCCCTCGGCTTGACACGGAAACATCTGGCTTGCTTTTCCGATTCCATACTCCTGCAAGGTGATCAGCGGCGCGATCCAGGGAAGCGAGCGCGACTCAAAGATCTCATCATTCAGGTACAGTCCAACCCAGGCGGTGATGGCTATAACGCAGGAGATGACGAGCGCGAGGGTGATCGTTCTTAAAACAGTTCGTGTGCGGGTGGGCGACGGATTTTGTGCCTGGGAAAAACCGACTCCCCGGGCGCTAGATCGGGCTAATACCAGAAATCCCACCGCGAACCAGAAAAGCCCCAGAATGGCTGCCAGGATGACCGGTCCTCGCAGCTGCGCATCGCTTGGTGTGGCGAGGACGCGATGAAGCAGCAATCTGAGCAATGCAGAGCCTGCTATTGCAGCGAAGATGATTGCCGTATAGCGGATAGCCGTGGCCAGGAGTGATTGTTTGGTGGTGACCTCGTCCTTCGGCGAAGCGTCGTTACTCACTTTTTTCTTTCTACCAGGAACCGCGCCAGTTCTTTCAGAGTCTCCGCGCGCTCGCCGAAAGTCTTCAATTCCGCAAACGCCTTGCTTACCAACTCATCTGCCTTGCGCTCCGACTGCTCCACCCCAAACAGGGAAGGATAGGTTGCCTTCTCGGCCGCGGTATCTTTTCCCGCTGTCTTTCCCAGTTGCTCGCTGGTCTGGGTCACATCGAGAATGTCATCCACGATCTGAAACGCCAGGCCAATCGACCTTCCGAACGCCCGCAAGTGTGCGACCGCGCGGTCGTCGGCTCCGGCATAAAGCCCTCCGCTCACCAGGCTCGCGGTGATCAATGCCGCCGTTTTGGCGCCGTGAATGTATTCCAGCATGGCCGCGTCGGGCTTGGTATGTTCGGCCTCCAGATCCACGACCTGGCCACCGATCATGCCATCGACGGTTCCAGTTCCCCGCGCGACTTCCTCGACGATACGCACGCGCGCCTCCGCCGGACACTTTAGCCGGGCCATCACTTCGTACGCCTGCGTCTGCAGCGCGTCCCCGGCCAGAATCGCGATCGCCTCACCGAACACTTTGTGGCAGGTAGGCCGCCCGCGCCGCAGGTCGTCGTTGTCGAGCGCGGGAAGGTCATCGTGAATCAGCGAGTAGGTGTGCAGCATCTCGAGCGCCGCGCCCAGTTCCTCGATCCCAGCCGGCAACGATCCGCCCACCATGCGGCCCGCCTCCATGCACAGCACCGGCCGCAGGCGCTTGCCTCCGGCAAACACGCTGTGGCGCATGGCTTTGTGAATGGAGACGGGATGCTGCGTCTCTAAGGGGATGAGCCGGTCCAGCGCGAGGTCGACCGCGGTTCTGCCTTGTTCAAGAGTTTCCTTGAGCATGAAGCAGTGAGTATAGCAAGGGCGGATGCGGAGGAAATCGCGAGCTCGGACGGCAACAGTTTATGCCGCCGTGCCCTGCGCCAGAGCCACACTTCTCAGGATGGAACCGAGGATGGCCTCCACGTCATGTGCCGGGCACACATCAACGGCGCCCGCTTCGAGCGCAGCCATCCACATTTCTTCGTCCGGAATGCGGTGCGTGCAGACGATCAACAGCGAGGGAAAATCCTGGTGCAACTTTTCGACGTCGGCAAACCGCAACTCCTCGACATCGAGAACCGCCACTTCTGGAAGGTTTTGCGCAACCAGGTCGCACAGCTCGTTTTCCGAGCCCGCTACATGAACGGAGTGAAACAGGGAACGCAACCCACCGTCCAGGGACAGGGCGATCGCAGGATCCTTCTGCAGTACGACTACACTCAAACCCATGAAATCCCCCGAACAACCGCCGTCAACAGCGAACGCGACGGCAAACTAAGGCTGCGGGGCGGGGGAACTCCAACTCCACAGACGTCAATACTGATGAGCAAAAAACGAATTCCCGCGCCAGGCAGCGCCTAACGCCTGGCCTGCGCTCTTTCCGTCTCAGGCTCGAACGGCTCGGCCTGGAGCTTCCCGTTTTTCTTCAGCAGAATCTCCACTTTACCTTCCGCCTGTTCCAGTTCTTTTCGGCAAGCGGAAGAAAGCTGCATGCCTTCTTCGAACAGCGTCAGGGATTTCTCCAGGGGAACTTCTCCCTTTTCCAGTTCCTGCACTATTTTCTCCAGTCGCTGGAGGCACTCTTCAAACTTAGGCAACGGGTTTTGCTCCTGTACTTATTGTAATCCCATTTTTCGTTCCGGCTGTCCAGTGAATTTTTGTAAACGCGTTCGAAAGTATTGAAATGCTTTTTCAATCTGGAACCCGTTTGGCGATCTGGAACCGGAGATCAGGGTTTGCGACCATCTTGACAGAATCCCTTCAATTCTTTCCCAGATATCGGATGCGCCCGTCGAGGCCGCGCCCGTTGCCATCCACGAAAGTCGGGGTTGGCTGGGTCGGCGGATTGATGATGCCATTGGACAGCATGGCGTTACCGTGGTTGGTGACGTTGTCGAAGCCGACGCGCACCGCCCAATAGCGCCCCAACAGATGTATGCGTTTCTCGAATTCCAGGTTTACGGTGTAGTAAGTCGGCAGGCGAAAAGTTCCCGGCGGATCGGCCGCATAAATTCCCCCCTGTTCTGAGGTCGCATTGACGGGCAGACCGGTGCGCGCTTCGGCGGAATAGACCAGATCCAATTTGTGGACGATGGGCAGCTTGAAGAACGGCAACACCCCGTATCCCACGAAACGGTTGGGCGTGTCCCAGGGATAGGGGCCGGGCAGTTGCTGGCTCAGCACCGGAAGATCCACACTGAAATCGAACACCTGGTTCGTGTGCGCGCGGGAGCGCGTGTAGGCGCCGAAGATCTCGTAATGCTCGCTGAAGCGGTGACGCAGGCTGACCGTGAAGGCGTCGTAGTGGTCGTCGCGTCCGTTCCCAAGCAAGAAGTTTCCGTCGACCCCGCCATTCAACGTGTTGTAGGCGAAGCCGTGCACGCCGCGTTTCTCCAGGAACTCCAGCTTCAGAAAGACGGCCGCCGGCAGTTTCTTCTCCAGGCTAATGCTCCAGTTCAGGTAGCGCGGTGCGGCCAGCGTGCTCCGGTTCACCACAAACGCGGTTGGCAATGGAATCGGCGCCGGCTCCGGCGTCCCCGGTGCCAGCCCCGTACACGGAACACTCGTGCCGTTCGCTTCCTGCGGGCAGCCGTTCGCATCGAAGAAGTAATCGACCCTCTGCCCTTCGAGAGCTTGATGGATCAATCCCAGGCTGGTTGAGTCGTAGGTAATTCCAATTCCTGCCGACAGCTTGGTATTACTTTCATTGTCGAAAATGTAAGTGCCCGCCAGGCGCGGCGAGAACAGCCGCGTCCGAATAATCTCATCCCAATCGAAACGCACGCCCGGCTCGATGAGCAGACGATTCGTGACCAGCCAGCGATCCTCAGCGTAGGCGCTGGCCTCGGCATTGTAGAGCGTCGAGTAATTGCCCCCGGAGAACACCGAATAGCGCGCGCACGTCGGCGCTGGCACGATCGGGAGACCATTCGCATCGGTGGGGCAAGGCTGCGGAGGGCTCGTCACCGCAAACGAAATCGGCTGCCGCAGGAACTGCGCGTCGTAATTCAACCGGTCGAGATCTGCGCCGAATTTAATGTCGTGACGTCCGTGCCACTCATGCGGCGGAAGGTAAAGGTTCGCCAGGACCTGCACTCGGCGCGCCAGCGCACTTTCCTGCAGGTAATAGTTGCCCCCGGTTGCCAGCGTCGTCTGAATGTAGCCTGCGTCGCCCTGCGGAGTAAGCGTCAGATTGTACCGGTCCACTCCGAATCCGCTTTCGAGCAGCGCCCCGCCGCGAAAGTAGTAGAGATCTTTGAGCGAGCCGATGTAGGCAGTTTCCACCTCGGCCGGAGTCGTCGCTTGTGGCGTGAGGAATCCCTCTCCGGCGTATTCATCGTGATAGTAATCCGACAGAAAGCTCGCCGTCACGATGTTGCGGTTCGTCAGATTCGATTGCAGCTTAACCAGATTGTCCATGCGCCAGACATGGTCGCTATCGGCGCCGTCAGGCAGTTGCTTGGTGACGTAGTTGTCGTACTCGCCGTCGAGCGTGTCGATAAACCACATCTTCCCTTTGCGAATCGGCCCGGACATCGTGTAAATCGGCGTCCAGTTGGCGAGAGAGATGCCCTTGACGTCCTGCGGTGCAGGAACGAAATCCGTCGCGTTGAACCGGAAGTGGTCGTTGCCCATGCGCGTGTTCAGGCCCAGCACTCCGCCGGAACCTTTGCCGAACTCAGCCGGTTCGCGGCTCGGGGTCACCGCGACGGAGCGGAACGAGTCGATGCTGGTCCGCACCACGAGCGCTCCGTTGGTCGGCTGCGTCACGTTGAAGCCGTCGAGCAGTAAAAGAGTCTGGTAGGTCTCGGCGCCAGCGATATGCGGCTGCCCGAAGGCATCGGGCGTGACTCCGGGGATGAAGGTTAGAGCGTTGCGGTAGTCGTGCGGTCCCGGATAGGGGATATCGATCAGCTCCGCCGCGCTGAGTTCCTCTTTAGACGAGATTTGCGCCGAATCGATGGCCGGCACGGATTCCACCACGTCCACCACTTCCCGCGCCTCCTGCTGATGAGTAAGCGTGACATCGAGGTTGAGAGCGACGCCCACCTGCACGTTGGACTGCGAGATCGCGTAGTAGCCGATCTTTTCCACGCGAAGTTCGTAGGCTCCATGAGGTAAATCGAGAAACTCGCAGCGGCCAGCGAAATCGGTCAGGCAGCGTTGCGGCTGAGCCGGCGGCAGCGCCTGCAGCAGGACATGCGCGGACGCCACCGGCACTGCATTTTCGTCGGTCACCGTAACCGCGAGTTTCCGTGCTGTGGATGCGGGCGTTGACGAGGATGCTGGGGGCGGAGCAACTTGTCCCCATCCGGAGACTGAGAAGAGGCCACCGAAAAGAAGAAAAGCAGCGGCTCGCATGGAATGGGGGCTTCCGCACTCAACCCAGTTAGGATACCTCTAGTCCGCGAGCGGTTGTGCCGTCAAAATGCAAAAGTTTCGGCAGCAGGGCAATTCCCCCAAATACGGCTTGTCATCCTGAGGCCCGCGTCTTTTGCGGGCCGAAGGATCTATGCAACTTGCCGCCGCTGAGGCGCTGCCGGCGAATTGCATAGGTCCTTCGCTTCGCTCAGGATGACAGGACGTATCTAGGGGAACTACGTCACCGGAACGGTGCGTTACTTCGCACCGTTCGTGCCCAACGCTTCCAACACATCTACGGCAGAGCTATACCGTCCTTGCGGTGCACTGACCTGTGCGCCCTGCACGGTCTGCCGCACTGCCAGCAGCATCTCTCTGGCCAGGGCGACGCCCTCGGCCCGCGCCGCTTCGGGCGTTTGTGCCCGAGCCATGCGTTCCAGCACCGCGTCGGGCACGCTCACCCGCAATTCGTTCTTCATGAACTCAGCATTGCGCACGCTGACTAGAGGCCAGATACCCGCCACGACGGGAATCCGGCAGTGCTCGATGCGGCGGACAAAGTTTTCCAGCAGGCGCAGGTCAAACACCGGCTGGGTCACGGCGTATTCCGCTCCAGCTTCCACTTTGTATTCAAAGCGGCGAACTTCTTCGTCTAAGTCGGTTAGGCCCGGATTCGCGCCAACGCCAATCACAAAGCCCGTCCCGGTTCCGATCGGATTGCCGCCCAGGTCCAGACCGCGGTTCAAATTGTGCACGATGTTGACCAGACCGATCGCGTCCACATCAAACACCGCCGTCGCATCGGGATAGTTCCCCATCTTCGGTGGATCGCCGGTGATGCAGATCAGGTTCTTGATTCCCACCGCGGCTGCTCCCAGCAGGTCGCTCTGAATGCACAACACGTTGCGGTCGCGGCAGGTGTAATGCAGAATCGCGTCGATGCCCACTTCGTGCTGAATCAGCAGCGACAGCGCCTGGTTGCTCATGCGCGCCGAGGCACGCGGGCTGTCCGGAATATTCACCGCATCCACGCCCACCGACTTGACGAACTTTGCCCCCTCGACCTCCTTGCGAATGTCGATGCCCTTCGGAGGCACAATCTCGACCATGGTCACAAACTCGCCACGGGCCAGCTTTGCGCCCAGGGCCGATCTCTTTTCCAGAGGAATGGCCGGCGTCGACGGAGTTGCGGCGTGAGCGCCCGCCGCTTGCGGACCGGCAGCTTTAGCTCGCGCTTCGCCAACCCGCAGCGCCGATTTCATCACCCGAATGTGCTCCGGCGTGGTGCCGCAGCATCCACCGACAACTTTGACTCCCGCGGCGACAAACTTCCGCGCATAGCTGGCCATGTATTCGGGAGAACACAGATAGATGTTTCTGCCTTCAACCGAGCGTGGAATGCCGGCGTTCGGTTGCGCGGCCAGCGGCAGGGAAGTCAACGCCCGCACCCGCTCAATGGCGTCTAACATGGCGACCGGGCCCACGCTGCAGTTGCAGCCGATCACGTCAGCTCCCCATTCTTCGATTTTGGCAACAAACGTCTCCGGATCGGATCCGTCCAGGCAATTTCCGTCTTCGTCGATGGTGACCTGCGCCACAATCGGCAAACCGGCTTTCACGTCCTGCGCCGCGAGCATAACCTGATGCAGCTCTTCAAGATAGCCGAACGTCTCAAGGATCAGCAGATCCACTCCGCCTTCCGCCAGCGCTTCAATTTGCCGCCGAAACGACTCTCGGGCTTCTTCAAAGGAAGTCTTGCCCAGGGGTTCAATTCTGGTTCCCAGCGGGCCAACCGAACCCGCGACCCATACATCGAAGCTTTTGGCGGCCTCGCGCGCCAGTTGCACTCCAGCGAGGTTTACGTCTCGCACTTTGTCGGCGAGGCTGTGCCGCGCCAATCGGAAAGAATTGGCTCCAAAGGTATTGGTTTCAATGATCTCCGCGCCCGCCTGCAAGTATTCATGGTGGATTCCGCGGATCAAATCAGGCTGAGAAAGGTTCAATTCGTCATAGGAACGGTTGATAAAAATGCCTTTAGCGTAGAGCAGCGTCCCCATGGCGCCGTCGCAGAGCACCGGGGATTGCTTGATTCGCGAAAGAAAGTCAGCTGGCATAAGGTGATCAGTGAAAATAACAGCTATAGTCTTGAGAATACAGGATGGCCGCCGGTTTGTGCACCCGGGGCGCGGCCAAGAAGGTTGGACTGAGTAAGTTAGGACTGAATGGGCGCCGGCGCTCGTTGTTGTGCACGTGAGAGGCCTGGTTAAAGGTCTGCTATAATCCGCTATTTCGCATTTAAATCTCCATTTTTCATGTCGTTAGGAGCTTCCGGTTTGAAGAAATCCGTGCTTGTTCCCGGTGTTGTTTTCGTCGCCAGCATCTGTCTTATCTCATGCAGCAAGTCGTCCAAGCCGAAAAATCCTCCGAGCGGCCTGGATACTCGCGTTTTTGCTTCCCAGAGCGTAACTGCAGGGTCGACGTTTGGCAGCCTGGTGATTGTTGACGCCTATAATGACACTCTCCCGCGGACTGCTGGAATCGGTTCTGGCACCTTTAATGCGCCGGGACTTATGGCGATTTCTGCCAACCGGGCGACCGTGATTGTCTTCGATTCGGGCAGCAACACCGTCGATATCGTGAATACGACAACGGAGTCGACCAGCGGGTCGATCGCGCTGCCGGGGGCAACCACCAGCATGGTAATCCCTGCCCAGAGCGCCACGCTTGCATTTACCGCGGTTCCGACGGCGTCCGTGGCTGGAATCCTCTCGCCTGCCGGCGCCGTTGTGGAGATGAATCTGGCCTCGGGTTCGACCATTTCCAGCATTGGCGTTCCGGGCGCGCAGACGGTTGTCACCAACGCCGGGGGGACGCAATTGTTGGCCTTCAGCGATGACAGCGACACAATGGCTGTGCTTTCTCCCGCGATTGCGGTGAGCCCGGTCGACCAGGGCTGCGACAGCGGTTCCTTGAGCACGGCCTGCTTTCTGGTCTCGGGCTTTAGCCGCCCCGTCTATGCCATTTATTCCAGCGACGGCTCGACAGCCTACGTCCTCAATTGTGGATTGCAGTGCGGCGGCACCCAACCCGCCAGCGTGGCCGTGGTGAATACGGCGACGTTCGCCATAACCAATACCATTCCGGTCGAGGGCGCTACCTGGGCACTGATCAGCGGTACAACCATGTACGTAGCTGGAACGCCGCCTCCTGCCACTCCTGGAGGCAACACCTGTATGGGTGGGCCGACGACCGCCGCAATCACGTGTGGACGTCTCGACATCGTGGATCTGAATTCCCTGGCCGTCGTGAACACCCAGGAGCTTTACATCCCTGACGGCTACCACGACCGTATGGATATGAGCGCCAACGGCCAGCTTTTCATCGGCTCGCACACCTGCACGTCGATTGGCGACGTGAACAATCCGCAAGGGGAAGTGCGCGGCTGCCTGGCGATCTACAACACCGGCTTGGGCAACGTGGTGATCCCTCCCGACAACGGGGACGTCACCGGGTTGACGGGCCTGACCAATCGCTACGTGGAGTATGTGGCGGAAGCCGGCAATCTCCGCGTCTATGACACGGACCGAGACATACTGCTCCTGAACGAATACTACGTTCCTACCGGCACCATCCCGATTGTAGGCGTCGTGATCGACGTGAAAGAGGTCGACTTCTTCTAGAAAGCTTCTTCCAGCGTCTTGCAGTCGCGGCCACGTCATTGCGTGAAATGAGTTCTGATGGACAGTTTGGCATTTCACCGCGTTGCAACCGAAGCGAGGTGGTCCTGATCGCTTTATTATTTCCTATTTCTTCTTCGGTTGCGACGTCGCGAATAATGACGACCCAATCAGGAAATGCCCTTCCGCCTCATCCTCCAACTCCAGATCCATCCGCTGGTAGCTGAAGTTCAGCCGCAGATAATATGTTTTTCCGGCCTCGGCGGTCAGATGCATCGCCTCTCCGATCCGCTCGGAAGATTTCTTGAAGGTTCCCGACTGCCACTCCGCGCAGACATTATGTTCTCCCGGGTCGACCGGAAAAAAGAAATACGATTTCCCCTCGTTCGCTCCCACCCAGTTTCCATCCAGTCCGACACGCATGGTTGGGGCAGTGACGAAATCTACGAAAAAATAGACCAGCGCTTTGCCCGGTTCCGTCTGCCCGACGGGATGTTTCAGGTCCGTCGTCTGCACGTTGAACATTCCCGCGCTCGGACCGCATCCCGCCGCGGTTCGCGCCGCTGCCGCATCATTCTGCGCCAGAACTGGCAAGGCTCCCAGGGAAATCGCCAAGCATAAAACGCACCAACGCTTATTCACGGTTTGCCCCCAAATCGCTAACGGTGTCAAAGATCAGAGTCATCCATAGGCGACTCATCTTAGCTCGTTGGCAGAGGTTCTGTAAGCCAGCATTAGCTGCGGCCTGTTGGATCAGGAGCTCACACTCAAAACCCGCGGTCGGAGGGTCGGTGAGCGCTTTGCGATGTTACGCGAATTGACAGGGGAGGCATGAGCGCGCGCCGCTATAATTGCGTCTATTATGACTGCGCTGTCAGAGCAGGACATCTCTCGCGAGCCGTGGCCCCCGCTTTCGTATCCCGACTTCGCGGCCACCCAACACCTTCTGCATATGGGTTTACAGGCAGTCGGCAAATTGAAGCTGGAAGAGCCGTTTGAACCGCAGTGGGGCGAAGTACCGCTCTGGCTCAGCAGCCGAGGGTTAACAACCGGGCCAATCCACTATTCCGGCGGCGCCTATGAAGTTACGGTTGATCTGATTTCTCACCAGGTGGGCTGCGCAACCAGTTGGGGATTTACGGGTGGTTACGACCTGGCGTCCATGTCTGTCGCCGAATTCGTAAAGCGACTCTTTGACATCCTGGGCAAAGCCGGTATCAAAGCTTCCATCAACTTGAAGCCGCAGGAAGTGCTCAATGCGATTCCATTTGACGAGGACACGCTGAGTCGTCCCTACGACCCGACGCTGGTTAACAGTTGGTGGCGAATCCTCCTGAGTGCGCAGCGTGTGATGCGGGTTTTCCGCGGACGCTTCAAGGGCAAGACACAGCCCATCGGGCTGATGTGGGGAACCCTTGACATCCGCGATGTGCGCTACAGCGGCAGGCCCGCTTCACCCGGCGGGAAAGCCGATTACATCCGGCGTAACGCCATGAACGAAGAGCTTATTGAGGTGGGTTGGTGGGCGGGCAGTGCCGCTTATCCAAAACCAGCGTTCTATTCTTTCGCCTACCCGCAGCCCAGGGAGATCGAACTTGCAAAGGTGAGCCCGGCCAGTTCGCGATGGGAGCCGGCCATGGGCGAGTTCCTGCTTGACTACGACGATCTGCGCAAATCGAAAGACGCTGATGGCGATCTGCTGTCGTTTTTCGAGTCGACCTATCAAGCTGGCGCTGAGAGGGCAGGCTGGGACCCGCATCTGGTTGGCAGCGGCAGACCTGAATAGGTGCGGCACCGGAGGATTGGCTCAGGCGGACTGGTTCACCACGATTCAGCCCGGATTCAGCCCGGATTCAGCCTGCCTGTTGCGGATCAGCGCTTTAGCGTTGATCTGAGTCGCGTTTTTCGGGTGATATGTCCCAGTCTGGAAAGATTTGTGCAAAGGAATACGCGACGAAGGCACATCTTTGTCGCCGCCTCTCTCGGAGAGTGAACATGAGGGCAAGGAAAAACCCTGTTAATGCTCCGAAGATTGCTTCTGTAAGTGAGAGGCTGTTGAACGTTCGCAGCCCCTGGTTGGTCAGTATGAATCCGGTATATGCCATAGCCGGCGTCCAGAGAATTAAGCGAAGAATGAACACAGGGGATCACCTCTTGATGAGTCGGGGGTGAAAAGGCGGTCGGGTGAGGGTCGGAATGTCAGTCAGAAGCCTGCGCTAACTCGTGAACCGCCTGAAGTGGATTTACGAATTCAAAATTGTAAGCGACGCAATTGTCGGGGGCAATACAGCGAATTCCGTAGGCCGGGTCCAGGGTTGAGATCGCGACGTTTCGACTGTTGACCATTTACTTCCTTGTTCCAGGACCGGTTAGCGGGTTACTTCGTTCCCGGAGGAATGCTTTGGGGCTCCTGATTGTCGTAGGCCACGTCATGGTGACGGTATTCATCTGTGCTGGTCTTCTGAGTGGGCCGATAGCGGGTGCTTAAGATCAGCCGGTCTTTATCAAACGTTCCGGAATAATCGCTTTCTCCGAGGCTGAAGGTGATGGTTCCGTTTACAAACGTGTAATTTCCATATTCGCGGTCCTTCTCGTGCGCATCGCATGACTTGCTGTACCGTGCCAGAGCCTCATCATCCAGTTCCGTGGAAACATTCACGCTGCAGACCTGTCCATTTTTTCCAAAGCGGAGAATCGAATAGAAGTCGACGTCGTGGCCGCCCGAGGATGTTGCTATGTCCTTGTGCACGAACACACCGGAAGGCGCCGGAATGGACGCTGCCGGGGGTGCTGCGGGCGGCGGCGCCGGGGACGTTCCAGACTCGGCAGGCTTTTCTTTGCGGCAGCCCGGGATCGCTACGGAGATCGCAAGCAAGGCGACGGACACTGTCATGTGGAGCCGATGTGCGCTAAACGACTTGCTCCAGATCATTCACGTTCACCTCTCGGATGGTTTCCAGGTACGGCCGTGGCTACAATCCTATGGCGAGGCGGAAGTGATGGCAATCCTAAAAGGCGTAACGGGGAGGCTCACGATGGCGAATCATCATCGCCAACAGGTACTGGGCGATGTTATGAACTGCGTCATAGGGACTGGCTGCGTGGCGGAACGGGTGTCATCATCGCCGGTGCGTTGTTGCTGTTTGCCTAGAATCTCTTCCGAAGAAATTCAACAAGGCCATAACCGATAAGCGCGGAAACCACGGCGATTTCAGAATTGGCGATCGTGAAACATCTCCTACTACCCAAGCCACACCCCTCTTCTGCCCCATGCCTGAGCGCTCAAACTCCCCCATCAAGAGATTGGAATAAAAGAGGAAGATGATAAAACCCACTTCAATCAGCGCTCTGCAGATATTCTTCTTCATGGCACAATACCGGGTCCTTTGGCGAGAGCTGAGAATGTAGCGGATTGTTGACGCAACCTTGTGCTGATCTTCGTGGGTGATCCGAAATCCGCGCTTCTCATAAAAATAGCGGGATGATTTATCTTTGCGACCGGAGCGTCATGGCGAATCCCCTAATTGGCTCAAATTCAATCTTGCAACTCTGGTGTCGCAAGTGTTTTAATTGGGGGAGTATCGTCTCACGATACATGATCCATTCAGAGCCTCGGCAATGCGGTCCACGTCTTATTTCTGGTTGTTTTCCCGATCGTTGACTTCCCGCGCTCGGAAGAACTACCAAGCGACAATCTACTATGGACTGGCCGTATTGGCGGCGAGTGCGGCGTTGTTGTCGCGAGCAGTTTTGGGCCCGGAGTTTGGATCGCACTACCCGTATCACACCGTATGGTTAGCGGTCATTTTCGTTGCGTGGTACTGCGGGCCGGGCCCGTCGATTTTGGCGGTTGGAATTGAGGCGCTCGGAATCTGGTACTGGTTCTTGCCGCCTTATCATTCCATTTCTGGAAAAAACCATGTCGAGTACTTCGGCATTTTCGGGTTTCTAACGTTTTCCGTCATCATTATCGCCTTAGGAGAATCGAACAGGCGTCTGTTGGTTAGGCGCGAAAAAGCCGAAAGGGCATTGCACGAAGCCAACGAGGAACTAGAAGAGCGGGTAAGCCAGCGAACGGCTGAACTGGAACGCTCAAACGAATCTGCCAGACGGTTGAGTGCCAGAATCATTGTAGTGGAGGATGAAGAGCGCCGCCGCATTGGCAGAGCACTTCATGACAGTCTGGGTCAATATTTAGCGTTGCTGAAGATGAATCTCAGCCTTCTTCGAGCCGAAGTCGACACCGAAACCGCTCTTTTCTCCGAGTGCGCGACTATGGTTGAACAGTGTCTCACCGAGACGCGGACCATCTCGCACTTGTTGCACCCGCCGCTGCTGGATGAGCTCGGCTTTGGCTCGGCTACGCGTTTATTTGTGGAAGGGTTCTCTCGCCGCAGCGGTTTAACGGTTACGCTTGACTTGCCGTCTGAGGCTGGCATGCGGCTCCCGGTGAATCTCGAAGTTGCTCTATTTCGCGCTGTCCAGGAAGGACTTACGAATATTCATCGATATGCGGAAGCAACATCCGCAAGCATAAGCTTGAAAAGAGAGATCTCAATGGCGCAACTCAGCATCCGGGACAATGGAAAGGGAATACCACCCGCGCTGTTAAAGCGACTTCGCGACGGCACCGCTGACTCTGGCGTGGGTATAGCTGGGATGCGAGAACGTTTGCGCGAGCTGAACGGCGTGCTGGAAATCCAATCCGACCAGTCGGGAACGATTCTTAAAATTACAGCTCCTACCACTCGGAGCCCTGAACAAACATCGGCTGCTATAGCGTCAGCGCAATCGCTTTCCGCCTAAGCGACGTTATGCGCTAATTGACACGATGATAGTTACCGGCCTCTAGCTCTTGCCATTCGCTGCGAACTCAGGACTTGCCGGCGTGATCGCCATATTCCCAGTCGTAGGGCACGCCGGTGTCGCCAAGGATGAACGCGACCAGTTTGGCGAAGGCCGCTTCGGAGCGAACATCGTTCGACAGGACGAGAACACAACGCTGGCTGGCCTCGATGCAGACGAGTGTGTTGGCGGTCTGGCCATCGTGGCCGCCTTTGAAAAAACAATGCCCCTGCGGGCCATCGAAAACAACCTCACCGAGACCCGCGAACAGATCCTTGCGTTGCTCACTCACCGGCAGGTCGGGGAGGAAAAGAGGGAACTGATGAGCTGTGGTGATGTGCAGGCTGGGTTTTGTCATTTCCGCGCGTGAGGCCGCACTGAGGCCATCGCCGCGCACCAGGGCCGCGGCAAACTTCGCGAGGTCGGAAATCGTGGTATTCATGGAAAATTGGCCGACGGGGTCGATCCGCGTTACGGCGATGGTGCGCCGACCACGCCGCAGGATGACCTTGTGAGTGCGGCAATGGCCAGCAGCAACGCGCACATGCCTGCAGTGACTTCCAGCAACTTTAAGTTGTCGGGCGTCTGCGGTCCGCCCAGAGGCATATCGGTTGTTACCAGTGCTGCCTTCTTGTGGTTCGCGGGATCGTAGTGCACCGCGATCGGTGTCCCTGGAGGATGCTCATCCACCCACTCCTGCATGAGGCCGAACTGCAGGGCTGGGTGTTGCGAAATAACTCTGCGGGGAGCGGGAGTGCTGCGCGAGTGAACCTTGGTTACGATCTCTTCGGCGCCAACCAGATACGTGACACGGCAATCGATCCAGTAGGCCTCTCGTGGTTTGTGCGTGTAGATATCCAGCCCGCACCTTTGAACCAGCGCCGTCGCCTGCGGCCATTGCGCCTGTGCGTGTTCCTGCCAGCCCTGTGCCAGGGTCACAACAAGCACAAAAATTGAGCACAACCCGGCAAAGAGCCCCAGCCCCGCCACTGCGAGCCAGACCAATTGAATCTTGCGCACGCCTTCCGTCGGCATCTGCAGTGTTCTCCAAACATTCACAACGGCCAATCATCCCGCCGGCGACTGTCGAAGCTTCCCGAAGCCCGAAAGCCTCTTCGGCTTCGCTAGGGCAGGTTCCGCCTGAAGCCCTATTTTCCCGGCTCCAGCACCAGGCTATGGGCTTTGGCGGCTTGCACGGCTGCTGGATTGAAGGGCAGCGTGAACGTGGTTCCCTCGTACCAGGCTTTCCACTGGTCCATGTAGTAGGGGCTGAGGAAATTTCCGGCTTGTCCGGTCACGATGTTCAGGGTGGACTGGTCAAGGTCGGCGAGATTTGCAGTGAATCGTTCCGACGGCCCGTGGTGCCGGGTGACCGCTTTTACCGTGTAACCGCTGCCCGATTGCTGCTGCACGCCCGGTCCTGCCCAGTGTTGGATGAGTGGAATCTTTCCCAGCACCGGATGCCGAATCTCGACTGCATTGAAACTGCCCCAGTGCCACGATGCTAAGTCCTTGGGCGCATTTGCATCGTCGACCGCAGCTTCCACCGCGGCCGTCAATAACTCCTCGTAATTCGGATACTTCTCCGGCAGCCAGCGTTTGGGGTGATGGATCAGAATATTCTCCAGCCAGACGGAGCGCTGCTCCCAGGAGTAGGTTTGCCAGTTCAAGGATCCTTCGGCTGTTTGGGGATCTGGTTTCTTCGAATCTTCGGGCGCGGCTCCCAGCTTCGGTTCGAGCAGCAGTCGCCTCAGATCTCGTGCCGAGACTACCGCGATCGTTGGCGCCGCCGAAGAAGCCAGCATGCGCCCATCCCAGTTTCTCATTAAATCCGCGGCCTGCTTGGCGCGCGCCGAGGGCTTCGTCGCGTGGTCTACGGCGTAGACAAAACGCTCGGCTGCGAACAGGTCGGCTTCCGAGCGGACATCCGTTTGCAAGGCGAGCATGTCAGCGGCGGAAAATTGTCGTCCCGATTCCAGCACGTGATAAATCCGCGCCTGACGCCAGGGAGCTTCCCACTCCATGCTGATCGAGTGCGGGTAATCGTCGGGCGTGATTCTTCCGTTGGCTGTCGCGATGATGCCGGAAGCAGGGTTGTAGATGTTCGGCAGCTTGTCGAACGGAATGAAGCTGGTCCACTCATGGGCGTTGTCCGCACCGCTGACGGGCAGGCTGCCGTCACCGGCTGCACGAATCGGAACCTTGCCGGTGGCGTGATAGCCGATATTTCCATCGACGTCTGCGTACACCACGTTTTGCCCCGGCGCATCGAGTTGCGAGAATGCATGCTGGAAATCTTCCCAGTTCTGCGCGGAATTTACGTCGAAGAATGGTATGCGGAGGCCGTCGTAGAGTGTCCAACGCAGGGCCAGGGGGCGCGTCTCGCCGGGAACCAGCTCTGTAACGATGGGCCCGTGGCGTGTGATCTTCACGTCGATGGTCGCGTCCGGTCTGCCTTTTACGTGAATCGTCTCAGTGCGATGTTCCGGCTGCATCCAGCCCTGCGGTGTTTGGTAGGCGCCCTGCGCGTTGAAATTTTCGATATAGACGTCCGTCACAGTCGGGCCGACGTTGGTGAATCCCCAGGCGATGCGCTGATTGTGGCCCACGATCACATAAGGCATTCCGGGGAGGGTGACGCCGACAACGTTGAAATTTCCGGATTGCAGATGCGCTTCATACCAGAGGTTGGGCATCTGATGGCCGAGATGCATATCGTTTGAGAGCAGTGGCTTGCCGGTAGTGGTGTGCGCGCCGGAAACAACCCAATCGTTCGATCCATCGACCGGGAAAGCGTCTTCTTGTGGCTTCACTTCCAGCACAGATGTTCTTTGCTGCGTGACGGAGTTGTCGGGGCCGTCGTCGTCGCTGTCATCGTCATCGTCGTCTGAGTCGTTACTGGTGTGCGGGTCGTTCAGGTCTTCGCGCATCACGGTTGGCGGACGGTCGTGCCACGAGCGATTCACATAGAGATCGGCGGTTAGCTCGGGCCCCAGCTTGGCCAGAATTTTCTCGCGGTCGAGCGCGTCGTAGAAGTAGTGATAGTTCAGGTCTTTCACCATGCCGTTGGCGATGACCACGGAGTCTTCCGGTAGCCAGGGTTTCGGGGAATATTTCAGAATCCGGAATTCAATCGGCAACCGGTCTCGATGCGTGGCAATGTAGGCATTCACTCCTCGCGCGTAGGCTTCGAAGTAACCGCGATCGCGCGGGTTCGCGGTCTCGATGGATTTTTTTGCCACTGCGCGCAAACCGAGAATGCGCTGTTCGCGGTCGAGTTGGAGCGTGTCTTCTCCCAGAATCTCAGAGAGTTCTCCTGCTCCGAAGCGGCGCATCACGTCCATTTGCCATAGCCGGTCCTGCGCCGTGATGTAGCCTTGGGCGAAGAACAAGTCTTCCAGCGACTTGGCCTCGATTGTGGGAACGCCGTGGGTGTCTCGCGTCACCGTAACGGGAGCGGAGAGACCGTTCACCTGCAGGCGCCCATCGAGTTGAGGCAGGGCAGAGCGAGCGACCAGATAGGCATAGCCCGCGATGCCTACAAGAATCGTGACGATGAGGCATACCAGCCAGAAAAGAATCCGCAACACGGGTGAACGGCGAGTGGCAGGTGCGATCGTGGCGGTTGTGCTCATGAACAATTTGCGCAGATGTGAGATTCGTATGACGAAAATCGCATTTGAAGATTCTATTCCAGCAGGCAGAATCGCGGGGCCTTTCTGTTTTAGACTGAAGGTGCGCGACAGTCTGCGCCACAATGGATGCAGTGACCCCCATGCCGATTTCTTGTCCTCACTGCTCCGCGGAGATGCCCGACTCCGCCGCGTTCTGCCCGGGGTGCGGGCACTCCATGCAAACGCCGGAGCGTGCCCGGGCGAAGATCGGCATTTTTACCGAGAATGTGGCTGGCGCGCTGGCTTACTTCACGTTCATTCCCGCGACTGTGTTTCTCCTGCTCAAGCCTTACAGCAAGAACCGCTTCGTGCGCTTCCAGTGTCTTCAGTGTCTTTTCCTCACACTGATCTGCCTGCTGCTGGGAGGGGCGCTCAAGCTGGCCAGCCCAATTCTTTTCCTGGTCCCGTTGGTGGGTCCACTTTTCGTCTCGCTGGTGTCGATCGTGGGGAGCCTGGGCGCGGTCGTGATCTGGCTGGTGCTGGTGGTCAAGGCTTACCAGGGTGAAGTGTTGAAGCTTCCTCTGCTGGGCGAACTGGCGGAACGGCAGGCCAATTTGATTCCGGCGCGACACCTGTAGAAACCGTTTTCCTCCTGAGAAATTTGTGGATTGCTTCGCGCGCGGCTTTCTGCTATTTTGCCGCCACGTTCTTTGGGGCGGCGCACCTGCGAAGTCAATGAGAATGCGGTTTTCGACTCAGCTTTATAAGGAGACCCGGTATGGCATTTTGCAATCTATGCGGCGCTCAGGTCGCCGATGGAACCACCACCTGCGCGGCTTGCAGCAGCCGCGCGCCGGCGGTGCCGGCAGCGAGCGGCTCGGGAATGGCTGATAATGTGGCCGGCATGCTGGCCTACATCACGATCATTCCAGCGATCATTTTCTTGGTGACTGAGCCCTACAACAAGAGCCGGTTTGTCCGCTTCCATTCGTGGCAGAATCTGTTTTTGCATCTGGCTGCGGTCGTGCTTTGGATCGGCCTGTTTATCGTTTCGATTGTTTTGGCGTTTATTCCGATCCTGGGGCACTTGATTTCGTTTCTTCTTTGGGCCGGCCTCTGCCTGGGCTTCCTCATTGTGTGGATCATCCTGCTCATGAAGGCGAACCAGGGTGAGATATATAAACTGCCGGTGATCGGTGATCTTGCCGAGAAACAGGCCAACGCAATGTAGGTGCGGTTCGTTTACCGCCCCGGCCTGTTGTATTCTCTGGCTGGGGCTGGAGCAGTGACTTCCTGAATTGGGCGTGGGGCCAGGATCGCAACACAGACTGCGCCACGCGCCCTTGACTTTCTCCTTCCAAGCTGTCATTCCTATTAGCTTTTACCCCAAGCGAGGTAAGCGCCGGGCGCAGCTTTCTCGGCGGGAATCTTGAGTCAGAGGCATTCATTGCGAGTTCGGGTTTTCTATCACGACAAATGTTTTGACGGAGCTTCCTCCGCCGCGCTGTTCTCCCGCTTCTACCGCGAGCGCATCCGCGAAGACGCCGAGTTCACCTTTTCCGGTCTCGTCCATCGCGCCGGAGCATTGTTCGACGAATCCCATTTCGATGGCGACGAGAACGCCATAGTCGACTTCAAATATTCCAGCTCGCCCAAGATCACATGGTGGTTCGATCATCACGAGAGCGCCTTCTTGTCGCCCGCCGACGCTGCGCACTTCGAGCAGGATCAAAGCAATCGCAAGTTTTATGATCCTGATTTCAAATCCTGCACCAGCTTTATCGCCATGATCGCGCAGCAGCGTTTCGGGTTTGACCCTGCGCCGGTTGCCGATCTGGTGCACTGGACCGACATCATCGACGGGGCTCTCTATCCGGATGCCAAGACGGCGGTCGAAATGGAGGCGCCCGCCATGAAGTTGACCATGGTCATCGAGTCGGCGCCGGACCACGGTTTTGTTCCCAACCTGATTCCGCTGCTGGCCGTGAAGCCGCTCGCTGAAATACTCGAAGAGCCCTTCGTTGCGCCGCTGCTGCCGCCGCTACTCAGGCGACACGAAATTTCCATCGGAATCCTGAAGCAGCGCACGGAATGCAAAGATGGCACCATCTTCTTCGACATCACCGATCACGATCTCGAAGGCTACAACAAATTTGTCCCCTATTATCTTCATCCCGAATCCATTTACAGCGTGGGCTTGAGCAAGAGCAGTTTCCGGGTGAAGGTTTCCGTGGGATCGAATCCCTGGGCGCCGCAACCGCCGGAAGTGAACCTGGCCCGGATCTGTGAGCGCTACGGCGGCGGCGGGCATGCCCGTGTGGGCGCTATTTCCTTTAACGTGAACCAGCATGCAGCCGCCATTCGCGCGTCGCATGAGATCGTGGAAGAATTGCGCTCGGCGGTTCGCCAGAAGAGAAAGTGAAATGGTCGCGCTCCCCGCTCACAGCTGGACTTGCCGACTTGATTTTCGCCGGCTTGATCTTCGCCGGCTTGATCTGGGTGATACTCTGCCTTGACGAATTCCTCAGCCAAACTGCGCCCGCCCGGAGGCAAGCCGCTCACTGGGGTGCCGCGTCTTCCAATCCGCGCCCAGAAACCCTTGCTGCGCTTTGTGGCGATGTTCGAGTTTGGCAAGGGCGTTTTCGTGATGGCGATGGGTCTGTGCGCGCTGTTGCTGGTTCACAAGGACGCATGGCTGCTCGCGGAGAGTCTTCTGGCTCTGTTTCACATCAATCCCGATCGCCGCTATGCTCAGCTTTTTCTGGATTTTGCTGACAGCGCCACCGACAAACGCCTCTGGACCGCCGCCAGCGTTGCTTTTACCTACGGGGGCTTGCGGTTAATCGAAGCTTATGGTCTGTGGCGGCAGCGCGCCTGGGCTGAGTGGATCGCGTTCATCTCCGGGACAGTGTTTCTTCCACTCGAAATCCGCGAACTTTCCCGGGGCATCACCGTGCTTCGCGTTGTGCTTTTTCTGGGAAATCTGATCGTGGTGACCTACATGTACTTCCTGCTTCGCTACAACCACCGCGAGCGCCAGAAAGTGAGGGCGGCGCCTCCTTTCGGGTAGAGTGTCCGCTCTGGACCCAGTCCTGAAACCCTTGACTGGCGCCGGAATTGGCGTGATTGCTGCTGGAAATTCCTGCCCGGTTGCGCCATAATGCCTCCAGCGCGCTCAACCCGCGCGGAGGTCCCATGCGCATCCTCATTCTCTCCTGTTGTTTGTTTTTTCTGACGGCATGCTGTTTCGCCCAGGACACTAACTTTGCCAACGGGCCGCAGTATTTGCCCACCGGTTCGTCACTGCTTAGCCACTCCATCGCTACGCCGACGCTGTCGCTCGACGCGCCTTTGCCGCCCGTGGAACCGCCCAGCTTCAATATTCCCGAGGCCGCGACCGAGGTTCCCTTTACCACGAATCCCCTACTCGAACACCAGGCCGATCTCATTCCCATTTACTACGGCGTCCCCAATTACTACGAAGTTTCAGCTGCCAGCGTTGTCGAGATCAGTTTTCCTGAGGGAGCAGAATCGTCCGCAGCCCTTCCGGCCAGCATCGTCGAAAGCGGAGTCACGGAGTTGGTCGATGCCCAGGCTTTGCGTGCACGCGGCCACGGCGTAACGGTCGCCGAGGCGGCGGCTTATTGGAAGAATCACAAGCTGCTGGCGCGGCGCAGATTTACCAATGAAGACGTCAAGCGGCTGCACGCGGCCAGCTAACTGGAGGTCGTGCGACCGAGTCGCGGGCCACCGCTTCTCTCTTGGAGCGGGGCTGCGGCAACTCCCCGTGTTAGCCTAGGTGGACTTCATACGCTATACGCTTTCCAGGGAGTTCATGAACGCCTCCAGCTCTTCTCACATCGACCTGCAAGCCACCGCGAAACAAATCATGATCGACCACGGCTTTGAGCCGGATTTTCCTCCGGAAGTGCCGGCGCAGTTGGCGCAGCTGCGGGCGCATCCGCCGCAGATCACTGCCACTGGAGCTGTGCGCGACCTTCGCCAGCTCCTGTGGTCTTCCATCGACAACGATACTTCCCGTGATCTTGATCAGATTGAAGTCGCCGAACGCCTGCCCAACGGCGATGTCAAGGTCATGGTGGGAATCGCTGATGTCGACGCTTTTGTACCAAAAAAAACTCCCATCGATCAGCACGCGACGCGAGAGACCACCACAGTCTATGCCGGCGTGCGCAACTTCCCGATGCTTCCCGAAGAGTTGTCCACGGGGCTGACTTCTTTGCTCGAAAATCAGGATCGCCTTAGCGTGGTTTGCGAGTTTGTTGTTGCTGCCGCGGGCGGGGTGAGCGGAGGCCAGCTCTACCGCGCGCTCGTGCGCAACAAGGCGCAACTGCAATACAACTCTCTGGGCGCGTGGCTGGAAGGGAAGTCGCCGGCCCCGGCCAAGGTGGCCGCCTCAAATGACTTGCAGGCACAACTTAAACTTCAAGATGAAGTTGCACAACAGTTGAAGAAGCAGCGCTTCGAGCAGGGAGCACTCAGCCTGCAGACCGACGAAGTGCGTCCGCTCGTGCTGAATGATCAAGTCGTCGACGTGGTCCATCAGGAAAAAAATTCCGCCACCGAGCTGATCGAAGATTTCATGATCGCGGCCAACGGAGTTGTGGCCCGGATGCTGGAAAAAGTTTCTTCTTTGCGTCGCATCGTGAGGACGCCGGAACGCTGGGACCGCATCGTACAGCTGGCTGCGGGCAAGGGTGCGAAGCTTCCGGAGGACCCGGATTCGAAAGCCTTGAACGATTTTCTTATTCAACAAAAAACTGCCGATCCCAGCCATTTCGGCGATCTATCGCTAGCGGTGATCAAGCTGATTGGGCCCGGCGAGTATGTTCTGGAACGCGCGGGCGACACCGCTCCCGGACATTTCGGGCTCGCCGTGCGGGACTACACCCACTCCACCGCTCCCAACCGCCGCTTTCCGGACGTGGTGACGCAAAGGCTGATCAAGGCCATGCTGGCGGGCCAGAAGAATCCTTACACCGACGACGAACTAACCGCCATCGCGGCCAACTGCACGCTTAAAGAAAACGCCGCTAAGAAAGTTGAACGGGAAATGGGCAAGCGTCTGGCGGCCATCGCAATGCAGCGCAGAATCGGCGAAACTTTTGACGCCATCGTCACCGGGGTCACGCCGAAAGGAACCTTTGTCCTCGTGCAGAAACCTCATGTGGAAGGGCTGCTGGCGCAGGGGCAGAAGGGGTTGGACGTCGGCGATAAACTGCGCGCCAAGCTGATTCGCACCGACGTGCAGCATGGCTTTATCGACTTCGCACGCGTCTGAACCTGGCTGCGCTACTCGGTGACAACGGCCTTCACCAGATTTCTGGGATGGTCCACGTCGTAACCCTTGCCCACGGCTACGTGATAGGCGAAAAGCTGGAGGGGAATCACTTCCACAATCGGCAGCAGAAGTTCCGGCGCGGCCGGAACGTAGAACACTGAGTCGGCGATTGTCTTCGCTTCCTCGTCGCCTTCGGTCGCCACCGTTACCAGCGGCCCACGCCGCGATTTTACTTCCTTCATTACGTCGAGGGTTCGCCGGTAACGTAACAGCGAATCCGGATCGCGATGATCGCAGGTGGCCAGCACCACCACCGGCAGATTCTCGTCGACCAGCGCGTTGGGCCCGTGCTTCAGTTCGCCCGCGGGATATCCCTCGGCGTGCGCATAGGAAATTTCTTTCAGTTTGAGCGCTCCTTCGCGCGCGATCGCATAATGCACGCCTCGTCCCAGGTAGAGAAATTTCTCTGCCTGAAAATGCTTGCCGGCGAATTGTTCCGCCAGATCATCCCAGATTGCCAGGTTTGCTTCAATCTCCTCGGGAAGCCGCAACAGCCGTTGCAGATAGGAGCGCGTCACTTCCGAAGTCATCCTCCCGCGCTTCCGCGCCAGGAAGAGCGCCATCAGATACAGGATGGTCAGTTGCGTGGTGAAGCTCTTCGTGGCGGGAATCGCCAGCTCCGGGCCGGCTCCGCTAATCAGCGCCGCTCCAGCCTCGCGGACGATCGTGGTCTTATCGACATTCGAGATCGCAATGGTCTTCACGCCGCGGGTCAGCGCTTCACGCTGGGCGGCGATTGTGTCGGCGGTTTCTCCAGACTGCGTAATCACCATCACGATCGGATCGACAGCAGCATGGGTCGAGCGGTAGCAGTACTCGCTGGCGTACTCTACGTCCACGGCCACGCCGGAGAGGTCCTCAATCATGATTTCGCCCGCGAGTCCGGCGTGGCGACTCGATCCGCTGGCTGCGATGATCAGTTTTTCAAATGTGAGCAGAGCACTTTCAATCGCCTGCAACTCCCCGGGGAAAATAATGTCATTCTTCAGATGTTTCGCGACCGTTTTTGCAATGGCCTGCGGCTGCTCGTAAATTTCCCGCCGCATGGCATGGGAAAACGAATTGGAAGATGCGGGCTTGTCTGCCTTGTCACGTGTGCTTTTCGGGGTTCTAGTCATCGCGGCTGAGAGTAAATCATTTAGCCCGCTGCGATCAAACTGGCGCAGTAAACATTCGGCGTCGCGCTGGTTTGTAATGTATCCTCGTGAAGATTAAATCCGCGCTTTCTGCAATCCGCGAAAGGACTGCTCACTTGGCGACCGACGAAAAGGCTGGCTACAACCGCTTTCTCCTGCTGGTAGCGGGGTTGGGAGGCTTGCTCTACGGGGTTGACGTTGGCATCATCGCCGGCGCGCTGCCGTATCTGGAAGCCACTTCCGGGCTGAACGCGGGCCAACTTTCCATCGTGGTTGCCGCCGTGCTTCTCGGCAGCGTGATTTCAACCCTATTTGCCGGAATGCTGGCCGACTGGATGGGACGCCGCCTTCTGATGGCTCTCAGTGGCTTGCTTTTTGTGGTCAGCATTCCCATGATTGCGCTTTCGCACGGTTATGGGCCTTTGGTTCTGGGCCGGTTGCTACAGGGCGTGAGCGCCGGCCTGATCGGCGTCGTGGTCCCGCTTTATCTAGCCGAGTGTTTATCGGCGTCGAGTCGAGGCAAAGGCACAGGCATCTTCCAGTGGCTGTTGACGCTTGGCATCTTTACGGCAGCAGTGGTCGCAATGTTTTTCAGTTTTCGCGTCGATGAAGTAGCAAAACTCCACGATCCCGCTCGGCTCTTTGCCTTCAAGGACACGGCGTGGCGCAGCATCTTCTGGGTTTCGCTTCCGCCCGGCATCTTATTTGTGATCGGCAGCTTCATGGTGGCGGAATCTCCGCGCTGGCTGTTTCGGCATGGCAAGCGCGATGCCGCCCATGCTGCGCTTCTACGTTCCCGGACGAAAGAACAGGCCGACCTCGAGCTTCAGGAAATGGACCAAACAGCCGCCGCCGAGAAGGCCCAATCGTCAAGTGGGACCCAGATCAAAGAGTCTCTGCTGCGCCGCAAGTACGTCATTCCTTTTGTGCTGGCCTGCGTCATACTGGCTTGCAACCAGGCCACCGGCATCAACTCCATCATCGGCTTCAATGCGAACATACTGTTGCAGAGTGGGCTGTCCGATCTCCAGGCTCACTGGGGCTACGTTCTTTTCACTCTTATCAACTTCCTCATGACCATTGTCGGCGTCATGTTGGTCGATCGCAAGGGACGCAAGTTTTTGTTGTCCGTGGGCACTGCGGGCATTATCGCGTCGCTGATCTGCACCGGCTTGCTGTTCCACCAGACGGAAAGGCTGCGCGTAGACTCCCGGGCTGCCGTTCAATCCATGGTGACGGCCGATCAGAAGCTTTCTCTGCTCTACGACGAGAAGGCTGCCAATACGCTCCTCGCGGCCACTGGAGATGCGGGCGCTGGCAAAGCGATCGCCGTCAGCAACCGTCCTACATCGCTGATCGTTATCTACTCCTGCGGAGATTTTGTTGCTGCGAGCACGGCCGTACGCTCCGATGATCCATCCGCCAAGCCCATCGAGATCACTCGCGAAACCTGTCTACCGGCGAATAAAGTGGTGGCGTTCTTCTCCAAGCCCTTCAGCAATCTCGACGCCGCGCGTCAGGCTCCACTGAGAATTGAGAATGCCCTGATCACTCCGGTGCCCAGCGAGCATAACGGCTGGCTGGTAGCCATCACTCTCTTTGTGTTCATGGCGTTTTTCGCCATTGGTCCAGGCGTGTGCGTGTGGCTGGCGCTCTCGGAGTTGATGCCCACCCGCATTCGCTCGAACGGAATGAGCATTGCATTGCTGCTGAACCAAGCCGTTTCCACGACCATTGCCGCGATCTTCCTACCTACCGTCGGCAGGCACGGCTATGCTGTGATGTTCTTCGGATTTGCGGCCTGCACCGTGATTTACTTCATTACGGCCGCGGTGTTTTTGCCGGAGACGAAAGGGAAGACGTTGGAGGAGATCGAGGCGCACTTCGAGGGAGCGAGCGCCAGGGCTGCAACCTAAGCTTGAGAAGGAAATGTCTTGGGAAGGGCATGGCTTCAGCCGTGCCGCTCGAGAGCGACAGGAAGCCTGGCTTAAGCCCCTGAGGGCTTCTATTTTTCGGCCCTCAGCTTGCCGTCCGGAACGCCTTTTGCACCAGGGTATACCGCGCCGCCCCGATCAGGCCGGAGTCGTCATTGGCCACGATCTTGACCGGCATATCTTTCAGGATTGCCACCATGCGTCCCTTGTCCAGGAAAGATTCCATGAACACGGGATCTTTCATCTTGGGCACGATCTTCGCCGCGATGCTGCCGCCGATAAAGATTCCTCCCGTCGACATAAAATTCAGAGCGCAGTTCCCAGTCTCCGCGCCGAAGACGCTGACGAAAATCGATAACGCTTGATCGCAGATCGCGGCCTTGCCAGCCAAAGCCGTCTGTGAAATCAACGCAGGAGGATCAGGCGCGGTACTGATCTGTGTTCGCAACCATTCCGGTTCTTCGGCTTTGTGTGCATCGCGTAGAAAGTCGTAAATATTCTTGATTCCCGGACCGGAGAGAATTCGCTCGCAACTGATGCGGCCATATTTTTTCTGCAGGTAAGCCAGCAATTCCATTTGCAGTTCGTTGCGGGGCGCAAAGTCGGCGTGCCCGCCTTCGCAGGCGAAAGGGTGATGCCGGAACCCATCCCAGTAGAGACCAGCAATTCCCAGTCCGGTCTTGGCGGAGATGACGGCGCGATTGCCTTCAGCGTCTTCCGAACCTTCGCTCAGGGTGATGAAGTCTTTCGACTCCAGGCCATCGATTCCATAAGCGAAGGCTTCCAGATCATTGAGCAATCCGACCGAAGTCAGCCGCAGCTGTTTGGCAACCTCCCGCGCGTCAATGACCCAGGGCAGGTTCGAAATTTTACTTCGTCCCGCGCGTACCGGCCCGGCCACGCCCAGGCACGCACTGTGAACAGGGATGCCTTCGGTCTTGATGAAGTCGGCAAGAATGCCGGATAGCCCGTCGTGCTGCTGGCTTGGATAGTCTTTTTCCACCACGCTCTGCAGCCGGTTGCCTTCGGTTTCGAAAGCGGCCAGCCGAGTGCGCGTTGCGCCGATCTCCCCTGCGAGAATCATTGTTCAATAAGAATCATGGTTCAATTCTCCTCCACTGGCGGCCATCGATTTCCAATAATTGATCGGCGTCCGCCGGCCCCCAGCTGCCTGACGCATAGTTTGGAAACTTGCGCGGCGGCAGCGCTCTCCACACGTCCAACACAGGATCCACAACTTTCCATCCCGCTTCGACCATATCGGCGCGCTGGAACAGAGTGGCATCTCCGATCATGCAGTCATACAACAAAACCTCGTAGCCGGTATAGGCGTCGGCGCCGAAATACCTGGAGTATTCAAATCTCATGTCCACCGACCCAACCCGCAACAGCGGACCAGGAACCTTGGCGCCGAAGCTCAGCGAGATTCCTTCCACCGGCTGAATCTGAATGACCAGCGTGTTGGTGTGCAGTTTATGAAACGGAGCATTACGAAACAATTCAAACGGCATGCGCTTGAACTGGATCGCGATCTCCGTGTGGCGCTGCGCCAGTCGCTTGCCCGTCCGCAAATAGAATGGCACACCCGCCCAGCGCCAGTTGTCTATATTGAGCTTCAACGCCGCGAATGTCTCCGTGCGCGACTCCGCAGCGACTCCCGGTTCTTTACGATAGCCGAGGACTTTTTCCCCTGCAATCGTGCCTTCTCCGTATTGCCCGCGTACGGTGCGCTGCAAAACGTCGTCGGAACTCAGCGGCTGAATCGAATGCAAAACTTTCGCCTGCTCGTTGCGCACCGCGTCCGCCTGAAAAGATACGGGCGACTCCATGGCGGTCAAGCTGAGCAGTTGCATCACGTGGTTCGGGACCATGTCGCGGAGCGTGCCAGCCGTATCGAAATAGCCGCCACGCAGCTCCACACCTACAGTCTCGGCATTCGTGATTTGCACATGGTCGATATAGCGGCGGTTCCAGATGGGCTCGAAAATCGCGTTATCGAAACGGAAGACCATGATGTTCTGCACCGTCTCTTTGCCCAGATAGTGATCGATGCGGAAGATCTGGTTTTCCTGCAGCACTTTCTTGATGTCGCGGTTCAACGCCTGCGCCGAATCCAGATCGTGTCCAAAAGGTTTTTCGATTACTACGCGGCGCCAGCGTCCATTCTCCTGCCGCGACAACGCAGATGTTCCTAGCTGCTGCACGATTTGCGCGAAGAATTTAGGCGCGGTCGCCAGGTAGAAAAGATAATTGCCTTCGGTATGTTGCTCCGTATCGAGCGCGGCCAGCCGCTGCTCGAGCTTCGTGAATGTATTGGCGTCGGCGAAGTCGCCGCGCTCATAGAAGAGGCGCTTCCGGAACCAGTTCAATGCCTCAGCTGAATCAGGTCCCGCGGGCAGGAAACTTGTCACCTGGCTGCGAAACTCTTCCAGGCTCAAGTCGTCGACCGAAACCCCCATCACCGCAAAGTTCTCGGGAAGCAGCTTGGCTTTGCCAAGGTTGAATAGCGCAGGCATCAGCTTGCGCTTGGTCAAATCCCCAGCTGCGCCAAACAACACAAACACGCAAGGTCCAGCCGCCCTCTCAGCGAACCCGAGGTCACTCTCGCGATCGGTCGGCGTGGTTGTGGCCATTTTGAAAACTTCGAACCGGTGCGCTTGGGAAAAAAGTCCGATTGGCAGGTTGGCCGTGTCGAACCCGGCCATTGTAAACTGAAGTTGTTCTGGAAGAAGTCGAGTCAGCCTGAGGCATTAGAATTTAAGCCGAACCCCAAAAGCCCGAAGCCCGAGTACATTGACTCCATAGTTCAGCTGGATAGAGCGGCGGTCAAGGGTGCCGTCTTCGCTAGGTGTTCGCCCCTGCTCTTCGGCTTGGCGATTTCCGGCCCATTGTTGAATCCAACGTTCAATGTCGCTCCTGCTAACCCTCACCAAGCTGCCAATCTTAAAAAAGGAAATGGGATTGTCAGAATAGGTGCGAGTGCGCTGCTTTAGTCATCTCGTAAATCTGACCCGTGTTCATTTTCAGCAACGCAGCAAGCTCAGTGACGGTCAAGATTTCGTTCAAGGGTTATTCTCGCTACGTTCGGAGGTCGGTAGCGCCGCAAAAGGTTTCCCCTAAATCGTCGGGGTCGAGTCCTCGCCTACGTGCGCCAGGATGGAGTGCGCTCTCCAGCTTTGTGGCCACCATACGGATGCGCGCCTCCGGTTAGTTGCCGCCGAATCGGATGACTATGCCGGCGACGATACGAAGATTGTTTTGATGATCGTTCACGCCGTTATCGAAGCGAGTGAAATAATAGTCCGCTTCAAAGGCGCGCACGGCGAAGTGCCGGGTGATGCCAACATCGAGTCCGCTGCCGGCGATCATGGCAAAAGCATTCGCCGAACCTGCGAAGCCGGAACTGCCGGGAGCCAGCCCTCCGCTGGCGTGCGCTCCGCCTACCAGCAGTTGCGCGAAGGGCGAGAAGTGGCGGCCGCCGGTCCAGCGATAGCGGGGGCCTGCCAGATATGAGGTGAGCGTCAGGTCGGCCTCGGTGCCGGAAACGTCGGAAGCATGCTGGGTGGCAAGTTCGCCTACGATGCCGAGGGAGCGCTTGAAGTTGAATGCCGCCCAGACGTTGCCGCCATTGAGTGAGAAACATCCGCAGCCTCCTGGCGGCGCGTTGCTCCTGACATAGTTGTAGTCGACGCCTAGGTCCATGCGGGAAGCGCTTTGCGCGTGCGCGGATGCGGGCGCGATCGCGCTGATTCCGAAAGCCAGTAAAAGGAGGGCGACTGCCTTGTTGAGGACTGTCCTGGTGAAGACTAATTTCCGCATGGGATTTTGTCCTGTCCTTGTCTTGTTTAAAGAAACCGGTTCAACGAGTTCTGTTCGCAAAGCAGGTGCGCGGAGTCGGAGAATTTTCATACTCACTCCACCACCAGGGTGATCGTGGCTGAGGACTGAAGCGCTCCACTCGTTCCCGTGATCGTGACAACGTAGGTTCCAGCCTGGGTGTGAGGGACATTCTGGAAACCGCCGTTGCAACTAGTGAGCAGCGAGGTGGTAATGCCGAGACCGGCGAGCGCAAGAACCAGCACCAGCCCTCGCGGAATGCGCTTGCGTGCCAGCACCGTACCGAACAGGACGAAGGCGAGGCTCAGGGATGCACCCGGAAATCCTCCGCGGTTGGCAGGCAGCGGGCGGGCGGGAATGCCCGCGCTGAGAGATGCAAGTTGTATGGTCATCACGGTCGGCGCGCCCGCAGTTCCCGGGACGACGGTGGGAGGATTGAAGGTGGCGGTTGCGCCCCCAGGAAGTCCGGAGGCGGATAGAGTGACGGTATTGTTAAATGCGCCTCCCAGGGGCGGAACCGTAATATTGACTGTGACGAACCCTCCCTGGGCCACGTCGAATGGCGTAGCCGGAGCGCTGATGGTGTAGGACGTGGTTACGGTTAGAGAGAGAGTGGCGGAGACGGATGCGGCGAATCCTGAATTGCCGGAATATGCAGCCGTGATGCTGTCCGTGCCGACCACCAGGCTGCTGAGCGTAAGCGTGGCAACCCCGGATGAACTCAGGGTGGCCGTACCCAGCAAAGTGGTTCCACTATAAAAAACCACTGTGCCATTCGGAGTGCCGGAGGGCGCAGGACTTACGGTGGCGGTCAGCGTCACGGGTTGCCCGTCGAGTAGCGGGCTGGGCGATGCCGTGAGCGTGGTGGTGGTTGCGGTGACACTCGTTCCCGCCGTCACCATTTCGGTAACTGCAGTCGACGTCGAGCCGGCGAATGTTGTATTGCCGGAATAGACTGCGGTGATACTCAATGCTCCCACCGGCAGGCTGCTGGTAATGAAAGCTGCGACGCCGGACGAGTTGACCGCAATCGTGCCCAGCAACGTCTCGCCGTTGTAGAAGCTGACCGTTCCCGCGGGTGTGCCTGTCGGTGCAGGCGCAACCGTGGCGGTGAGCGTCACCGACTGCCCGGCGATGGCGGGATTTGGCGATGCCGTTAGCACTGTAGTCGTGCTCGTTGCCGGAGCTGTGATCGTCTCCGTGTATAGACTGGATGTGGAGCCCGCAAAAATAGAGTCGCCCGAATACACCGCCGTCAGGCCGTCCGCTCCTACGGGCAGCGTGGTCGTCGACGATGTGGCCACTCCCGACGAGTTGAGGTTGCCGCTGCCCAGAAGCGTCTCGCCATAGTAGAAGCTGACCGTTCCGAAGCCTGCTTTTTCCGGAACTGCGTAACCTTGCCGGATCGTTGGGAGGATCGGGGGTGGGATCACCGTAGCGGTGAGCGTCACCGACTGGCCTGCGTTGGCCGGATTCGGCGCCGCCGTCAGGGTAGTTGCGGTTATGTTCAGGTTAACGGTCACAGTCTGGGCGGTTGAAGTTGAGCCGGCAAATCCGGCATTGCCGGAATAGACGGCGGTAACGCTCAAGACCCCTGCCGACAGGCCGCGAATCAAAGTCGCGACGCCGGAAGAGTTGACGGTTGCCGTGCCCAGCAAAGTGGACCCGATGTAAAAGCTCACCGTACCGAGAGGCGAACCTGTGGGCGCGGGGGTTACGGTCGCCGT
>Ga0302326_10001040_pt1 | contig 72723 bp, 58 predicted proteins | sample Palsa_T0_3_FD_202264 | JGI IMG/M metagenome (GOLD analysis project Ga0302326, IMG submission 202264) | Peat permafrost microbial communities from Stordalen Mire near Abisko, Sweden - Palsa_T0_3 | ecosystem: Environmental > Terrestrial > Soil > Palsa > Peat permafrost | place: Sweden: Abisko... | reverse complement strand
TCGAGCGTTGCGCCGTAGGCATCGGCGACCTCGAGCATCAAGCCCTCTTGGGCGAGGAGCCGGGCGAGAGAGGCGCGCCGGTAGCGCCAGTGCTTCCAGGTCTCCTCGGGCCAGTCTTCAAGCCGCGCCCGCTCGGCCGCGGCCGCGTAGCGCCTGAAGGCCTCCAGCAGCAGCGCATGACGCTTGCGCTCATCCGCCTCGCCAAGCGCTTGGCTCTCCGCGCGCTCGGCGAAGCGCGCCAGTGCATTCGGTTCGCCCGCCGCGGCGCCTTGCCCGTACCAACGCCACGCTTGCGCCGTATCGGGGGCCGGCAGGGCGTGCTCGTACCAAGACCCGAGCCGGAAGGCGCCGATCGGTACCCCTTGCGCCCAAGCCTTCGCGTACAGCGCGACCGCGGAGTCGACGGCAAGCGGCTGCGCCGCCATCTTAAGATCGGCCAGATCCACGCGCGCCGCCCGATAGCCTCCAGCCACCGCCCGCTCGAACTGCCGTGCCGCGCCGGCCGCATCGCCCTTCGCCCGCAGCGTCCGTCCCAGCTCATAGTCGAAGCGGGCCGCTGCGTTGCCCGCCGAGTGCTGCGCGCTGCAAGCCGGGAGCGCAATGTCCACGGCAATCTTCTCGAGCGGCACGCCGCGGCTCACACGATCCGGATCATAGGCGGCCGCCGCGGCCTGATCGCACAGCGATCCCGGCGCCGGCCAGACCCTCACCCGCACATCGGGCGGCAGCCCCAGTTGCGTGCGCTCCATCTCCGGCAGCGCATCCGCCTGCGCCGACGCATCCCACAGAATCTGCGCGCCGATGCCGGCGGGAATCCCGGCATCCCAGATGCGCGCGGTCCGGTCCTCTGAGGCGGTGACGATGCGACCGCCGTCCGGTGCGTAGGCGGCGGAATAGACCGCGTCGGTATGGCCGGCGAGCACACCGAGCTCAACTCCGGTGCGCGCATCCCAGACGCGCGCCGTCTTATCCTGCGATGCCGTGACGATGCGCTTGCCATCCGGGGAGAAGGCGGCGGCGGTGACCGTACCGCCGTGACCGGACAGCACCGTGAGCGGCGCGCCGCTGCGCGCATCCCAGATCCGCGCGGTCTGATCTTCCGAGGCGGTGACGATGCGGCTGCCATCCGCTGAGTAAGCCGCGGTCAAGACCTGTCCGCCGTGGCCGGAGAGCACCGCGAGCTCTCCACCCGAATGTGCGTCCCAGATGCGCGCGGTCTGGTCGCGCGATGCCGTGACGATGCGCGCACCGTCGGGGGAAAAGGCGGCCGAATAGACCCGGTCACCATGGCCGGTGAGTACCGTGAGCGGCGCGCCCGACTGAGCGTCCCAGATGCGTGCGGTCTTGTCGCGCGATGCCGTGACGATGCGCGTGCCGTCGGGGGAATAGGCGGCGGAAAACACGCGATCGGCATGGCCGGTGAGCACCGCGAGCTCGGCGCCGGTGCGCGCATCCCAGATGCGAGCACTCTTGTCCTGAGACCCCGTGACGATGCGCGTGCCGTCGGGCGAATAGGCGGCGGAGGCCACGGAACCGCCATGGCCGGAGAGCATCGAGATTTCTGCGTCGTTAAGCGTATCCCAGATCCTTCCGGTATGGTCGTACGAGGCCGTGACGATGCGCGTGCCGTCGGGCGAGTAGGCGGCGGAATAGACCGCGTCGCTGTGACCGGACAGCACGGCAAGTTGTGCGCCCACGCGCGCATCCCAGACACGCGCCGTCTGATCCTGCGATGCCGTGACGATCCGGGTGCCGTCCGGCGAATAGGCAGCGGAGGCGACGGTGGCGCCGTGCCCGGACAACACCGCGAGCTGCGCACCTGAATGTGCATCCCAGATGCGCGCGGTCTTGTCCCAGCTCGCAGTCACGACGCGCCGGCCATCGGGCGAGAAGCCTGCGCCGTAGACGACTTCGCCGTGACCGGAGAGCACGGTGAGCAGAATCCCTGAGCGCGCATCCCAGATGCGTGCGCTCTTGTCGGCCGAGGCAGTCACGACGCGGCTGCCGTCGGGCGAGTAGGCGGCGGCGGCCACGTAATCGCCATGACCTCCGAGCACGGCGAGCTGCTTGCCCGAGAGAGCATCCCAGATGCGCGCGGTCTTGTCCTGCGACGCGGTGACGATGCGTTTGCCGTCGGGGGAATAGGCCGCGGCATAGACGACGTCGCTGTGACCTCTGAGCACGGCGAGCTCTTTCCCTGAGTGCGCATCCCAGATCCGTGCGGTCTTGTCCCAGGATCCGGTGACGATGGAGAGGCCGTCCGGTGAATAGTTGACGGAATCGACACGATCGCCGTGGCCTAAGAGTACGGCGCGCTCAATTCCGGTGCGCGCATCCCAGATGCGCGCGGTCCTGTCATGCGATCCGGTGACGATGGAGAGGCCGTCCGGTGCGTAAGCCGCGGCATAGACGATATCGCCATGACCCAACAGCACCGCGAGCGCGGCGCCCGTACGCGCATCCCAGATGCGCGCGGTCCCATCCGCCGAGGCCGTGACAATATGCGCGCCGTCGCGCGAATAAGCGCCGGAATAGACGCGTGCGCCATGCCCAGAGAGCACCGCGAGTTGCGCATCAGCCGCACGGATCTCCTGGAAGACGCTGGTGGCGGCGGCCGAATGCTGCCCGGGGAACTTAGGATTGGTCAGCACATCGAGGATCACGTCTTGCGCGCCCGTGATATCCCCGTTCTTGAGGCGCCGGGCCGCCGCTTCGGTCAAGAGCCGCGAGAGAGCTTGCAATGCCTGGCCCGCCTGATAGTCCGCCTGCTGCCTTTGGTAATCCGCCTGGTGCTTTTCATATTCCGCTTCATGCTGCTTGCGAACCGCGATCAACCCCGCGCTCGATGCGATGATGGCGAGAACGCCGACGATCCCCGCGACGGCCGCTGCGAGGCGATGCCGACGGATGAACTTGCGCAATTGATAGGCGGCAGTCGCCGGACGGGCGACCACGGGCTCATTGTTCAGATGGCGCTTGAGATCGGCGGCGAATTCGGAAGGGCTGGCATAACGGCGCTCGCGGTCGCGCTCCAGCGCCTTCGTGGCGATCCACTGCAAATCGCCGCGCAGCAGCCGCATGAGCTGCTTGGGCTCGGTAGAGCGGGCCGCCGCGGCCTCGCTCTGCCGATTCGCGCTCAGCTTCGAACTCAACGAGGGTGGGTCTTCCTCGCGCAGCTTTCGCAGCCACTCATCGAGCGGCGGCCGCCGGCGCCGCACCGTCTCGAAAGGCTGCAATCCGGTCAGCAGCACGTAGAGAATCACGCCGAGCGAATAAACGTCGCTGCGCGTATCGACATCTTGAATGGCCGGATCCACCTGCTCCGGGCTCATGTAGCCGGGGGTGCCGATGAATTGCCCGAACTGCGTATACAGGGTTTGATCCGCCGACCGCGGCGCCATGGGCTTCGCCAGCCCAAAGTCGATGATGCGCGGCATCGCCATGCCGTCCACTTCCACCACCAGAATGTTGGCTGGTTTCAGATCGCGATGAATGATGGCCTTCTGATGCGCGTGCTGTACGCCCTCGCAGGCCCGTATGAACAATTCCAGCCGCTCCGCGATCTTGAGTTTTTTCAAATCGCAGTACTCGGTGATCGGCAACCCAGGCACATATTCCATCACGAAGTAGGGTTGGCCCTGGGCAGTCGCTCCGGCGTCGAATACCTTGGCGATGCTGGGGTGATCCATGATGGCGAGCGATTGGCGCTCGGACTGAAAGCGCTGCAGCACCGCCTGGTCGTACATACCCGCTGCGATCAGCTTGAGGGCCACCTGACGCCGTACCGGAGAGGTTTGATCGGCCAGCCATACCTGCCCCATGCCGCCTTCGCCCAGTTTGCGAACCAGTTGAAAGCGCTGCTCAAAGAGCTGTCCGGGCGTCAAGATGCCTACATAACCGATCCCGTCCGCATTCGGATCAGGGTCGCTGGGACGGCCGGCGGATTGCAGGAAATCCGCGGGCGCATCGGCGTCGGCCGCCAGCAGTGATTCGATCTCGGTGCGCAATGCGCTATTGCCGGTACAGGCCCCGTCGAGAAAATTGCTGCGTTCCTCCGGAGCCAGCGACATCGCCTGATGCAAAAGATCTTTGACGCGCTCCCAGCGTTCGTCGATCACGGGGTCTTGGTCTGACTCATTTGCCGGTGCAGCCAGGCGCGGGCGGTGGCCCAATCGCGGTCGACGGTGGCCCGCGACACGCCAAGTACCTCGGACACTTCAGGCGAAGACAAGCCTCCAAAGAACTTCATCTCGACGATCTTGGCCTGCCTCTCATCGGTCTTATATAAGTCGCTCAACGCGTCGTCCAAGGCCAAGAGCTGCTCATCCCCCGCGACCGGCAGCGCCTCCAGATACTCCACGGCGATACGGCAACCGCCGTCGCGTTTGGCGGCGCTGCGCTCGCGGGCGTAATCCACCAGGATCTGACGAATGAGCCTCGAGGCAACGGCAATGAAATGCGGGCGGTTGCGAAGCTCGGGCGGCTCGCTCCCCAGCAGCCGCAGATATACCTCATGAACCAGGGCGGTGCTTTGCAGGGTGTGATCCGGCCGCTCCCGCTGCAGGTGACGCCGTGCGACCCGCCGCAGCTCGTTGTAGACCAAGGGCAAGAGCTCCGTGAGCGCTTTTTCGTCGCCTTGGGCCCAATGACGCAGAAGCACAGAGACAGCGCCGGATTGTTCTTCGGGCATGCGGTTCGCCGACCCTGGCCGGATTATGCATTGAATATATTCGACCGGTCCCCGGGGGTCAAATCGGCGGATTCTAAGGTCCCGAGCGATTTTTGCGCTCCGGTGAGGCGATTTGAGCGGGCTTTGCGCATCGGTTTGGGAACGCGAAATTCAGCCCCAAGCCGAATCAGCGCACAGCACGATCAAGTTAATCAAGGAGACTTCCATGCGTATCAAGACTTTCACTATACCTGCGCTTCTCATGCTCGCGAGCACCGCCGCTTTCGCCCAGCCGCCGGTTGAGGCGTATGCCGGCGACGCGCAGATGCTCAACAAGGACATCCGCAACGACGAGGGTGACCTGCGCAAGAACGAGTGGGATGCCGCCCACGACCAGCGCGATATCAGCCGTGATCAGGGCGAGCGCAATGCGGATAAGAGCCGCGAGGAGCGCGACCTAAGGGACGGCGACCTCAAGGGCGCCGAATACTGGAACCGGCAGCGCAAGGACGAGAATGCGGAGATCCGGCACGACCGCAAGGACCTCGCGCACAGCCGCCGCGACATCGGCAATGACAAGGCGCGCATCGCCAAGGATGTGACAGTGCGCAATCACGATGCGGGCAAGATCAGCCCGCCCCGCGGCAAGCGCTGAGGAGCGAGCTCAAGAAGCGCCTGCTGAAAGTATCCGGCGCAACGATGCGGAACCCCTCATCGTTGCGCCGCCCGCCCCTCCCAAAGTCTCCGCCGCATACCGGTAGCCGAGATCAACCGCACGATCGAAAGCGCGCCAATCGAGCATGTCGATGCCCTCCAAGGGCGGCCTGAGCAGAAGATCCGTTTGCTCGCGCTGGCCGACCGTGGTGGCGGTGCTGTTGATCATGCCCGCCCGCCACAGAATCTGCATGATATTGATCCGCGAACGCCTGGCCCTGAGCCACCCCGGAATATTCCAGGGCGACGGCACTTCGGTGGATTCCAAGTCGGTGGCGAATCCGCGGTCGGTGCCCACATCCACGCCGATGACGGCGCCGTCGAGCCCCTCATGCATGACGTCCACCGGCAGATTGTTGATCGTGGCGCCGTCGACATGCACCTGCTTTTGCTTGAAGACCGGGGGCAGGACGCCCGGAATCGCGACCGATGCACGCAGCCAGAGCCACAACTCGCCACGGCGGTGTACCGCGATCTGACCGCTGCTGAGATTCGCCGACACGCAGTAGAACGGCAGCTTGAGGTCTTCGATCTCGATGGCGCCGAATTCCTCACGCAGCAGACGGCTCACTTTTCGCCCCGCCACCAGCGATACGAAAGGCAGCGTGTAATCATTTAAGGGATTGGTGTCGACGAATGAACGCCGGATCCGCCGCACCATCTCGGGATAATCCCAGCCCGCGGCCCATCCGGCGCCGACAATGGCGCCGATGCTGGTGCCGCCGATGGCATCGACCGGAAGGCCGGCCTCGGACAAAGCGCGCAGCACGCCGATGTGGGCGAAACCGCGCGCTCCGCCGCCGGATAGCACTACGCCGACGGCGCGCCCGGTCAACAGCCGGGCGACACGCGCGACATCCGCAGAATTTCGCACCACGTGATGGCGGCGGCAGGGCTGCTGGCCGAGCCACTCTGCGCAGCTTGCCGGCGCAGCCGAGTTTTGCTTGAGCAGGATGATCTCGGCGGACTGCGCTGCCGGGGAATGATCCTGACTCGCGGCCAATGCGCGCCACGGATGCGCCTCGGCGTCGAGCTCGGCCAACAGCAGCAGCGAGTCGGCCTGGCGCAGGCAGAGCTTGCTCCAGTTGCTGGGCCGCGCGTCCGACACGTAAACCACGAAATCATTGGCACGCTCCAGCCGGTGGAACCAATGGCTGGTTTGCTCATGGGCTTGGGTTCGCACGACGAGCTCGGCACGCCCCATCTTGCGCAGACACTCGACCAGCTGCGAGCCAAACTCCGCTGCGTCGATCCCATCGCCGTGAGGCACAACGGCAAAGGTCTTGGGAGTGGCCCGAGCTTGCCGTCCCGTACGCTGCAGAGTGTCGAGCCTCTGAGCCATGATCCGCGCGATCTGCCGCATGCTATGCGGATTCTTCTCCAACAGCAGTTCGAAGGATTTGTGCGGCAGGCGCGCGACCTCCGTGTCGCGCAGCGCGACCACGGTCGCGGTCCGGGGCTGCCCCGAGATGACCTCGACTTCCCCGACGGTCTCGCCGCCGCAAATTTGTCCCACGTACTGCGTGCCGCCCGTGACCCGGGGGACGTAGATGCCGAGGGCACCGTTGACCACCGCATACAATCCATCCGCGGGCTGGCCCGCCTCATAAAGAATCGCGCCTCCCGGCACGGAGAACCACTCGATCTCCGCCGACACATCGCGCAGCTGCTGTGCGTCGAGGTCGCGCAGCAGCGGCAGAGCGGCAAACAGCGCCGGCAGGTTGCGCCGCTCCAGGGCGCTTTGAATCAGGGTGTCGGTGCCGGGACTCATGGGGCCCCTAGATTAACCCATTGCGCTTAAGCGGAACTCACCGGGCAACGATTGCCTTGGACGGGGATGGGACGGGCTGATGGCGCTCCTGGCGATCGCCGGAACGGTGCAGGATCGGATAGGCGAAGCTCGCGAGATGCGAGTGGACGCGGCGCAGATCGCGGACGCAGCGTAAAAAAAGGCCGCTCTCCTCGGCGATGCGTTCGGCCGCCTCGCTGTCCGCGAGTCTTTGGCTGGTTGCGGCCGCCCGCAGCAGCCGCGCGCTCAGCGCCATGGCCGACGCTTCGAACTCCCGAAACTGCGCCTTGCTCGCCACCAACCGGCGCGCCTCGCGAGGCTCGGCTTGCAGAAACACGGTCAGCGCCAGATGCAAGCTGCCGAATAGCTCCGCGTGCATGGCGGCGATGATCTCGAGTTCCTCGGCGGCGAACTTCTTGCCGCGCTTGAGACTGCGCATCGAGAACTCGACCAGGCTGTTGGCAAGCATGTCCGCCGCATGCTCGAGATTGATCACCGCCGAGAGAATGTCCTGGGCGCGCGCACTCTCTTGATTGTCGAGCGACTCTTCGCCGATGTCGGCCAAATAGCGCCGAATAGCCTCTCCCAACTGATCGACGCAGCGAGCCGCGGCGCTTACCGCCTGAGCTCGAATCAAATGATCGCGGCAAATGATTTCCAGCGTATCGCGCAGCATGGCTTCGATCATATCGGCGATGCGCAAGGTTTCCCTGGAGGCGTTCGCGAGCGCCACGGTGGCGGTGCCGAGCGCCGCCACGTCGAGGTGCAGCGGCCGCGCGGGATCGGCGGCCGCCGGCGGGTCGGGCAGCCAACGGGTGAGTTGCCGCGCCAGTGCATCGATCGGGCCTAAAAACATCGCGGCGAGCGCGACATTGAACAGCAAATGAAAGTTCACCACCAAGCGCGCCGAGTCGAGCCCCATCGTTCTGAGCGCTTGCGCGATCTCCGGCAGCCAGGGCAGCAGCAACACTACGCCCACCGCCCGCACCAACAGATTGCCGAGCGGCAAGCGCCGCGCGATCCCCGTCGAGGCGTTGATGAGCGCCGGCAACGCGCCGCCCAAGTTCGCACCGAGCACCAGCGCGAGAGCGCCCGTCGGCCCCACGACGTGGGTCGCCTCGAAGGAGCCGATCAGGAGCACAATGGCGATACTGGAGTGACAGGCCCAGGTGAGCAGCGCGGCAATGAATACCGCAAGCACCGGGTCGGCGGAGAGCGCTCCCATGACCGGGCGCAGCAGCGGCGCATTCTCGATCGGCGCAAGCGTATGCACCAGTCCCGCCAAGGCCATGAGCATGAGCCCGAGGCCGATTCCGATGCGGCCGAGATTCTTGGCGCGTCCGCCGGTCGACCAGCGAAAGGCGAGTCCGCCGATGAGCACCAGCGGCGGCCCCGCGAGAGCGATGTTGAAGGACAACAACTGCGTCAGCAGGGCCGTGCCGACATTGGCTCCCAGCATGACGGCGAGCGCCGGGGCCAGCGCGAGCACGCCGGTCGCCGCAAACGAGGTCGCCAAGAGGCCGGTCGCGGTACTGCTCTGCAGCAGTGCGGTGATCCCCAAGCCCGTGCCGAAGGCGCGCGACCGGCTGTCGAGATTGCGGCCCAACCACTGGCGCAGGGTCCTGCCGAAACCGCGCTGCACGCCGGTGCCGACCATGTGCGTGCCCCAAAGAAGAAGACCCACATGGCCCGCAAGTTCAATCAGTATCAGCGTGCCGTTCATTGATTCGGGTGAGAGTGAGCCCGAAACTGCTGCAGTGCCATGACGATGCGCACATTTTTGACGGATAACGCCGCTACGTCGACGCCTAAAGCGGTTCGACCTCAACCAGACAGTCGTAGAAAATAGGCGCGCGCCCCATATCGGTCAAGGTATCGCTGTTGGTCAGCTCATTGGCATTCTTGCCGTCGCGGGAGAGCTTCTTCCACCAAACGGAGAGCGCGACCACGACCCCCCGCCGCGCGCGATCGCTGACCCGTGCGCGCAGCTCCAGGCTGCCGCGGTCATTGAAGACTCTGACGAAGCTGCCCTCCATGATCCCGCGGTCTTCTGCGTCTTTGGGGTGGATGTCTAGCCAGGGCTCGCCTTCGGAGGCACGCAGGCTGGTGACGTTGACGAAGCTGCTGTTGAGGAAATTGCGCGCCGGGGGCGAGATCATCGCCAGCGGAAAGCGCCGCGCCAAGACGCTCCGGGTGTCCTCGAGCGGTGCAATGTAGTCGGGAAGCGGATCGAGCCCCTGCGCCGCGGCCGCGGTCGAGAAAAACTCCACTTTCCCGGATGGCGTATCGAATCCGCCGTCGGCGAATCGAGCGACGCCCTGCGCCGCTCCGATGCGCTTCCAACCCTGCGTACGGACTTCATTGAAATCCCAGTCCTTCTGCAAAGCGGACTGCGCGATGGCTTCATCCGAATCACTGAAGCAGGGGTCCGCATAGCCCATGGCCCGCGCCAGCAACCGGAATATCTCCGTGTTCGGCTTGGCTTCGCCCAAAGGCTGGATCGCCGGATTGTTGGCCACCATGTAATAGTGGCCGTAGGGTTTGATCACATCGAGGTGCTCGAGCTGAGTGGTCGCCGGCAACACGATATCCGCGTAATCGGCGGTATCCGTTCGGAAGTGTTCGAGCACCACGGTAAACAGATCCTCGCGCGCAAACCCTGCGACGACCCGCGTGGAGTCGGGTGCAACCGCCACGGGATTGGAGTTGTAGACGATGAGCGCGCGAATCGGCGCCGCCTCCTCGGCAAGCGCCCGGCCGATGGTCGACATGTTGACGGTGCGGGGTCTGCGGCCGGCCAGGAGGTCGGGGCGCGACAGCGCCTGATTGTCGATCGAAAAATTGCCGGAAGTCGACAGCAGAATGCCGCCGGCCGCATCGCGAAATGCGCCGACCAGCGCCGGCAAGCAGCAAATATTGCGCATCGCCATGCCACCGCCGCGCGCACGCTGCAATCCGTAGTTGGCGCGGATCAGGGCGGGGCGCGTCGCTGCGTAGAGATGCGCCAAGGACTCGATGTCCGCGGCGCCGATGCCGCAAATTGACGCCACCTTGCCGGGATCGTACCGGCCGGCGCGCTCGCACAACTCCTCGAAACCGAGCGTGTGGCGGCTGACGTAGTCGTGATCGATCAGATCGTCGCGAATCAGCACGTGCATGAGCCCGAGAGCGAGCGCGCCGTCGGTTCCCGGCAGCAGGGCCAGGTGCGTGTGGCATTTTTCGGCGGTGAGCGAACGATACGGGTCGATGGCGATGAGTCTCGCCCCCTGCCGCTTGGCTTGCTGAGCGCGCGCCCAAAAATGCACGCTCGACGTGACCGCGTTGCAGCCCCAAAAGATGATGAGCTTCGCCTGATCAGCCGACTCGACGTCGACGCCGATGCGGGCACCCAAGGTGATCTTGTGGCCTTCCGTCCCGGCGGACGCACAGATCGTGCGATCGAGGAGACTCGCGCCCAGGCGATGGAAGAACCGCTGGGCCATCGACTCCCCTTGCACCAATCCCATCGTCCCCGCATAGCTGTACGGCAGGATCGCTCCGGGATCCAGTGCCGCAATTGCGGAGAGGCGCTCTGCGATCGTTGCGATAGCCGCTTCCCAGGTGATTCTCTCGAAGCGCCCTGCGCCTTTCTCGCCGATGCGGCGCAACGGATACAGCACCCGGTCCGGGTGATAGGTCCTCTCCGTGTAGCGCGCGACCTTGGTGCAGAGCACGCCGGCGGTCGGAGCATGCCCAGCCGAGCCGGTCACCTTGAGAGCCACGCCGTCCTTGACGTGTACATCGAGGGCGCAGGTATCGGGGCAATCGTGCGGACACGCGCCCTTGACGATGGTCACCCCGGAAGAATCAGGCTTCCCGCGCGGCATAACCTGAGTCGAGGATCCGGTTCATGAAGGATTCGCACTGGGCGAGCTGCTCGAGGGCGACGAACTCATTGGGCCGATGGGCTTGCGCAATATCGCCTGGACCGCAAATCACGCTCGGTACCCCCATTTGCTGGAACAAGCCCGCCTCCGTGCCATAGGACACCTTGCCCACCTGGGAGTTTCTCGAAAGACTCATCGCCCATTGGACGATGGCATCGCTTTCGGAGGCGGCAAGGCCGACGGTCTGTGTGCTCCACACGAGATCGATGCCCGCTGCGCTGTCGATCGCCTGCATTTCGCGCGTCAGCGCTTGCGCATACGCGCGTATTTCTTGGTAGAGCGCGTCAGGCGATGCCTGCGGCAGTGTGCGCATGTCGAATTGAAATTCACAATCCTTGGGGATCACATTGGCGGCGATCCCGCCGCGAATCAGGCCCGTCGACAGGGTCGTATACGGCACGGTAAAGCCATTATCGCGCTGCTCGAACTGCGCCAGCCGGTCGGCGATTTGCCGTATGTACACCACCAGGCGCGCCGCATATTCGATGGCGTTGACGCCGTGGGTCACATAGCTCGAGTGCGCCTCGCGCCCGCGCACCGCGCAGCGGAATCGATGCGTCCCCTTGTGCGCAATAATGGGCTGCATCGAGGTCGGCTCGCCCACGACGCAGCCGGCGGGGCGAATGCCGTTTTCCTCAAGATCGCGAATCAATCCGCGCACGCCGAGGCAGCCGACCTCCTCGTCGTAGCTCAGCGCATAGTGCAGCGGCGCATCCAGGCGATTGGCATTCAAGGCCGCGAGGAATTTCGGCGCCTGCGTAAGAGCGATGCCGATAAAGCCCTTCATGTCGGCCGTGCCGCGCCCGAAAAGCTTGCCGTCCTGTTCGCTGGCCGCGAAAGGGTCGGTGTCCCAATTCTGGCCGTCGACCGGAACCACGTCGGTGTGGCCCGAGAGAATCAGCCCCGGGTTTTTCGAATCACCCAAAGTTGCGAACAAATTGGCCTTTTTACCGCTCGCGTCGTGCGTGAGGCGCGTGGTCGCGCCCAACTTGGTCAAATAGTCCCGTACCCACTCGATGAGCCCCAAGTTGGAGTCCCTCGAGACGGTGTTGAAGGCGATCAAGCGCTCGATCATGCTGCGCGCCGCGGCACTGGGTACGCTGGATTCCGGAACGCCGCTCATGCTATTCGCCTCGGGGGGAAAACCTCATTTTACCCCAACCGCCGCACACTCACACTCGTTCCAGCGGCCGGCGTCCCCGCATGGCGAGTTCGATCTCCGCCAGGAGGTCCGTGACATTACCGTCGGCGTCGCTGTCATCGACCACCACGGCGCCCTGCTCGTCGGTATCCAGGTGCAGCAAGTCCGGTCCGTTGTGATTGAGCTTGGCAAGCACGGCTGCCTGTCTTTGAAACTCGCGCAGCAATCGCCGGCTCTGATCCTCGAGGCGCTTATGCGCGAGAGCCTGCTGTATGGTGCAGATCAGATCGATGGGATTGCAAGGTTTCAAGAAAAATCGATGGACCTCGCCTTCGTTGATGGCCCGCACGGCCGCCTCCAGACTCGCCTGACCCGATAAGATCATGCGGATCGTGTGGGGGAACTGCTTGCGGACGATTGCGAGGAATTCGGAACCGGACATGCCCGGCATTTGCTCGTCCGACACGACCACATCGACGTGCTGGTGTGCGAGCAGCTCCTGCGCAGCGGCGGCTGAGGTCGCGGTCAGGAATTCAAACGGCTCGCGGCGCAGCGCACGCTTGAGCGCATCGGTGATGTTCGGTTCGTCGTCTACCAGAAGAATGGTGGCGTTGGGGGTGCTCATAGTGAGTTCACTTCGGTGAAGAAAGCGGGACCTGAAGATCCGACTCGCCGCTCAAGATCGTGCGCACGGTATCGGGCTGTTGTTCGCTGAAAAACGCGTTCGCTCATCGCCGTTTGCTCGCGCTGCGTCATGCGGCAACGTGTTCGACGCCCTGATCCATGACGGCTGTGCCGACAGGAAGCCGGATGAAAAACGTGGTTCCCTTGCCGCATTCAGTTTCAAAACGCAGGCTCCCGCCGTGCTTTTTGACGATGACGCTGTGTGCGATGGCGAGCCCCTGGCCCGTGCCCTTGCCGATTTCTTTGGTCGTGAAAAACGGTTCGAAAATCTTATCGCGGACGTCCTCCGGGATACCGCTGCCGGTGTCGCCGACCGAGATCTCGACCTCATCCCCGTCGAGCCGGGTACGCACGGTCAGCGTGCCCAGGCCGGAAGTGTCACGGACCACGTCGGAAATGGCGTGTGCGGCGTTCACCAAAAGATTGAGTACCACCTGATTGATCTCGCCGAGATAGCATTGAACCGGCGGCAACTCGCCAAAATCGGTTTTGAGGACGGCGACGTACTTATACTCGTTATTTGCAATGACCAGCGTGCTTTGAATGGCCTGATTCAAGTCCGCGGGGGTCTTCTTGGCTTTGTCCGGGTAGGCGAATTCCTTCATCGAGCGCACGATGGTTGCAATGCGCTTGAGCCCCTCGATCGCGCTTGCGATCGCCAGCGGCGTGTTCTCCAAGATGTAGTCAAGATCGGCGGCTCTCTCGGCGCCCTCGACCAGGTGCGCCGCCGCCGCGATGTTTCCTGACGATTGCACCTCCGCCAGCAGGCACCGATGGGCGTGAACGACCGAGGTGAGATCCGACATCGATACGCGCACGAACTCGACGTTGTCGGAGACGAATTGCACCGGCGTGTTGATCTCATGCGCGACGCCCGCCGCAAGGCGGCCGACCGATTCGAGTTTCTGCGCCGAGGCGAGTTCTTGCTCGAGTCCACGTAATTCAGTGACATCCTGCATCAGGCCGCGCAGGAATTTGCCTCCTTGGGTCCGCTCGCAGGTTCCCATCCAGCGAACGATTGAACTCAATCCGTCGGCGCGCGTGAGCCGGCCCTCGAACTCGAACGGACCAGCCGCGCATTCATTCAAATATCGGCGCAGCTCGCGATTCGTTTCCGCCGGCATGAGGATATTCAACATTGCCGGTTCCTTCCACCGCGATTCCGGCAGACCCAGGTTGGCGACCGCCAGCGCGCCAATGTAGGGAAAGGCTCCGCTCGCGAGATCCAGCGTGAAGGGGATGGCCTTGGTACTCTCGGCGATGAGCCTGAACGTCTCGCGGCTCTGCTCCAGCGCTTGGGTGCGCTGAGATACCAGGCTCTCGAGCCTTTCCCGTTGCGTCGAGACGAGCCTCTCTTGCGCGACGGACAAGCGATTCAATTCATACATCATGACGTTGAAGGAGTGCGCCAACTCGCCGATTTCGTCCTTGGCGGTGTCATCCAGACGCACCGGTGTGTGGTCGCCCGACGCCATGCGTTTGGCCGCATCCGCAATATTGACCAGACGGCGTGCGATGTAGCGGGATGTCTGGGCTGCCAGCAACAGCGCACACAGGACGACACTCCCGCCGAGTGCGGCTGCAATCCAGGCGTCGCGGCGCAGCGTTTGCTCGATAACATCGGTCGAGAAACTAACATACAGCCGCCCCTCCCGGCCCGCGCGGTTTTTGATGTCGGCCATGGCAACCTCGTGGCCCGCGGTGGCACCGATATCCGCATTGATGGACGGCAGCGTCTGCGGCCGGATACCGCTGCCCGCGATCAATTCGCCATTTCCGGCATAGACGGCGATGCCGTCGAGTTCCTCGTCGACGGCATACGAGGCAAGCAATGCGCGTGCCGCAAGATGATCATCGGATGCCACCACGGGCTGCAGCTGCTGTTGCAGCAGCCGCGCGATGCGTTGTGACCTGTCCCTTAAGGTCGCGCGCATCCGCTCTTCCGACATGCTGGTGAGCGTAATGGTCGAGATGGCGGTGGTGGCAATCGAAAGAAAGGCGAACACCAACATGAGCTGCGTGCGCAACGGCAGGTCCCGCACGCGAGCGGCGAGAGTCATTGCTGTCTTGGAAGCGTCGAAAGCTTGCGGCAAATGGCCACGTTCATGCGGAATTAGCGGCCGTTCAGCGGCTAGCTTGAGTCCGGAAACCTCACATCGCGCTAGGGGAATGCCTTAATCCGCCCGCGCATCCATCAATCGCGCTCGTGCGCCGGCAGCTTTTGCAGCATGCGCTTCAGCGCAAAATGCCGGTAGCTCTGCAATGCCAATGCCGACACCTCCGCCGCATCCAAGTCTCGGGTGACATCCAAAGCGATCCAGCCGTTGTGACCCATGTAGGGGGGAATGCTGTAGCGCGAATCCGCCGTCAGCAGGCTCTGCTGCAGCACGCCCACCCAAAAACACAGTGTGAGACTCTGGCTGCTGTGCCTCGCAAGCGCGAAGGTCTTCTTGCCGGCCTGCCATACGGGGTGTCCAAATTGCGCCGCTTCGCGCGACTCGGGCAGCCGCAAGCAGATCGCGCGCATGGCCTTCAGCACTTTTTTCGCGCGCGGCGATTGCATGGGATCGATGTCGCTCTTCGCGAGCTTCTTGCGCGGCGTCTTGATCACCGGCGTTGCGGCTAGGCGTGACAGCAGCACGGGCGGCGCCACGTTGCCGTAGGCTTCACGCACCAGCTGCGCAACGCGCTTCCAGGCAATGCTGCCGTCGAGACGGACTCCCAGCCAACCGCGCGGTCCGACGTAGGGAGGAATGAAGAAATTCTCCGGGTCGGCGCCTACCTCGAGTTCCTGCGCGCCATCCGCCGCGTTCAACCACAAGGCGACGCGCCCGTCGCCGTGATGATTGATCGCAAAGGTGGCAAATGTTTTACCGCGCACTCTGAAATTCGGCGCGCCGTGCGACAGAAATTCCTCCGCCTCCGGAAGCCACAGGCAGACATCGCGTACGGTTTGATGAATATCGTTTGCCAATCCTCGATGATAGGCGCGCGCCAATTCTCTGACAATGCCGCAGCGGCTATACTGCCGCCGAACATTCACCGGGCGAATCCTTCATGCACTCTCTGCTTCTATTGTCCGGACTGCTCTGCGACGGGACCGTTTGGTGCGATGTGCCGGAGCGGCTTGCCGATGCGGCCAACGTCCGCATCGTTTTCTTTCGCGGCTTCGCGTCGATGTCCGCAATGGCCGAGCATGTGCTGTCCGTCGCGCCCGAGCGCTTTGCAGTGGCCGGCCATTCCATGGGCGGACGCGTGGCGCTCGAGGTCCTGCGCCGCGCGCCGCAGCGCGTGACTGCGATTGCGCTGCTCAATACGGGCGTGCACCCGGTGCGCGAGGGAGAGGCGGAGAGCCGGGGCGAATTGGTGCGCCTGGCGCGGGCGGAAGGCATGGCGGCGCTGGCGGCCGCCTGGCTGCCGCCCATGATGGGCGCATCCGCCGCACGCGTCGCCGCAGTCATGCCATCGCTGGTCGAGATGGTCAAACGCTCGACTCCCGAGGCCTTCTCTGCCCAGATCAACGCATTGCTGCACCGGCCCGATGCCGAACCGGTGCTATCGAGCATCAAGGTTCCTGCGCTGCTCTTGAGCGGCACGAATGATAGATGGTCATCGCTCGCACAGCATGCAGAAATGCAGCGCAGCGTCCCACATGCGGCATTGATCGCCATCGACGATGCAGGGCATATGTCGCCGGTCGAACAGCCCGGAGCGGTGGCGGGCGCTCTGCGTGAATGGCTCGCGGCCGTCTAGCGTTATACTCGAAAATTAAACGGGAGCGGGTGCCATGCCGTTGTCAATTTCATGTCGTGTTGCCGGCGTCTGCGCCGTCCTGCTCACCGCCGGATGGCAGCGCGCGGCCTTCGCCGGCGATACCCTGCTGGTTCACGGCCGCATTTACACCGGCAACGCACAGACCCCATGGGCAGAGGCCTTGGCGATCAGCGGCCCGCGCATCGAAGCCGTCGGCACGGATGCAGCGATTCGGAAGCTGCGCGGCGCCAAGAGCCGCCTGATCGATCTGCACGGGCAGACGGTCATACCCGGAATCATCGACTCGCATATGCACCTCCTATATGGCGCGTTTGCCCTGCACGGCCTCAATCTGTCGATCCCAGAATCGAGCATCACGCCGCAGAAGCCTGAACTCTTGGTCGAACGGCTGCGGGCCTATGCGGCCGCGCATCCCCAAGATGCCGTGCTGTTCGCCCGCGCCGACTTCAGTACCGTGCCGCCGACGACGCCGACGCACGCCCTGCTCGACCGCGCCGTCGCCGACCGGCCGCTGGTGATTCACAACACGTCCGAACATGCGCTGTGGCTGAACGCCGCCGCGCTCAAAATGTCCGGCGTGACCGATCGTCCGGTAGCCGACGCGGACGAAGAGCGCGGCGTGATCCGCGATGCGAGCGGCCGGCCGACCGGCGTACTGCTCGAGGCCGCCATGCAATTGAGCGCCCGGGCCGTTGGGGAGCGGCTGCCTCGGGAAGAGCAATTGGCGATGGTGCAGGCCGCGGCGCATTACTTGAATGGCTTCGGGATCACCAGCGTCGTGAACGCGACCGGCGATCTCGCGGAGTTGCGCCTCTACGCGACGCTGCGCGACCGCGGCACGCTTACCGTACGCACGCGCACGTCATTCGGCGCGGTTGCCGTCCAACATCATCTGACGCCGCAGTTTCTCGCCGATCTCGAACAGGCGCACGCCCTGTATCACGATGACTGGGTGGCGGCCAATCTGGTGAAATTCTTTGCCGATGGCAGCACGGGACTCATACCTCCCCTGGTGTACGCGCCGCAAGACTACGCCGCGCTGGTCATGGAACTCGATCGGCGCGGCTATCAGCTCATGACGCACGCGCTGCGAGCCGACTCCGTGCACATGGTGCTCGATACCTATGAACGCCTGGAGCAGGCGCACGGTCCGCGCGACCGGCGGCTGCGCATTGAGCATGCGGATCTCATCGACGCCGTGGACCTGCCGCGTTTTGCCGCCCTCGGAGTGATCGCCGACATGCAGCCGGCATTCTGTTGCGGCGAGGATGGCGGCAATTTCGATCCCGCCGATGACGTGCCCTCGGACCGCTGGCACAGCCTCATAGAGAGCGGCGCCACCCTCGCCTTCAGCAGCGATTGGCCGTGCACCTGGCCGCCCGATCCGTTCGTTGCCATTCAGCAGGCGACCACGCGCCAGGTTTGGAACTCGGCCGACACCGCGCATATCGCCGGCGGATCCTTGGATGGCGCCGCGCAGGCGGGAGCCGTCGCCAGCGGGGCCGTCTATGTTCCCGAGGAAAGGATTACGGTCGAAGAAGCGGTTCGCGCCTATACGCACGGCTCCGCCTACGCGGCCTTCGCGGAAAATCGCGTGGGCACGCTGGAAGCCGGGAAATTGGCCGATCTCGCAGTCCTCTCCCAGGACATTTTTGCCGTGAATCACGAACGCATCGGCGCGACTCGGGTCACCATGACGCTGGTCGGCGGCAAGGTCGTCTACACCGCCGCGCCTTGATTCAGTTCCCCGGGGAGCGGCCGCTCGTTTGCCGCCTTATGCCGATTCGGCATTTGTCAGGTGCAATTCAGCATTTGCGAGAGTGGCGTCGATTCATACAATCGACGCATGATTTACAGGGAAAAAACTGGGCCCCGGTGGCGCGGACTGGCATTGTTCGGCGCGATGGTTGCCTCCATCCCTGCGTTCGCGCAGCAGAAGAGCGGGCCCGGCCTGCCCCCCGACGAGTCCCTGACATGGCATGGCATTACGCTCTACGGCGTCATCGATCTCGGACTGCAATACGATACGCACGGCGCGCCGTTCAGCGACTACCGGCCGGCCGCCAGCGCGAACATCGTGCAGAAGAATAGCCGTCAATCCGTGTTCGGCGTCACGCCGAGCAACATGGGCCAGTCGCGAGTCGGCCTGCAGGGCAATGAGCCCTTGTCCGACGATTGGACGGCCGTGTTCCAGATAGAGACGTTTTTCAACCCGCAGTCCGGCCAAATTGCCGATGCGTTGAAGTCGCTGACGGTCAACAATGGCCGAACACCGGCGAACTCCACCACCAATCTCGATGGCAGCTCGGCCGGCCAGGCGTTTCAGACGGCCTATGTCGGCCTCAAGTCGAAGCTATTCGGCACCGTCACTTTCGGCCGCCAGTTGACCCTGCTGACGGAAGGCAGCATCAAGTACGACCCCAACTACGATGCCTCCTCGTTCGGCCTGATCGGCGCGTCGGGAACCTACCAAGGCGGCGGCAGCACAGAAGATAAGCGCCTCGATCAGATGTTGAAGTACTTCGTCTCCTTTAACGATCTGGCGCATTTCGGCGCCCTCTACAAGTTCAACGGCTCGAATGGGGCGGCGAACACCGCATACCAGGCGGATATCGGTGGCGAGTGGGCGGGCGCATCGCTCGATGCGTATTATTCGAAGATCAACGACGCCATCTCCGCTTCGGCCTTGACCGCCACCCAGGTCGGTCTCTTGCCCACGTTGGGATATTCGGTCAGCAATTCCGTAGCGGCGACCATCTCCGACAACACGGCGTTCTCCGTGATGGCTTCCTATAAAATCGAGCCGTTCAAATTCTTTGCCGGCTACGAGCACATCAAGTATGCCAACCCGGCCACGCCGCTCCGCGCCGGGTTCACCGACATCGGCGGTTACAATTTGGCCTTCGTCACGAACGATGCCTACGACAATGACAGGACTCTGCAGCTCTATTGGACCGGCGTTCGCTATACGGTGATTCCCGGCCTCGATCTGACCGCGGCCTATTACGGCGTCCATCAGAACGCCTACGGGAGCGGCAAGTTTGCCGGCTGCGCCACGACGGCAAACAGCACGTGCAGCGGCAGTTTGGAGGCCTTCTCCTTCGACGCTGATTACCGCTTCAACGTGCACTTCGATGTCTACGCGGGCGCCCTGTACAGCGGCGTGCACGACGGCCTGGCGAGCGGCTACGCCTTTAACACGACCAACATCAACCCCACCATCGGCGCGCGCTACAAGTTCTGATATGCGGGGTCCGGAAGCGAACTGCGTCAGCTTTTGAGTTTCGCATCGAGCCGCGGGAACACTCTGCGTGCATTCCCTTCGAATATCTTGTTGCGATCGGCGTCGCTCAAAGGCAGCGTATCCAAGTAGCGCTTGGTATCGTCGAAATATTGCCCGGTCTCCGGGTCGATGCCGCGCACCGCGCCCACCATTTCGGAACCGAAAATGATGTTGTCGGCCGGAATGACCTTGAGCAGCAGTTCGATTCCCGGCAGGTGATAGACGCAGGTATCGAAAAATACGTTCTTCAGCAGGTAGTCCTTGAGCAGCGGCCGCTTCAAGTCCTGCGCCAAGCCGCGGTACCGGCCCCAGTGATAGGGCACCGCGCCCCCGCCGTGCGGAATGATGAATCGCAGCGAGGGGAAATCCTTGAACAAATCGGCGGTCAGAAATTGCATGAACGCCGTCGTGTCGGCGTTGATGTAATGCGCCCCGGTGGCATGGAAGTTGGGATTGCACGAGGAACTCACATGCACCATCGCGGGCACATCGAGTTCCACCATCTTTTCATACAGGGGGTACCAATACCGGTCGGTGAGCGGCGGCGATGTCCAGTGGCCTCCTGAGGGATCCGGATTCAGGTTGCAGCCGATGAATCCCAACTCCGTGATGCAGCGCTCGAGTTCGTCCGCGCTCCCGACCGGCGCCACGCCCGGGGATTGCGGCAATTGGCACACGCCCACGAAATTTTCCGGATACAGCGTGCAGACGCGGTAAATGAGGTCATTGCAGGCTTCGGTCCAGCGCCTGCTGGTGGTCTCGTTGCCGATGTGATGCGCCATCGCCGAGGCGCGCGGCGAGAAGATGGTGAGATCGGTGCCCCGTGCCCGCTGCAGCTTGAGCTGTGCATTCTCCAGGCTATCGCGAATCTCGTCATCGCTAATCGCAGTCCGCGCGCTCAAGGGGACATCGAGGTGCTGCTTCAATCCCGCAATCTGCGCATCGCGAAACGCCTGCAGCGCCGCGGGCGCCGTGGTGTAGTGGCCGTGACAATCGATGATCATGAGCGCGCCGCCTCATTAAATGTACTGTCGCCCCAATACATGCGCGTGGGATTATCCACGAGAATGCGCTGCCGCAGCGCTGCGTCCGGACAAATCTCCCCGAACAGGTCGACCAGTTCGCCGTCGTTCGGCATGTCCTTGGTGATATTCGGATGCGGCCAATCGGTGCCCCAGAGGATGCGCCGCGAATCGACGGCAATCAGCGCCTGCGCAAACGGCACCGCATCGCGGAATGGCCGCTTCCCCACCGACACGCGCTCTGCGCCGCAAATCTTGATCCAGGCCAAAGGATTGCTGCGGTATAGATCCAGCAGCAGCTGGAACGGACGCTGTTCGAGACCCTCGCCCGCCTTGACGCGGCCCATGTGATCGACGATGAAGGGAACGTCGATGCCTCTCAAGAGTTCTTGCCGAGTCATGATGTCTTCCGCATCGAAGTGCAGCACGACGTGCCAACCCAGCGGTTTGATCCGCGCCAGCAACCGATGGAACACCTTGGGGTCGGGCGTGTCGCCCAAGTGTTTGACGAAATTGAAGCGAATCCCGCGGATCCCGCCCTGGTGCAGACGCTCGAGTTCAGCATCGGTCACCCCACCCTCGACGCAGGCGACGCCGCGGTATGCGCCGTTGCTGGAGGCGATCGCGCCCAAGGTCACCTCCATCTCCGTGCCATGACAACTGGCGTGCACGATCACGGCGCGCGACACGCCGAGCCTCGCGTGCAGGCGGCGCAGATCCGCCACCGGCGCATCGGGCGGGGTGTAGCTGCGGTCCGCGCTATAGGGAAACTTCGCCGCGGGTCCGAACACATGGCAGTGCGCATCGCAGGCCCCGGGCGGCAACAGCAGCGAGGGTTTGATGGGATTCGGATCAGGCGGCGGACAGGTTTTAAGCGGATTCTTGGGCGCGGCACTCATTTTCGCTGCTCCTCAAGGTAGGCCGCTTCGTCGGCAAGGTACTTGAGGCCCGCCTTGGCCAGGGTGTCGCGCATCGAATACACATCGATGCCCAGCTCCCCCGCCGCCAGGCGCTCGCGGGTCAGTGCTTCCTTGGCTTCGCGGCGGCCGGCCGCTTCCGCTACTTTGCCCGCCTGCACTTTCGGCACGACCACCACGCCGTCGTCGTCCGCGAGCACCACATCGCCCGGATGCACCAGAGCGCCTGCGCATATGATCGGCGTGTTCACGGACCCCACGGTGGCCTTGACCGTGCCCTTGGCGCTGATCGCCTTCGACCATACGGGAAATTCCATCTGGCGCAAATCCGCGCTATCGCGGCAACCGGCATCGATGACCAGACCCACGGCGCCGCGTGCGCGAAACGAGGTCGCTAGTAGATCGCCAAACATCCCGTCCTCGTTGGCTGAGGAAACGGCCAGCACCGCAATATCGCCGGGTTGCAGCAATTCCGCAGCGACATGCAGCATCCAGTTATCGCCCGGATGCGCGAAAATAGTCAGCGCCGTGCCGCAGGCCTTGGCTCCGGCATACACGGGGCGCATATAGGTTGCGAGCAGCCCCACCCGTCCCATGGCTTCATGGACCGTGGCGACGCCGTACTTGCCGAGCGCGGCAACGCTCGCGGAGTCGGCTCGCACCACTTTCCGGACCGCAATTCCCGATTGACCGATCATCCTTGGACTCCTGCGTAAATGGCTTGTGGCACGAAGACTTCGCCGCGCATCAAGAGCCGCGCAGTGCGCAGCAGCGCGGCCCGCAACACCTCGGAGGGGTTGCGCGGATTCATGGTCAATACCACGGTGAATTCTCCGCTAGGATGCTCCACCGAGACGGTCTTGGCATCACCCTCGGGCACCAGGGAATAGCGGTTCGCGACACTCCCCGGCAGCACGGCCGCGGTCGCCACGGTGACCGCTCCCAAGACTCCGACCGCCGCATGGCAATCATGCGGAATGAAGGTGCGCGTGCATATCTGTCCGCCGCTGCGCGGTTTGGCGACGAGACACATTTTCGGCACGACTTTCTTGGCAACGTCCCCCAGGTTCATTGCGGGGCCCGCCTGCAGGCGAATGGATTCGATTCTCTGTTTGAGCGCCGCATTGGCGTTGAGATCGTCCCGAGTCTCATAGCCGGTAACACCCAAGGCCTCGGCACCCATGATAACCACCGGCATGCCGTTGTCGATGCAGGTCACCTCGACCGAGTCGAAGCGATCGATCAGATTCCCGGTGGGCAATAAAGAGCCGCACACCGAGCCCGCCGTTTCCAAGAAGCTGATGTTGATCGGCGCAGAGGTCCCCGGCACGCCGTCGATGCGCGCGTTGCCCGCGTATTCGACGGCCCCGCCCGGCGTTTGCACTTCGCTGTCGCTCAAGGTTCCGGTATTGCGGGTGAGCACACGCAGCGTGGTGACTTCGCCCGCGGCTTTCACCAGACCCGTTTCGAGGCCGAATGGCGCGACCGCGGCGAGCATGTTGCCGCAGTTCGGCGTGGTGTCGACGCGCGATTCTTTGATGGAAACCTGCGCAAACAGAAATTCAAGATCCACGCCGGCCGTTTGACCCCTGCGCACGATGCCGACCTTGCTGGTCAGCGGATCGGCGCCGCCGAGACCGTCGATCTGGCGCGCGTCGGGAGAGCCCATGATCGACAACAGCACCGCATCGCGCGCGGCCTCCTCCCGCGGCAAATCGCTTTCGAGAAAAAACGGACCCCGCGAGGTGCCGCCGCGCATGAACAGACAGGGAATGGATCGCTGCATCGCCCCCCCGCATCAGTTTACCAATAACGATTATCACGTATACTATCAGGGAATTCGTTACTATCTGTTATACCAAAACAGCATAACTCGACGAGATCGGCCCTCGCCCATGGATTTGAAACAGCTCGATTACTTCCGCCACGTCGCCGAACTCGGCAGCTTCACGCGCGCCGCCGCCTATCTCTCGGTGGTTCAGCCGGCCTTGAGCCGCCAAGTGCGCGCGCTGGAAGTGGAACTCGGGCAAAACCTGTTCGAGCGCAACGGCCGCGGCGTGGTGCTTACGGACGCGGGCGCACGGCTGCTCGAACATACGCGCGGCATCCTCACGCAGATCGGCCGGGCGCGCCAGGAACTCGAAGATCAGCGCAACGGCGACTCCGGGCATGTCACGCTCGGGCTGCCGCCGAGCCTCGGCAGCACCGTGACCGTTCCCTTGGTCAAGGCGTTCGGCAAGATGTTGCCGAATGCGCGCCTCGCAACGGTGGAAGGCCTGTCCGCGTACATTCTCGAATGGCTCACCCTCGGCCGCGTCGATTGCGCCCTGGTCTACAACGCGACCGCGACGGCCACCGTCGACGTGCAGCCGCTGCTCGACGATCAGCTCTTTTTGATCGCGCCGCACGGCGGCAGCGCGGGCTCCGCGCGCGCCAAATCCATCACCCTTGCGCAACTCGCGGACTATCCGCTCATCATCCCCAGCCGGCCGCACGCCCTGCGCATGTCGGTGGAGAACGCGCTGGCGGGCGTCGATCGCAAGATCCGCGTGGCGTACGAAATCGAATGCATCCCTGCGGTGATCGACCTCGTGAGGCAGGGCCACGGCTTCGGCGTGCTGCCGATGAATGCCGTCAAGGCGACCCAGTGGGCGGAGGCGGTGCTCGCCAAACCGATTGTAAGCCCGGTGCTGAAGACGTCGCTGTCCATCGCGACCTCGGCGCAGCGGCCGAAGAGTCCGCTGATGCGCAAAGCGATCGAAGTGATCCGCGACATCGTGCGGCAGGAAATCCGCGCCACCGCGCCGGCCGCGCTCAAGTCCAAGACCTTGGAGACCACATGACTCAGAAGCATGACTACGACGACATACCGGGTACCTACGTCTATGACGCCGAGCGCGGGCGCATCGGCTACAACCTGAACATGTTCTGCATGTCGCTCAACAAAGCGGAGAACCGCAAGAGCTTCAAGGACCATGAGGCCGCGTATCTCGATCGGTTTCCGCTTAACGCGGAGCAGCGGCGCTCGGTGCTCGAGCGCGATTGGCTGGGCATGCTGAAAGTCGGCGGCAATATTTACTACACGATCAAAATCGCATTTTGCGATGGCCTCACCTTTCAGGACGTGGCGGGCATGATGTCGGGCGTGCCCAAGGAAACTTACGCGAAAATGATGTTGGCCGGAGGCCGCAGCGTCGAAGGCAATCGCTATACCGGCGCGGCGCAACCCAAGGAGCTCGACCATGGCTAAAATCGTCGCCGGTATCGCCTGTTCACACGTTCCGGCCATCGGCGTCGCGATGGATCGCGGCGTCACCGGAACTCCGTACTGGGAACCCTTGTTCAAAGGCTATGCACCCGCGCGCGAGTGGCTCGCCAAGCTCGCACCGGATGTCGCCATCATCGTTTACAACGATCACGCTTCGGCATTTTCCTTGGAAATCATCCCCACTTTTCTCATCGGTGTCGCGCAGTCCTTTCCGATCGCGGACGAGGGCTTCGGTCCGCGGCCCGTACCCGTGGTGCAGGGCCATCCGCTGCTTGCGTGGCATCTGGCGGAATCCCTGATACTCGATGAATTCGATATGACGATCGCGAACCAGATGCCCGTCGATCACGGCTTGACCGTGCCCCTGTCGGTGACTTGCGGCCAGCCCGCGGCATGGCCTTTCCCGGTGATTCCGCTATGCGTCAACGTGGTGCAATACCCGCCGCCCACGGGCGCACGCTGCTTCAAGTTGGGCCAGGCGATTCGCCGCGCGGTGGAGAAATACGATCAAGACCTGCGCGTCGTCATCTACGGCACCGGCGGCATGTCGCACCAGCTGCAAGGCGAGCGCGCCGGCCTCATCAACCGGAAATTCGACACCGCGTTTCTCGACGCCATGACCCGGGATCCCGAGTCGCTCACCAAGATCACGCATACCGAGTACATGCGCGAAGCCGGCTCGGAAGGCATCGAGATGGTGATGTGGCACGTGATGCGCGGAGCGCTCAACGAGCGGGTCGCCGAGGTCTACCGTCACTATCACGTGCCCGCTTCCAACACCGCCGCGGGACTCATGATTCTCGAAAATAGGAGCGCTGCATGAAGGTTTGTCTGGTCGGCCACGGCGCCTTTGGCATCAAGCATCTCGAGGCCATGGCGAAGATTCCGAATATCGAAGTCATCACTGTCGCCGGCTCGAGCGTCAAGGCCGCGGGCGAAGTCGCGCAGCAATGGAAAATACCCCACTCTACCGCGAATCTGGCGGAGAGCTTGGCGCAGCCGGGACTCGAGGCGGTGATCCTCACCTCGCCGACGCCGCTGCATGCGGCGCAGGGCGAGCAATGCATGCGCGCCGGCAAGCACGTCATGATCGAAATTCCGATGGCCGATTCGCTGGCGGACTCGGAACGGCTGGTGCGGGTGCAACGGGAGACCGGCGTGGTCGCGATGGCGGGACACACCCGGCGCTTCAACCCCAGTCATCAATGGGTGCACAAAAAAATCCTCGCGGGCGAGCTTAAGGTCCTGCAGATGGACGTGCAGACCTATTTCTTCCGGCGCACGAATATCAATGCGCTCGGCAAGCCCCGCAGCTGGACCGATCACCTGCTGTGGCATCACGCCTGCCACACCGTCGATCTGTTCGCCTATCAGACCCGGGACAGGATCTCGAAGAGCTTTGCGCTTCAGGGACCCAAGCACCCCGACCTCGGCATCGCGATGGACATGAGCATTGGACTCAAGGTGCCCTCGGGCGCCATTTGCACCTTGTCGCTGTCCTTCAATAATGACGGCCCCTTGGGCACGTTCTTCCGCTATATCTGCGACAACGGCACTTATATTGCGCGCTACGACGAACTCTTGGACGGCAAGAACAATCCCATCGATGTATCCAAGGTCGATGTTTCCATGAACGGCATCGAGCTGCAGGATCGGGAGTTCTTCGCCGCCATCCGGGAGCGCCGCGAACCGAATGCCAGTATTCGCGAATGCCTGGCGGCCATGCAAACCTTGGATCATTTGGAGCGGCAGCTTGAAGCTCCGTGAGCCGTGCCGGGCGCCCCGCGCGTGCCGGCCGCCCCGCCCCTGCGGCCGCTGCGGCGTCCGCGCCGATCAAAGCGGCGCGGCGAAGGGCAATCCTACATAGTTCTCCGCCATGCTGGTGAGCGCAGCCGTCGATCCGCTCAAATACTCGAGCTCCGCGAGCTGCAGGCGGTGCGCGAAGGCGTCGTCCGAGAACTTGTGCATGATCGAGGTGAACCACCACGAAAAGCGCTCCGCTTGCCATACACGCCGCAGGCACTCTCCCGAATACCGCTCGAGCAATTCGCCGCGGCCGGTGCGGTAGTATTCGCGCAAGCCCTGATACAGCACGCGCACATCGGCCGCCGCGAGATTCAGCCCCTTGGCGCCGGTGGGCGGCACAATGTGCGCGGCGTCGCCCACTAAGAACAGCTGCCCGAAGCGCATGGGTTCGACCACAAAGCTGCGCAGCGGCGCGATGCTCTTTTCGATGGAGGGCCCGGTGACCACCGCCGCGGCGACTTCGCCGGGCAGCCTCTGCCGCAATTCGTCCCAGAACCGCGCATCCGGCCAGTCCTCGAGTTTCTCCTCGAGCCCGCACTGCAGGTAGTAGCGGCTGCGGGTGAGCGAACGCATGCTGCACAGCGCGAACCCGCGCGCGTGATTCGAATACACGAGTTCATGATCCGCCGGCGGCACCTCGGCCAGGATTCCGAGCCACCCGAAGGGATAGGTCCGCTCGAAAGTTCGCATTCCGCCGGGCGCGACGCTCTTGCGGCAAATGCCGTGATAGCCATCGCAGCCGGCGATGAAATCGCAGGAGATTTCCTCGATGCGGCCGCCGTGGCGGTAGCGCGCCGTCGGATGCCGCCGGTCGACTCCTTCGATGGCAACATCGCTGACCTCGTAGATCAGCTTCGCGCCGCCCGCGATGCGCGCATCGATGAGGTCCTTGGTGATTTCGGTTTGTCCATAGACCGAGACGCTCTTGCCCGTGAGCCCGCGCAAATCGATGCGGACGCTGCGCTCCGCGAACCCCAACGCGAAGCCGTCGTGCTCCAACCGATCGGTCAGCATGCGGCCGCCGACGCCGGCTTTGAGCAGGAGATCGACGGTTCCTTGTTCGAGCACGCCCGCTCGGATGCGGCCGGCGACATGTTCGCAAGTTTGCCGCTCGAGGACCACGCTCTCGACGCCGCAGACATGCAACAGCTGCGATAGCAAGAGCCCCGAGGGGCCGGCGCCGACGATCACCACCTGGGTTCGAGACATGACGGATCCGTTGCCAGGACCTCACGCAGCGTAGCAGCGCCGACGCGGCGCTATGGCACGATTCGGCTGCGCGCTGGTACTTATCCGCCTGCTTGGCCGCGGCGGTATTCGCCCGGCGATACGCCGTTGTGGCGGCGGAAAAACCGGCAGAAATAAGCCGCATCCTTGAACCCGAGCTCGGCCGCCAATGCGGCGACCGAACCCGCCACGAACACCAATCGGCGGCGCGCCTCGAGCGCCACGCGCTGCTGGATCAGTTCGAACGCCGTATGTCCGGTCAGCCGGCGGCAGAGCCGATTCAAGCTGCTCTCGGACAGCGCCAGTCGACGCGCATAGCGCGCCACCGGCCAGTGCGCAGCCAACTGAGATTCGATCAACAGCCGGAAACGGCGCAGCCGGTCGAGATCGTGACCGCCATGTGGATCGGACGGACTCTGCACTGTCGACTTGTGCGCCAGAACCCAGAGCACGCAGCACGCAAGCCAACTGCCGATCGGCGCGGCGAGACTGTCGGGCTGACGAAACTCCTGCAGCAGCCTCTCGAGAAGCTGCGCCGTACGCCCGGCGAACTCAAGGTCCGCCGCGAGATCGATCGCGCGCGGCAGCGAAAACAGCCCCTGAATTTCCGCCTGATGCGCGGCGGGGGCCATGCTCAACAATCGATCCAAATCAACCGTCAATACGTATCCCTGCGTGTCGGCGCGAAAGCGAAAGCCGTGCACGGTGCCGGCGGGAATGATGATGGACGCGGGTCCTTGCAGGGCGCTGCGCGCTCCATCGAGATCGACCGTGACGGGTCCCAAGGTGACGAACACACATTGGCAAAGATTGAGATGCCGGTGGGTCGCGATCTTCCACAAGTACTTGCGGCTGCGCGACGGGATGTCTTCCACATGCAAAGAATCGGTGTGTCCGGCTGCGTCCGGCTGTTCGCCGTACAACGAAAACGTCGGTATCTGCCGCCGCGAGCTTCGCAGCAGATTCATTCGGCAACCTCGCGCACCCACATGACTTCGCAAGCGCCGGGCCCCGTATCCGTGCGCAGCATCGATGTCTTGATCCAGGTACCATCGTCGCGCACAGCGTCGACCAGATCACCGCTCAGCGTAACGACTTCACCGCGGCGCAGGCGGGACAATTGCCGGGCTATGCTTGGATTCCCAGGAATGACATGCGTATTGGCGCTATGCGCAATGATCGCATCCTTGGATATCGGCGCATCGCCGGCGGTGCGCCAAAAGTAGAAGCGCTCGCCTTGCGTGATCGCCACGGACTTGAGAGTGCGATTATCCGACATGGGCCCCCAACCGAGCGCCAAATCCTCGGGGACGAGACTCGCGAGAGCATCGAAGTGGTAGCGCTCCACGCCGAGGATTCGCGCGGTGATCTGGTAATGGGCGCGCACCTTGAGCGTCCATCGATCAGCGCGAAAGCTATCCCCTTCCGCGATATCGACTTGCAGCGGCTCGCCGGGAGCGAGAATCCCGTCGGGCGCGCTGACCGGCCTCTGCACGAACCAATCCCACGCGCCCCACGCAATATAGAGCGCCAGCAACAGCTTGACGATGGGGTGGCGCCACATGCGTGCATTGCGGCGCTAACGCGCGTGCGCGCGCCGTCAAGCTCAGCTGCCGGGCTTTTGCGCCCACACTTTGCACCACCCGCCCTGGGGCACGCTGTGGCCCGCGAAAATATTGCAGCCCCCCGTGGCATCGCCGGCCTTTCCCTGGAACTGCGCGCAGGTCGCGCATTTCTGGTTCGCCTTATAGGTGGGATTGTTGGCGGCGTTCACTTTCGTGGCATCGGTGACGTAGCCGAGCGCCTTCGCGTTCGGATCATTCGGATCCAGAGGCGTCAATGCGTCGGCTTCGGCCGTCGCCGCGAGCATCCCAAAAGCGGGAACCAAGGCCCCCGCGAGCAGCCCGCGCTTGACGATGGCCCGGCGTGAAATCTTGTGTTGCATGGCTGTGATCCTTCCGCGCTTTGCGGATCGTTGGTATTGGTCAAAATCTTAATGGATTACGGCGTTCCGCGAAACGTCCCATGCAATAATACCAGCAAGCCTCGTGAGTGCCGCGGTCGATGGCGGAGACGGAGATTTTCTCGGACAGCCGAACTAAGCAGCCCCCTTGGGGTTTGAATTCGCCGTGGCTCGCGGTCGGTGTGGGCGTGGTGGGCGTGCTCAAGGGCGGGGCGCGGCTTTGGCCGGCCCTCTTCATCGGCTCCTGGATGGTCTGGGGCGTCATCGTCGGGGACTCGGCCATCTCGGTCACCATCGACGCCGTGGCCGAAGCCGGCAGCATCGTGCTCATCGCCCGTCTGCTGGCGGCCTGGGGATTCCACCGCAGCTTCGATCGATTTCGCGATCCGTTGATACTGCTCGCGGCAGCGACGCTGGGACGGATCCTCGCCGCGGCGCTCGACTGGGCGGGAGCCTTCGCGGCAGCGTGGCTGACGCCGGAGTCGATCGCGCTGATTTATCGGCCGCTCCTGACCGCTCCCACCGGCGCCTTCCCCGCCCTCACTTCGGCGATGCTGCCCGCGAGCATCCGTTAGCAGTTGCAGGCCGCCGCGGAACGCTACCGGCGTCTATTCAAGGCCAATCCATCGCCGCTGTGGGTCGCAGAACCGGGCGGCGGCCGCATTTTGATGGTCAACGACGAGGCGCTGCGGCATTACGGTTTCAGCGAGGGCGAATTTCTCGCCATGACGGTGATGGAGCTGATTGCGCAGAGCGCCGCGCTCCCCTCTCAAGCGACGCCGGTCGTGACCGGGGCGTTTTTGTCCGCGCTCGCACGCTGGTGGTTGGACTGCGTCTCCGGCACGGTGCTATTCGTGCCGATGCTGGTCGCGGTTCCGCCGATCGCGCGGACGCTGCGCGGGCGTCACCTCGAGGCGGTCACCGGGATGTTCCTGACGGTGCTGCTGGCCGAACGCAACCGTACGCTGCGCGAACTCGGTGCCACGGCGCAGCGCTATCGCCGACTTTTTGCGCACGGCCCGCACTCCCTGTGGGTCGAGGATCGCGCGACCGGGAGCATCATCATGGTGAACGAGCAAGCGATTCGTCACTATGGCTACTCGGAGGATGAATGGCTGGCGTTGAAGGCCGGCGACTTCGCGGCGACTCCCGCAAGTACGGGTCGATTCGGTCCGGCCCGCGAACATGGCTCGATCGAAACTCGCCATCGCCTCAAGAGCGGCGCCCTGATCGAGGTCGAGCTGTCGTATGCGCCGATCGACATGGACGGCCGGCCGACCCTGCTGTGCTTCGCGGTTGATGTGACCGAACGCAATGCCCTGCGGCGCGGTTTCCTGGAAGCGACGGATTTGGAGCGCCGGCGCCTCGGCAACGAATTGCATCTCGGTATCGGCCGCGCGCTCGCGGAACTCGAATTCGCCGCCAAGCGCTTCAAGCGCAGCGCGCTCGCCGGCCCCGTGGATTCGGCCGCCATTGAGCTGGTCGCACAGGCCAGCCGCCGCGCCGCCGTGGTGTGCCGCCAAACCGCGCACACCGTACGCGCGCCCGCCGGATAGCCCCTTGCGCGGTAGGCAGAATTCCACGACGTGACACTGGTGCGAGTTCACGCTACCGTCTGCATCAATGACGTCCGCATTGCCCGAGTTTGAACCCGTGTCGCTATCCCGCTCCCTCGTCAAGCTGCGCGCGGTGATCCCCGAAGACGCCTTCACCGCGGGCATCTTGGGCTCGGAGCGGGTCGGCAACGGCGTGGTCATTGGTGCCGACGGGCTGATTCTCACCATCGGCTATCTCATTACCGAGGCCACCGATGTATGGCTGACGGCGGACCAGGGCCGCGAGGTGGCCGGCCACCCCTTGGCGTATGACCAGGTCACGGGCTTCGGGCTGGTGCTGCCGCTCGAAAAACTCAGGCTGCCGCCGCTGCGCTTGGGCACATCCGCCGGTCTCTCGACGGGAAGCAGCGCTCATGTATTGAGCTTTTCCGAATTCGGCAAGCCGCAAGCGGTGCGCGTTTTGGCGCGGCGCGAATTTGCGGGGGCCTGGGAGTACTTGCTGGAGAGCGCGATATTCACGGTTCCGGCGCACCCGCATTGGTCAGGCGCAGCCCTGATCGATGATCGCGGCGACTTGGTGGGCTTAGGCTCGCTGCTGGTGCGCGAAGCGGCCGCGGGCGAAGAGACGAACGCCAACATGTTCGTTCCCATTGATCTGCTCAAACCCATCCTTGACGACCTCAAGACCCACGGGCGCTCGACGCGCGTGTCGCGGCCGTGGCTCGGTGTTTATGCGGTCGAGGTGAACGGCAAGGTCTATGTGACCGGCGTCGCCGACGGCAGCCCGGCGCAACTTGCGGATATGCGCGAGGGGGATTTGATCAGCCACGTCGCCAACCAGGCGATCGGCACCTTGCCTGAATTTTATCGCGCTCTTTGGTCGTTGGGGCCCGCGAGCGTCGGCGTGCCGCTGACGCTGGTGCGCGGCGGGACGCGCTTCGAGTTGAACGTGCGCTCCGTCGACCGCACCGAGTTGCTGAAGCGTCCGCAGGCGCACTGATCGCGCTCAAGCCCGCAATTCCTGCGCGCGCAGGAGTTCGCGGCCCTCGGTCAATACGAAGTGTTTGAAGGCTGCCGCGGTCGGCGACAAACGCTTCCTCGCCAAGTGCGCGACATGCCACTGCCTGATGACCGGCGTGCCCTTCACGTCCAGCACCGCCAGGCGCTGCGTTTGAATTTCGAGATCAATGGTATGGCGCGAGATGAAACTCACGCCCATGCCGGCCATCACCGCCTGCTTGATGGTCTCGTTGCTCGCCATCTCCATCACCACTTTGCACACCAGCCGCCGTTCCTCGAAGAACTGCTGCATTGCCAGCCGCGTTCCCGATCCCGGTTCGCGCACGATGAAGGATTCTGCGGCGACCCGTTCGATCGGGATCCGCCGCTGCCCGGCGAGCGGGTGATCCGGCGCCGCAATAATGACATGGGGATTCTGCGCGAAAGGCTCAGCAATGGTGTCCAGAGCCTCTGGGGACCGCCCCATGATCGCGAGATCCACCTCGTTGGCGACCAGCTGCTCGATCACCGAATTGCGGTTGTTGACCGCCAGGCGAATTTCCAACTCCGGAAAATTCCGGCCGAAGCGCGCCAATAGCTGCGGCACGAAATACTTCGCGGTGCTGACGACCGCCAGATTGATTCGTCCCCGCTTGAGTCCTTTCATGCCGTCGATGGCGTCCTCGGCATCTTTGAGGGCGCGCAGCATCTCCCGTGCCCGCGTCAATAATTCCTGGCCGGCTTCCGTGACGTAGAGCTTTTTGCCGATGCGTTCGAACAGCGGCAGCCCGGCATTGGCTTCGAGCTCCTTGATGTGCATCGACACGCCCGGCTGCGTGAGATGCAGGATCTCGGCTGCCTTGGAGAACGACCGATGGGTCGCCGCAGCTTCAAAGACCCGCAATTGCCGCAACGAGGCGCGCTGAATGGACATACATGCCCCTCCGGACAATGCATCAGGTAAATCTTATTCAATGTCTCAGTAATATTGATTATCACTTATGTCACGCAAAGTCTAGAGTTTCGCCATCGGGGCGCTGCGCGCGCTCTTAAACGATCAGGGGGACCGATGGCCAATCAGGCAGCGCGATACAAATCCGGCGTCATGCCGTACGCACAAATGGGGTACTGGGACGAGGATTATTTGCCCAAAGAGACCGACCTCATCGCCGTCTTTCGAATCTCGCCTCAGGACGGCGTCGATCCCATCGAGGCCGCGGCGGCGGTGGCAGGCGAGTCCTCGACCGCGACCTGGACCGTGGTGTGGACCGACCGCCTCACCGCCTGCGAGGTCTACCGTGCCAAGGCGTATCGCGTGGATGCGGTGCCCGGCGCGCCTGGGCAATACTTCAGCTATATCGCCTATGACTTGGATTTATTTGAAGAAGGGTCGATCGCCAATCTGACCGCTTCGATCATCGGCAACGTCTTCGGCTTCAAGCCGTTGAAGGCGCTGCGCCTTGAAGACATGCGCATTCCGGTCGCCTACCTGAAGACCTTCCAGGGGCCGGCCACCGGCATCGTCGTCGAGCGGGAGCGCCTCGACAAATTTGGGCGGCCGCTCTTAGGCGCCACCACCAAACCGAAGCTCGGGCTCTCCTCGAAGAATTACGGCCGGGTGGTGTATGAGGCGCTCAAGGGGGGCTTGGACTTCGTCAAGGACGATGAAAACATCAATTCGCAGCCCTTCATGCACTGGCGCGACCGGTTCCTTTATTGCATGGAGGCCGTCAATAAAGCAGCGGCCGCCACCGGCGAAGTCAAGGGTCACTATCTCAATGTGACCGCGGCAACCATGGAAGACATGTACGAGCGTGCCGACTTCGCGAAGCAGCTGGGGTCATGCATCGTGATGATCGATCTCGTGATCGGTTACACCGCCATCCAATCGATGGCCAAGTGGGCGCGGCGCAACGACATGATCCTGCATCTGCATCGCGCCGGACATGGCACCTACACCCGCCAGAAAACCCACGGTGTGTCGTTCCGTGTCATTGCGAAGTGGATGCGCATGGCCGGGGTGGACCATATCCATGCCGGAACCGTGGTGGGCAAGCTGGAGGGGGACCCTAACGTTATCAAAGGCATATATTCGATATGCAGAGATAGCTTCACTCGCAAGAACCTCGAACACGGTGTGTTCTTCGACCAGGACTGGGCGGGTTTGCGCAAACTGATGCCGGTGGCCTCCGGCGGCATCCACGCGGGTCAAATGCACCAGCTGATCTCGTATCTCGGCGAGGATGTGGTGCTGCAGTTTGGCGGCGGCACCATCGGGCACCCTCAGGGCATCCAGGCGGGTGCAACCGCCAACCGCGTAGCGCTCGAGGTCATGATCAAAGCGCGCAACGAGGGCCGCGATATCTGGGATGAAGGTCCAGAGATTCTCGCCGCCGCGGCGAAGTGGTGTGCGCCGCTGCGCGCGGCCCTCGAGACCTGGAAGGACGTGACTTTCAATTACCAATCAACCGACACCGCGGACTTCGTGCCGACGGCCACCACCGCTTGAGGAACATCATGCGCATCACTCAAGGTACGTTTTCTTTCCTGCCGGACCTCACCGACTCGGAGATTCGCGCGCAAATCGACTATTCGCTGACGCAGGGCTGGGCCATCGGCGTCGAGTACACCGATGACCCGCATCCGCGCAATTGCTACTGGGAGATGTGGGGCAACCCGATGTTCGATCTGCGCGACGCGGCCGGTGCGATGAGCGAAGTGCAGGCGTGCCGCAAGGCGCATCCGCAATTTTATGTCCGGGTGAATGCGTTCGATTCGACGCGCGGCTTCGAAACCACCCGGCTCTCCTTCATCGTCAACCGCCCGGCCCATGAGCCCGGATTCAAGCTCAATCGCCACGAGATCGGCGGGCGGCAAATTCAATACACGATCGAGAGCTACGCCGCGCAGGCACCCGAAGGCCGCCGCTACGAGTGAGTGCCCGGTGACCGACCTACCCGCCGCCGCGCCGGATGCCGGGATCCTGAGTCAGGATGCCGGCTCGCACGTCGATTTGAGTGCGCTGCTCAAGGAGTCGCAGGTCACGGAGGTCTTGGACGAACTCAATGCCGAACTCATCGGGCTGAAACCGGTGAAGGCGCGCATTCACGATATTGCCGCGTTGTTGTTGGTCGAGCGCGCGCGCAAGCAACTCGGTTTGGGTTGCGGCTCGCCGTCGCTGCACATGTCCTTCACGGGAAATCCAGGCACCGGCAAGACCACGGTGGCCTTGCGCATGGCGCAAATCCTGCATCGCTTAGGCTATGTGCGCAAGGGCCCCTTGGTGGCGGTCACGCGCGATGACCTGGTCGGACAGTACATCGGACACACGGCGCCGAAAACCAAGGAAATACTCAAGAAGGCCATGGGCGGCGTGCTGTTCATCGACGAAGCCTACTACCTGTACCGCCCGGAAAACGAACGCGACTATGGCCAGGAGGCGATCGAGATCCTGCTGCAGGTGATGGAGAACCAACGCGACGATCTGGTGGTGATTCTGGCCGGTTATCGCGACCGGATGGACACCTTCTTTCGCTCCAATCCGGGCCTCTCCTCGCGGATCGCGCATCACCTGGATTTTCCGGACTACCTGCCCGAAGAGCTGCAGGCGATTGCGCAGCGGATGCTCGATGAAATGCAGTACCGCTTGAGTCCGTCGGGGCTCGCCGCGCTGCAGGAGTACATACCGCTGCGCATGCAGAAGCCGCACTTCGCCAACGCGCGCTCGATCCGCAACGCGCTCGACCGTGCGCGCCTGCGTCAGGCGAACCGCCTGTTTGCTCAGAAGGGCAAGCGGCTCACGCGCGACGAGCTCATGACCATCGAAGCGGAGGACCTGCGCGCGAGCCGTGTATTTGCATGAAACTCAAAGCGCTGATATTCGATGTCGATGGCACCCTTGCGGATACCGAGGAAGCCCATCGCTGCGCCTTCAATCAGGCCTTCCAGCAGCAGGGCCTGAATTGGAATTGGAGCAAACGCGAGTATGCGCAATTGCTCAAAACCGCCGGCGGCAAGGAGCGGCTCGGCGCCTACATCGATTCGATGACGCTGACGACGGATGAGCACCGAGCCATCACGCAGCGCATCACAGCCCTGCATGAGGCCAAGACGGACAACTACACGCGGATGGTTCGCCAGGGGCTGGTGCCTCTGCGCGAAGGGGTGGCGCGGCTGATCGATGAGGCCGCAGGCTTAGGCGTCCGCTTGGGTATCGCTTCGACCACGACCCTTCGCAACGTGGAGGCGCTGCTGCGCACCAACTTGGGCCCCGGCGCCTTGCAGCTATTCAGCAGCATCGGCGCCGGGGACCAGGTCGCCCGCAAGAAGCCCGCTCCCGACATCTATGAATTCGTGCTGCGGGAATTAGGCCAGCCGGCGGAGCACTGCGTGGCCGTCGAGGACTCCGCCAACGGACTCGAGTCGTCTCGGGCGGCGGGTCTCTTTACGGTGGTGACGCCGAGCTATTGGACCCGCGGCGAGGATTTTTCCGCGGCGGATTGGGTCCTGCCGTCTTTGGGCATGCTCGACCTTCGGGAACTTCTGCAACGGATCGAATGAACGGCAAGGGGGAGCCATGAGTACTCGAGAAAAAACCATCACCGAATTCATGATCGAGGAGCAGCGCCGCTATCCTGAAGCCACGGGCGACTTCACGGCGCTGCTCAATCATGTGCGCTTGGCCTGCAAACGCATCAGCTATATCGTCGGCCGCGGCGCGCTCGCCGGCGAGCAAGGCTCGGCGCAGTCGAGCAACGTTCAGGGCGAAACGCAGATGAAGCTCGATGTCATAGCCAACGACATATTCCTGCGCACCAGCGAATACGGGGGGCAGCTCGCCGGCATGGTGTCGGAGGAGCTCGAGGAGCCCTATCCGATTCCGGCGCAGTACCCGTTGGGAAAGTATCTGCTCGCCTTCGATCCCTTGGACGGCTCGAGCAATATCGATATCAACGCGCCGGTGGGCAGCATCATTTCGGTGCTGAAGGCTCCGCATGGCACGCATCCTGCGGCCCGCGAGGATTTCCTGCAGCCGGGATCGCGACAATTGTGCGCCGGGTATGCCATCTACGGCGCGACCACCATGCTGGTGCTGACCCTCGGCCGCGGCGTGCATGGATTCACCTTGGATCGCGGTTTCGGGGAATTCATCCTGACCCACCCGGACATGCGAATCCCGGCGGCCACCAACGAATTTGCGATCAACACCTCGAACGAACGATTTTGGGAACCACCGGTCAAGCGCTATGTCCTCGAGTGCCTGGCCGGCCGCGGCGGGGTCCGCGGCAAGGATTTCAACATGCGCTGGATCGCTTCGCTGGTCGCCGAGGTGCACCGGATCCTGATTCGCGGCGGATTATTCATGTATCCGAAAGATACCAAGGAGCCCAGCAAAGCCGGCCGGCTACGGCTGCTCTACGAGGCCAACCCCATGGCGATGATCATCGAGCAGGCAGGCGGCAGCGCCTCGTCGGGGCGCGGCCGTGTGCTCGATTTGCAGCCCAGCGAGCTGCACCAGCGGGTACCCTTGATTCTCGGCTGCAAGGAGGAAGTCGAGCGCATCGAACTCTATCATCTCGAGCATGATCAGGGCCTCGATCGCATTTACAGCTCGCCGCTGTTCAAGGAACGTTCGTTGTTCATCCAAAGCGAGTGGAACTCGCGTTAAGGGGTCTTCATGTCAGCCAAGCATCCCATCATTGCGGTCACCGGATCATCGGGAGCGGGTACGACTTCGGTTACCCGAACCTTCAACTGGATATTCCGCCGCGAACACATCAATGCCGCGCTGGTCGAGGGAGATTCCTTCCATCGCTACGATCGCCTCGCAATGATCGAGAAAATGGCCGAGGCCTCCGCCAAAGGCGATCACCACTTCAGCCACTTCGGTCCCGAGAACAATCTGTTCAAGGAGCTGGAGGAATTGTTCCGCGGCTACGGCGACGGCGGACGCGGCAACATACGCCGCTACCTGCACAATGAAAAAGAGGCGCAACCCTTCAATCAGCCGCCCGGAACGTTTACGGAATGGCAGGAGATTCCCAAGGACACCGATCTCTTGTTCTACGAGGGCCTGCACGGCGCCGTGGTCACGCCGCAAGTGAACGTGGCCCGGCACGCCGACCTCATCATCGGCGTGGTGCCCATCATCAATTTGGAATGGATCCAAAAACTGCATCGCGACAAGGAAACCCGCGGCTACTCCACGGAAGCGGTGGTCGACACGATCTTGCGCCGCATGCCGGACTATGTGAATTACATCTGCCCGCAATTCTCGCAAACCCATGTGAATTTTCAGCGCGTGCCCACCGTCGACACGTCCAATCCGTTCACGGCGCGCTATATCCCCGCCGCCGATGAGAGCTTCGTGGTCATCCGCTTTGCGGATCCGAAAGGAATCGATTTTCCCTACCTGCTGTCGATGATCCACGATTCTTTCATGTCGCGCCCCAATATCATCGTGACCCCGGGCGGCAAAATGGAATTGGCCATGCAGCTGATTCTGACGCCGATGATCCTGAAGATGATGGATGTGCGCCGCCGCGCGCTGGGCGCGAAGCCGCTGCGAGTCTCCGTGTAAGGCGGCGAGCACCCTCGAGCCGCGTGTCCAAGCGCGGACGCGGCCGCGAGTCGGCGGTGAAGGGCGCGCGGCCGTGCGCGCTTAACCTCGCCCTCGATTACACTATTGGCACGATCATGCAGAGTCCCAGTCTGTCCATTTCCGCGGCCGCCCCTCCGCAGTCGCGAGAGCGCTTGCGCGGCATCGCCTCGATGGTGGCCGCCGTATTCATCTTTTCCATCATGGACGCGCTGATGAAGCGCCTGTCCTCGCATTATGGGCCCCTCGAAGTATCCTGCTTGCGCTGCGTCTCGTCCCTGCTGTGCCTGCTGCCGATCATCGCGTGGCAGCGTTCCTGGGCCAGCCTGCGTGCCACCACGCCCCTGCTTCACTTGGGGAGGGGCGTGCTCGGCATCGCCATGTTGGCGAGCTTCGTATTTGCCGTCCATCGGCTGACGCTGGCGCAGACCTATTCGCTGTTCCTGGCGGCACCGCTGTTGATGACCGCGTTGTCGGTACCGATTCACGGCGAGCAGGTTTCCGTGCGGCGCTGGTCCGCGATCGTGATTGGTTTGAGCGGCGTCTTGCTGATCTTGCAACCTTGGGCCAAGGGATTCGTTTCCCTGACCGCGGCCGCCGCCGCGGCCATTGCCACGATTTGCTATTCGCTGAGTGCGTTGACGGTCCGCTCGCTCGGCCGCACGAATTCGAGCATGGCCATGGTGTTTTGGTACATGCTGTTGGTGAGCTTGGGTTCCGGGATGCTTGCGGCCGGCGAGTGGCGGCCGATCGAACCCGGCGACTGGCTGTGGCTCGGCGGGATCGGGATTTCCGGAGCGCTCGGGCAATTCTGGCTCACGGACGCCTTTCGGCGTGCGCCGCCTGCGGTGGTCGCCCCGTTCGAGTACACCGCGATTCTGTGGGCCTTCGCAATCGATTGGGTGTTTTGGTCGGCCGTGCCTTCGGCCGGTCTGGTGTGCGGAGCCGCTGTCGTTATCGCCAGCGGCATTTTTGTGATCTGGGACGAGCGCCGCTTGGCCGGTCTCGCGCTGAACCCGGCCTGCCCTCCACCATGACTCGAATTTGAACTCTTACAATCGCCCGGAGATAAACAGCACCAGCAGAACGATCAGTACCAGGCCCAGCCCGCCGCTCGGGTAGTAGCCCCAGCCTGAGCTGTATGGCCAGGTCGGCAGCGCGCCTACCAACAGCAGAACCAACAAGATCAACAGAATGGTACTAACCGACATGCTTTGTCCCCCCAACGGTACAATGCGACCGAACGCGCCGACTCGACATACGGGAAGCTTATCCCCGCCCGGCGGCTAAGAAAGTCAGGTAGCCGCGCCAGCCGCTGTAGGGCTGCGCCTACCCCGGAATAAAAAAGGACGCAGAAATTCGATGAATCAATCGCAGCTAGAAGCCGATGCCGATCTTCGCAGTTCTCTCGCCGCCGCCGGCATCGAGCACGTCAAGATCGGAGTCTTCGACGGCGACGGCATACTGCGCGGGAAGTATCTCAGCCGCGAAAAGTTCCTATCGGCGCTCGACAAGGATCTGGGGTTCTGCGACGTGATACTCGGCTGGGATTCGAACGACCAGCTGTACGACAACACCAAGTTCACCGGCTGGCACACCGCCTACCCCGATGCAACCGTACGGGTTCTGCCCTCCACCCGCCGCGACATTCCCTTCGAGCCCAAGACCGCATTGTTTCTCGCGGAGTTCGCGGGACGCGCCGAAGCGGTCTGCGCGCGCGGCACCCTGCGGCGCGTTTTGCGGCGGGCCGCGAGCATGGGCTATGCGGTCAGCGCCGCCGCCGAATTCGAATTCTTTCTGTTCGAGGAGACGCCGCAATCCGTCCGTGAAAAAGGTTATCGACAGTTGCAGACGATGACGCCCGGCGCCTTTGGCTATTCGGTGCTGCGCAGCTGCGTGCATTCGGATCTCTACCACGAGCTTCTCGATCTTGGGCAGAGCATGCGATTTCCGATCGAGGGTTTGCACACGGAAACGGGTCCCGGCGTCCTCGAGGCCGCGCTCACGTACTGCGAGGCGCTCGAAGCCGCCGATCGCGCGGCACTGTTCAAAACCTTCGCCAAAGTTCTCGCGCAGCGCCACGGCCTGATGGCGACCTTCATGGCCAAATGGTCGAACAGCGTCCCGGGTCAGAGCGGCCATCTGCATATCTCGCTCTCCGGAACCGACGGGAAGAGCATATTCCACGATGCCGCCAAGCCCTTCGAGATGTCGGACGCCATGCGCTGGTTCGTGGGCGGCCAGCAGGCGCTGATGCCCGAGTTTCTCGCGATGGTCGCCTGCACCGTCAACAGCTATTCACGCCTGGTACCGGGGTATTGGGCGCCGACCTCGGCGACCTGGGGAATCGAGAACCGCACGACGGCTCTGCGCGTGATCCGCGGTGGTCCGTCGAGTCAACGGGTCGAGTACCGCATAGCTGCCGCGGATATCAACCCGCATATTGCGCTCGCCGCCGCGATAGGCTCCGGGCTTTGGGGCATCGAGCAGCGTATCGAGCCCGACGCCCCGATCGAGGGCAACGCGTACGAGCGCGAGCATCCGCCGCACCGGCGCCTGCCCGCCACTCTGTATGAGGCTGCCGAACGTCTCGCCGCATCCAAGCCCGCGCGAGCGCTGTTCGGCGACGACTTCGTCGAGCACCACGCCGCCACCCGGCAGTGGGAGGAACGGGAGTTCCGCAAAGCGATCACCGACTGGGAACTCGCCCGCTACTTCGAGATTATTTGAGAACCTTCATGTCCGATACCCTCAAGACCATCAGTCCCGTCGACGGCCGAATCTACGTCGAACGGCCGCTCGAGACCGCAGCCGGCATCGATCGCGCGCTCGACGCCGCAGAGCGCGCGCAGCGTGGCTGGGCCGGGACGCCGCTCGCGGCGCGCTGCGAAGTGCTTGGCCGAGCGGTCGACGCTTTTATCGCCCATGCGAGCGAGATTGCCGCCGAAATCACCTGGCAAATGGGACGGCCGATTCGCCACACGCCCGGCGAAGTGCGCGGTTTCGAGGAGCGCGCACGCTATATGCTTAAGATCGCCCCCGAGGCCCTCGCCGCGCTTCGGCCCGCCGATAAGGCGGGCTTCGAGCGCCAGATCAAACGCGTGCCGCTCGGTGTGGTCGCGGTGGTGGCACCCTGGAATTACCCTTACCTGACGGCGGTCAACGCCGTGCTGCCGGCGCTCATCGCCGGCAACGGGGTGGTGCTCAAGGCTTCGCACCAGACGCCGCTGTGCGCCGAGCGCTTCCTCGAGGCGTTCAGATCCGCGGGCGTACCGCCGGGAGTATTTCAATACCTGCATCTGTCGCACGCCGATGCGGCGCGCTTGATGGGCGATCGGCGCATCGCAAGCGTCTGTTTCACAGGCTCGGTGTCGGGCGGAAAAGCCGTCGTCGCGGCAACCTCGGCGGGATTCGCGACTTCCGGCCTCGAACTCGGCGGCAAGGACCCCGCGTACGTGCGCGCCGATGCCAACCTCGCGCATGCGGTCGAGTCCCTGACGGACGGGGCATTCTTCAATGCCGGCCAGTCCTGCTGCGGAATCAAACGCATTTACGTAGCAAAGTCCCGCTACCACGAGTTCCTCGCCGGGGTCGTTGACTTGACCCGGCAATACCGCTTGGGCTCGCCGCTCGATGCGGAAACGACGCTCGGGCCCGTGGTGCGCACCGCGGCCGCCGAGGCCGTCCGTTCCCAGGTGCGCGACGCCCTCGCCCGCGGCGCGCGGCAGCTGATCGACGAATCATCTTTCGCGGCTGCCGCCCCCGGCACGCCGTACCTCGCTCCGCAAGTGCTGGTGAACGTCGATCACTCGATGCCCATCATGCGGGAGGAGACCTTCGGGCCCGCGGTCGGCATCATGCCGGTCGCTTCGGACGAGGAGGCCGTACGGCTCATGAACGACAGCGAGTTCGGTTTGACGGCAGCGATCTACTCTGCGGACGCCGCGCGCGCCGAGACGCTCGGCGATGCGCTCGAAACAGGCACGGTGTTTCTGAACCGCTGCGACTACCTCGATCCCGCGCTCGCCTGGACCGGAGTCAAGAACTCCGGCCGCGGCTGCACCTTATCGCGCGTCGGCTTTGAACAGCTGACGCGTCCGAAGTCCTTTCATTTCAGGGTAACCACGTGACTATCTCACTCTCCGGCAACTGGAATTATCCGACCACCATCTGGGCCGGCCCGGGCCGGATCGCCGAACTCGGCGCCGCATGCGCGCGCGCCGGTATCCTGCGGCCGCTGATCGTCACCGATGAGGGATTGAGCGCTTCGCCGATGATCAAGAGCGCACTGGGAGCGCTCAAGGATGCGGCGCTGTTCGGCGCCGTGCGCGGCAATCCGGCCGCGAGCCACGTCGAAGCGGGCCTCGCCGCCTATCGTGCCGGCGGCCATGACGGCGTGGTGGCATTCGGCGGCGGTTCGGCGCTCGACGCCGGAAAGGTCGTGGCTTTCATGTCGGGACAGACTCGGCCGTTGTGGGATTTCGAAGACATCGGCGACTGGTGGACCCGCGCCGACCCGTCCGGCATCGCACCGGTCATCGCGGTTCCCACCACTGCGGGCACGGGCTCAGAGGTGGGCCGTGCCGGAGTGATCCTCAACGAGGAGACGCATCAGAAGAAAATCATCTTCCATCCGCAGATGATGCCGCGCATCGTGATTTTGGACGCGGAGCTGACCATTGGGCTGCCGCGCGCGGTGACCGCGGCCACGGGCATCGACGCCTTCGTGCACTGTTTCGAGGCTTTCTGCGCGCCCGGTTTTCATCCGCTGGCGGACGGCGTTGCGCTCGAGGGCATGCGGCTCATTCATCGCTTCCTGCCGCGAGCCTGTGCGGACGGCCGGGACATCGAGGCGCGCGCGCAGATGTTGGCCGCCGCCTCCATGGGCGCCACCGCCTTTCAGAAAGGTCTCGGCGGCGTACATGCGATCGCGCACCCCGTGGGTTCTTGGTTCAACACCCACCATGGCCTCACGAATGCGGTCATCCTCCCGTACGTCCTGACCTTCAACCGCGGCGCCATCGCGGACAAGACCGCCATCATCGCACGCGTTCTCAACTTGCCGGCGGCCGGCTACGCCGGCTTCCTCGCCTGGGTGCTCGACATGCGCCGCGAGCTCGGCATACCGCATTCTCTGGCCGCTATCGGCGTGAGCGCAGACAAGGCGGACATCATCGGCCGCGAAGCGGCGATCGACCCGTCCGCGGCCGGTAACCCGATCCCGGTCGATGCCGCTGCGCTCGAGCGCATTTTCCGCGCCGCCGTGGACGGCAATCTCGGCGGCGCGGTAGGCAGCGCGTGAGCGCCGCACGAATCCTGGTCATCGACGGCAACGTCGCCGAAATTCGCGCCCGGCAAATCGCCGCGCTCGGCTATGACTCGGGATCGGGCTACGCGCGGGTGCTGCGCCGAATAGACCCCGCGCTCACAATCGATATCGTGACCGCGGCGGACGCCGAACCTGAATTTCCGCCGGGCGTCGGTCTCGAGCAGTACCACGGCGTCACGATGACCGGCTCGGCGCTCAATATCTACAACGGCGGCGCGCCGGTGACGCGACAGATCGATCTCGCCAAGGCCGTATTTGCGGCGGGCGTGCCGTTCTTCGGCAGCTGTTGGGGATTGCAGGTCGCCGTCACGGCGGCCGGCGGCGAAGTGCGGGCGAATCCGCGGGGCCGTGAGTTCGGCTTCGGGCGGCGCATTCTGTTGAGCGAGGCGGGCCGCGCTCATCGGCTGTTCGCCGGCAAGCCCGCCGTATTCGAGGCGCCGACCATTCATCGCGATGAGATTGCCGCGTTGCCGGCGGGCGCCGCGATACTCGCCGGCAATGACTTCGGCGTCCAGGCGGCGGCGTTCACTTTCAGGCGCGGCACGTTCTGGGGAGTGCAGTACCACCCGGAATACGATTACATCGATATCGCCGCGGCCGCCGAGCGCTACGGAGAGACGCTGGTCGGCGAAGGGATGTTCCGCGACATGCCGGAACTCATGGGATTCGCGGCAGAGCTTCGCGCCCTGCAGTCGAACCCAGCCGAGATGCCGTTGCTGTGGAAGCACGGGTTGGGTCCGGCGATGCGCGCCGAGGCGCTGCGCCTTCTCGAAATTCGCAATTGGCTGGACGCCGAAGTGCGGCCGCGCGCGGGGCAGCATGTCTGACGGCGGCCTCGGCCTCAAGAAATCGCTGAGCGGCCTGCACCTCTGGGGCATCGCCGTCGGGCTCGTGGGTTCCGCGATGGAAAGCGATCCGCTGCTCCATCGCAGCGAGAGCAAGCAACAGCCTTAAGGGCGGGCCTGCCGCGACCAATACCAGTAAAAGGGCAGCCCCAGCAGCAACAGCGCCACGCCCTGCAGAGCCTGACGCGGGGTGGCGACGAAAGTGTTGACAAGCAGCGCAGCCGTCACCAGCAAGAACACCAGAGGAATCACCGGATATCCGAAAGCCCGATAGGGGCGCGGCGCGTCGGGCAGGGTGCGCCGGAACACGAACAGCGAGGCGGTACTCAATCCGTAAAACAACCATGAGGCGAATACCACCGAATCGGTGAGCGTGTCATAGGTTCCGGAAACCGCCAGCAGGCTGCCCCAGGCCGCCTGCGCGAGAAGCGCCCTCACCGGTACGTTGGACCGTGGCGAGAGCCTGGCGAGACCCCGGAAGAACAGGCCGTCGCGCGCCATCGCAAACGGTATACGGGAGTTCGAGAGCACGCTCGCGTGCAGGGAACCGAAGGAAGAAATCATCATCGCGGCGGCCGTCAAGGAAACCGCCAGCGGCCCCAAAAAGCGTTTCAGGACCTCGGTCGCCACCGACGAGCTCGTGGAAATGTCCGCGATCTCGAGCGGTGTGAGCACATAGTAATAGGCGCTGTTGACGAATAGATACAGCGCCGCAACCACCAAGGTACCGCCGACGAAGGCTCGCGGCAGATTGCGCTGCGGGTCGCGGATCTCGCCCGCGAGCGGCGCAACGTTGTTCCAACCGTCGTACGCCCAGAGCGCGCCGAGCATGGCCGCGCCGAAACCCGCAATGCCGCCGCGCGCGCTGGCCGCGACTCCCTCGCAGGTCCCGAGCGCACCGGAACCCGCGAGATGCGCCCAATCACCCTGCGCGAACAGGAACGCGCCGGCGCCGACGGCGAGCACCAGCGCCACCTTGGCGATGGTCACCAACAGGGCCGTGAGTCCGCCCGCGCTCACCGTCGCGCAATTGATGAGCGCCACGGTCCATAGGGTCGCGAGCGCCACGAGGGTCAATCCGCTGATGTCCCCCACCAGATGCCAGCGCTGCAATGCCCCGCCGAGCGCCACGTTCATGAAGATCGCGAGTCCGACCGCCAACGCGGCCTGCGCTCCGGTGCGAAAAACCGCAAAGGCCATCCAGCCGAAGAGAAATCCAGCGATGCGGCCGTAGGCGCGCTTGAGGTAGACATAGTCGCCGCCCGCCTCCGGCATCATGGCGGCGATTTCCGAATAGGAAAACGTGCCGGCGAGCGACAGGAGTCCGGCGGCGACCCACACCAGCATGACCATCTTCGCGCCGCCCACATTGCAGGTCATGACGCGGGTCTTCAAAAATACGCCGGCACCGATCATATTCGTGACATTGACGGCGATCGCGGCCCACGCGCCCACCCCCCGGGTCAACTCCGGACGCGCCTGCGTTTGAGTGTCTTCACGGCTCATCGCCGGTGTAGTATCTCAGGATATGTCACCGGATTACGCACGAATTGGACCGCTGCTGCTCGCGGCGTTGGCGGTGTTCCTCATTTATCGGCGTTTTCGCCGAAATTTCGGCCGGCAACCCGTGCGTCCTACTCGCATGACGGTGCGGATGGTCGTGCTGGTCGCGCTCGGGCTTTCGCTGCTGCCGCTCGCGCTCAAGTCCCAAGAATTGCTGCTCGTGGAAACCCTGTGCGCCGCGGCCGGAGTCGCCCTCGCGCTCTGGGGTGCAAAGCGTACGCGCTATCTCAAGATCGGCGAACAGCTCTACTACGTGCCGCACACCTACACGGGCATCGCGGTTTCCCTGCTGGTGATCGGGAGACTCGTGTATCGCTTCGTGCAGCTGTATTCAACCGGCTACGCGCCGGGTGCGGGAATGGCCGGCGCTTCCGCGCCTGGTTTTGCGACCGCACCGATGCTGCAAAACCCCATTACCGTTGGATTATTCTTCGTCCTGATCGGCTACTTTGTTTGTTATTACAGCCGAATACTCTGGAAGTCCAAACACATCAGCGCAGCGGACCTCGAGGCGCCTGCGGTCGCCGCCGCGCCTTGAGGCGCAGGCGGCAACGCAAGGCGAGAAGGCATTACGCGCTTACTTCGCCAACAGAATGAACACCGCATAGACCAAAAGGGCGGTCGCAAAAAACAAGGCATTGTGGCCCCATCGGGCAACGATTCGAAGCATAAAAACCTCCTGACTCCGCTCCTCGAGCGAACACCGCGAATACCGCGGACCTGATCCTCAATTTGGGGGCGACAAAGTAACATTCCAAGGTTTTTGGAAGGTTGCGCCAGGTCGCAAATCAGGCCTTTTTCCGCGGTAATCGCGCGTTTCGCGCCTAAGCTACTGCCCTGTTTTGATGCGCGTCCAAACGCGTGTACGCAACCGGTCATAATCCGGTCCGAGTTCGGCAGGCAAGTACAATCTCGCCCGCACCGCTGCGGACGGATAGACCGCCGGGTCATTCAAGATATCCGGGTTGACGAACGGCCGCGCCGCCAGATTGTCGTTGCCGTAGTGAATGTCGTTGGTGATCTCGGCGATGATCTTCGGGTCCAATATGAAATTGAGAAACTGGTGCGCGGCTTCGGGATGGGGAGCCGACGCCGGAATCAAGAAGGCGTTGTACGTGATGTTCGAACCCTCCTTCGGCAAGGTGAACGCAAGGTGCGCTCCGGTGCCGTCTTCGATGGCGCGAGCCTGCGCCACCGAGAAGTCGCTCGACCAGGCGATCGCGAGACAGATCTCCTTCGATGCCAATTGATGCCAGTAATCGATTGAATCAAAGGTGCGAATGTAGGGCCGCACGCTCATGACCACTTGCTCGGCCGCTTTGAGATCCTCGACGCGCTGGGAGTTGGGGTCGAGATGCAGATAGGCAAGGGCCAATTGGATGACATCCTCGGGCGAGTCCAAGAAGGTGATCCCGCAGTCCGCGAATTTGGCGGTCACCTTGGGATCGAACAGCATGGCCAGGCTGTCGGTCGGCGCGGCGGGCATGCGCGCCTTGATCTGGTCCACGTTGTAAACGAAGCCGTTCATGGCGTGCAGATACGGAACCGCGTATCGATTGCCGGGATCGGCCTGCGCTTGCACCGCGAGCACGGCGGGATCCAGATACTTCCAATTGGGGAGCTTGCTTCGATCGAGCGGCAGGTAAGCGCCCGCCTTGATTTGCGGGCCGTAGAAACCCGTCGTGGTGCTCACGATATCAAACCCTGAATGGCCGACCAGGAGATTCGCTTCCAGCGTTTCGTTGGAGTCATACAGCTGGTAGACGACCTTGATGTGCGTGGCGCGCTCAAATTCGGCGATCGTGTGGTAGCCGATGTAATCCGCCCAGTTGTAGATGTTCAGCACCTCTGCGGCGGGCGCCGATGCGGCGTGATGTCCGCCGCAGCCGCACATCAGGACGGCGGCGGCGAGCGCCGCGGCGCAGAGTCCGGCAGCGGGCTTAAGGCTCCTAGACACGCGCTAGTTCGGAATTAACCCACTGGTGAAATTGCCGAATGACGTACTCCTCCGGCATGACGACGCCGCGAACGTGGGGCGCCGCGTGCAGTCCACGCTGATTGAGTTCGCAAACCTGCGCGTCCTCCGTCATGACCAAATTGGTGAAATCCACGACGTTGCGCAGGTCGAATTGCGGGTCCGCCAAGGTTTGCGGCGAGAACAGATACTCGACGGTGAGCTCGGTTTGCTCCGGGCCCAAGGGGCGTAGGCGCACCACGCGCACATAGTCGGCATGGCCGACGATGAATACGGACGGCAACCCGGTCATATAAATATGACCCGCTTGGCGGTCCTCTGCCGAGAGATTGGGAAATGCCGCCCCGGTCAACTTGCCGTCCAACGACCAGGTGGCGGCACCCTGGCGCAAGCCCCCCTTGTACTTGGGATCGGAGTCCGCCGCATGTTCGGTCCAATTGGGATCGTCGCGCTCCTCCAAGAGGCCGCGGCCGTAAATGGGCACCAGGCTCGACAGCTGCGGATGCACGCCCGGGCAATGCAGGCACTCGTTGTAATTTTCCCAGAATATTTTCCAGTTGCTGTGGATCGTCTTCAAAAGAACGTGACCGACGATGAGCTCGCTCAAGGGCCAGGCGTCGAGGCGCGCCAGCGGCAGATCGAAGATCTGGTCGAACGGCGGAGGATTCTCGGTCAATGCCACGAACATAAACCCCCGCCACTCGGTAACCTTGATCTTGTACAAGGGATAGTCGGCCCCATCGAAACCGCTGGCGTTGCGCTTGGACGACGTGCGCAAGAGCTCCCCTTGCAGGCTGTAGGTCCACGCGTGGTAGGGACAGATGATGGCGCCGGAGCGCAGCACGCCGGCGCTCTCCTTGCACAGCGCCGCGCCGCGGTGGCGGCAGGTATTGTGGAATCCCTGCAAAACGCCGGCATCGTCCCGGAGCAGGAGAATTCTCTGGTCGCCGAGCTCAAAGGTGCAAAAGGCCCTGGCCGCGGCGACATCGCTCGAACGCCCGACGTAGATCCAGTTTCGATACCAGATCCGCTGCAACTCGCGCTCGTAGTGGCGCGGCTCGAAATAAGCATCCGCCGGCAATCCTTCCGTGTGCTCGGTGAGGCCGTTGTAGCCCGGGATCTTGTTGTCGGGTGTGCTCAGCATATGCTCTCCTCCGGGCCCCACTACGCGCGCATCAAACCGCCCTTGGGATCAAACGCGGCTCCGCTCAAAGGCACGGCCGCGTGGCGCTCGCCGATGATTTCAATCTCGAACCCGTTCGTCGCGGCGGCGAGCGCTTGAGGCACGTACCCGAGCGCCAAGGATTCACCGACGCGATGCCCGAACGCTCCGGAAGTCACCCATCCCACCGTCCGGCCGTCGTGCCAGATCGGCTCATCGCCGATCGCATCCGCGTCCGTCGCCGCCACTTTGAAGCATCGAAGCCGCAACTCACCGCCGCCGTCCTTCTCCTCGGCGGCTGCTTCCCGGCCGATGAAGCTGCCCTTCTCAAAGTCCACGAAACGCCCGAGACCCGCTTCCAAGGGGCCATAGATGGGGCGGTATTCGCGCGCCCAGGTACCGAAGCTCTTTTCGACGCGCATGGCGTTCAGCGCGCGCGCGCCGAAGGGCTTGAGTCCATAGTCGCGGCCGGCCTTGACCAAGAGTTCGTACAGTGCCCGCTGATATTCCGCTGTCACCCAGATCTCGAAGCCCAAGTCACCGGTGAAGGACACCCTGCCGACGTACCCTACGACCATGCCGATTTCCATGCGCCGAAAGGACATGAACGGAAAGGCCGCGGTGGACAAATCATCGCGCACCAAACTCTGCAGCAGCGCGCGCGAGTTCGGCCCCGCCACCGATAATCCGGTGTATTCCATGGCGCAGGAACGCACGCTGACGCCCGCCGGCGGCAAGTGCCGCTCGAACCAGCGCAGATAGTACGTCTCGGCCGCATACGTGCCGATCAGAAAGATATGATCCTGGGAGACGCGGCACATCGTGAAGTCGCCAATGAGCTTGCCGCGCTCGTTCAGCATCGGCGTCAGAGCGATTCGACCCACCGCGGGCACACGATTGGCCATGATGCGCGACAGCCATTCGGCCGCACCCGGTCCGCGTACCTCGAACTTGCCGTAGCTCGAGATCTCCAAGATTCCGGCCGCATCGCGCACCGCCCGGCACTCGGCCGCCACGTGCGGATGGGAGTTGGAGCGCCGGAAGCTGATCTCGTCCTCCGCTTCTGCGGCGCTCGGCGCGAACCACAGCGCATGTTCGAGAGTGCAGTAGTCGCCGAACACGGCGTGCTCGGCCTTGAGCTTCTCGTAAATCGGCGTGGTGCGCAGCGGTCGCGCCGCGGTGAGCTCTTCGTTCGGAAAGCGGATGCTGAAGCGGCGCGAATAATTTTCGCGCACCTTGGCATTGGTGTAGGCCAGCGTCGTCCAATCGCCGTAGCGGGCGACATCCATGCCCCAAATGTCCGCGCCGGGATCGCCGTCCACCATCCAGCGCGACAGGGCCAAGCCCACGCCTCCACCCTGGCTGAAGCCGGCCATCACCCCGCACGCGACCCAGAAATTCTTCAATCCCTTGATCGGCCCAACCAAGGGATTTCCATCCGGAGCGAAGGTAAAAGGACCGTTGACCACCTTTTTGATTCCGGCGCCGCCCAGGGCGGGGAAATGTTGGAAGCCGACCTCGAGGCTCGGCGCGATCCGTTCGAGATCATTCGGCAACAGGTCCTGGCCGAAATCCCAGGGAGTGGTGACCGGGGACCAGGGGACACCGGCGCGTTCGTAGGTGCCCATGAGCATGCCGCCGCGCTCCTGCCGGATGTAAATCTCACCCTCGAAGTCAATGGCGTGCAGCTGCTCCTTCTTGCCAGCGAGCTCGGGCATGTCCCCCGTGATCAGGTATTGATGCTGCATGGCGAGGACCGGCAGCTCGATGCCGACCATGCGGCCGACTTCGCGCGCCCAAAGACCCGCCGCGTTGATGACATGCTCCGCGTGCACGTTCCCCTGCTCGGTAATCACATCCCACGAGCCGTCGGGGCGGGCTTTAAGATCCGTGACGCGCGTGTGACGAACGATCTCGGCGCCGCCGATTTGCGCGGATTTCGCATAGGCGTGCGTCACGCCGTACGGGTCGACATGGCCCTCGATAGGATCGTACATGGCGCCGGCAAAATACTTCTTGTCCATGAGCGGAAAGAGCTTGGCGGCCTCGTCGACGGAAATGATTTCCAGATCCATCTTGAGATAGCGGCCGCGCGCCTTCGCCATCTTCAGCCAATCGAGCCGTTCGCGCGTGCCGGCGAGCATGATGCCTCCGGTGATGTGCACGCCGCAGGATTGGCCCGAAATTCTCTCGATCTCCTTGTAGAGCTCGATGGTGTATTGCTGCAATTTCGCGACGTTCGGGTCGCCGTTGACGGTGTGCATGCCGCCCGCTGCGTGCCAGGTCGAACCGGAAGTCAACTCCGCGCGCTCAATCAAGAGAACGTCTTTCCATCCGGCCTTCGTCAAGTGATATAAAACGCTGGCGCCGACCACGCCGCCGCCGATCACCACCGCCTGCGCGTGGCTCTTCATTTTCCGTCACTCATTCGACACCGCCAGATGAATATTGGAGGCCGCCGTGCCCAAGCCGCCGCCGAATCTCTCGATCAGCCACGAGCGGAACAAGGCCACCGCGGTATCGCTCAGCGCTTCCGGATGCGTGATCAAATAATAGCCGTAGCCGTCGTCCAGAATGTCCTCGAAGGGCTTGATCAGCTTGCCCGTGCGGATATAGTCGCCGAACAAATAGCCATCGACCAGCGCGATGCCCTCGCCGCTCAGTGCGTATTGCACGGCGAGAAGCGCCGTGTCGAACACCAGGCCGCGCTCCACGTTCACGGAATGCAAGCCGGCCTGACGCACGAATTGCGACCACAGGTGATGGCGCGGGCAGTCGGACAGACGCACGTGGACCAACTCATTCGACTCGATGAATTCGGCCAAACTCTTGCCCTCGACCTGTGCCGCGACGTTCGGATGGCACAGGAGGCAGAGGCGCACCGGCCACAACAGATCCTTCACCAAATCGGTCACCGTCGGCTTCGAGTACACCACCGCCACATCGACGTCGTTGAGCGGTGGGCCGACCCCGTAGGGGCTGACCAAATCGATTTCCACTTCCGCGGCGGCGCGGCGAAAATCCCTCAAGATGGGCACCGCCAGGTGCGCCGCAAAGCTCGGCGGCATCTGCACGCGCAAGGTCCGCAAGGTTGTCGTCCCCTCATTGCGGATATCATCGAGCGCATACTCCAAGCGGTCGAAGGACTTCATGACGGCGGGCAAGAGATGCTGCCCCGCCTTGGTGAGCACCAAGGCATGGGGGCGCCGCTCGAACAACTGCGCCCCGATAAGTTTCTCGAGCGCGATCACATGCCGCGACAGCGCGCTTTGCGAAATCAGCAGCGCGTTGGCCGCCGCGGTGAAGCTCAAGTGCTTCGCCACGCCTTCGAAGGCCCGCAATGCATTCAGCGGCAGCCAACGGCGATCGATGATGGTCTTGCCCATATTACCTGCCCATAGCTCGTTAGGGGGCCCAGGACTTGGTGTAGCCGATGGCGCGCTTTTGGTCCTCGATGATCGTGCGGGACGCCAGGTACAAATGATAGGCCGCCCAAAATCCGGTCGGGGCCAGCACCAGCAGCGCTGCGCGCAGCGAGGCCGCATCGGTGGCATGCGCGCCTGCGAACCAATCGCTCAAGGCGCCGACGACCCAGGGCGCCACGATCAGATTCAGGATATTCGCGACCAGCAGCGATATCGCAATGAACATGTTGCGCATGTGGCAGGGAGCGAGATTATTGAGCAATCCGAAGCAGGGCCCTATGTAGAAATAAATCGCCGGAATGAAGAAACAGAACATCAGCTTGCATATCGATAACGAGTGGGTCCAATAAGCGATCATCGAAGGGATGGTCGCCAACCCAATGCCGGCGGCAAGCAGCCAAACGCACCGGCGCGGGTCCGCCATCGACCGGCGCGACAGCAGCCACGCCGTACCAATGGTGGCGAGCGAGCCGCCCCACAGGTGAATGTCGCCGGTGATGGCGCCGGCTTGACCAACGTCCAGATTGTAGGCGCGCTGCAAAAAGACGGGCGTCCAGTAGATCAGGCCCCATCCCCACAGTGCGCACAGCCCGCCGCCGATGACCACGTGAAAGGCCGCCTTCTGGCGCCAGAGAAATCGCAACGACTCCCACAACGACGGTTTGATCTCATCGACGATGGCATCCAACCGGCCGCGCGCAGGTTCGCGTACCGTCAAATAGACGATGGCCCCCACGACGAGGCCCGGCATGCCGAGCGCAATGAACGCCGCGCGCCAGGTGTAGGCGTGCGCAACGGCGCCGGCAAAATTGGCGCCCAAATACGCTCCGATCGGCGCGCCGAGCGCCAGCACCGTCATGGCCATCGGACGCCGGTCCGCCGGGAAGTAGTCCGAGACGATGGCGGTCGAGGGTGGCGTGCCGCCGGCTTCTCCCACGCCGACCCCGATGCGCCCAAGCAGGAACTCCCAATAACTCCGCGACAATCCGCACAGCATCGTAAACCCGGACCATATGATCAGAGAGACCGCCAGAATATTGCGGCGGTTCGCCCGATCCGCCAGCCAGGAGATGGGAATTCCGAAGGTGACATAAAACAGCGCGAGGGGAGCGCCGGTGAGGAACGCCACGCCCTTATCGGTCAAGTGCAAGTCGAGCCGAATCTGCTCGAGCACCGTCGATACGACGTAACGGTCCGCGATATTGATGGCGTAGATCAGGCAAGTGAGGATCAGCACGTACCAGCGCAGGATCGACGAGGGCGCGTCGGCTCGAGGGACGTCAATGGCGGTGCTGCTCAAGATCGTGAGTACCCTTAAGTTCTGATCTTGCGCACCATACAGGGTTCGAATCTGTTATGCGACGGGGGCGCTCCGCGGGCGGCGGCAGGCCGCGCGCTTGCGAAAAATAACATGGGCGAATCGCGAAATGGCATGGCGCGGCTTAAGGATCAGGCTAAGCTTGAGCCGGCGTGGATAATTTCGACTACGTCATTGTCGGTGCCGGTACCGCGGGCTGCGTCCTGGCCGATCGCTTGTCGGCGAGCGGGCGCGAGAGCGTGCTGGTGCTCGAGGCCGGCGGCTCGGACGCGCGCTTTTGGATCAAGACGCCGATCGGCTACGGTTTCACGTTTGCCGATCCGGCCGTGAATTGGAAGTACCAGTCGCTGCCGAGTCCGGGTCTCGGCGGCCGCAGCATGTACTGGCCACGCGGGCGCGTCGTCGGCGGCTCGAGTTCCATCAACGCACTGGTGTACTGCCGCGGCATGCCGGCGGATTTCGACGACTGGCGCGAGCTCGGAAATACGGGCTGGGGTTGGCAGGACGTGCGGCCGTATTTCGAAAAGTCTGAACGGCGTGTGGACCCTGAAGGCCGCGCGGCGACCGATGGCCCGCTCGATATCAAAGACGTCACGCCCTGGCTGCATCCGATGCGCAGCCACTGGCTCGGCGCCGCTGCGGAGTTGGGACTGCCGGTCACCGATGACTTCAATGGCCCGCATCCCGAGGGGCTCGGCTCCTATCAAGTAACCATCCGCAACGGCAGGCGCTGGTCGGCTGCCGATGCCTTCTTGCGCCCGGCCCTCAAGCGCCGCAAGGTGAGGCTCGAAACCCGGGCTTGGGTCAGCAGGCTGCGCTTCGCCGGGCGCCGGGCGTCGGGCGTGGAATATGTTCAAGGCAATGAGCCGCGCTTTGCCGCAGCCAATCGCGAAGTGATTGTGTGCGCGGGCGCCGTCAATTCGCCGCAACTGCTGCAGCTCTCGGGAATAGGTCCGGCGCGCATCTTGGCGGAGCACGGTATCCCGCCGCTGCTCGACAATCCCGCGGTCGGCGGGCACCTGCAGGATCATTTGGCCGTGGTGTATTCCTTCAAGGCATCGCAACCGACGTTGAACGATGAACTGCATTCGCTCCGTGGCCGATTGATCGCGGGGCTGCGCTATCTTCTGACGCGCAGCGGGCCCTTGGCGTTGAGCGTGAATCACTTCGGCGGTTTCGTGCGGGCCGCACCCGGCGCCGCGCGCTCCGATACTCAGCTGTACTTCAATCCCGTCACCTACGAGCCCGGCGACGCGGCGCGCACACGCATCAAGGTGGACGCATTCTCGGGATTTTATCTGTGCTTCCAGCCCACGCGCCCAACGAGTACCGGCCGCATCGATATCGCCAGCGGCAACTTTCGCGACGCTCCGAAGATCGCGCCGAACTACCTGTCCACCGACAAGGATGCAGAGGATGTCGTCCATGGCGGGCGGCTGATGCAGGCCATTGCCGGCACTCGCGCGATGCGCTCCCTGATCCGCGAACCCATCCAACCCGATCTTTGCGCCATGAATGATGCCGAATTGCTGGCTGATTTTCGCGCGCGGGCGGCGACCGTGTATCACCCGGTGGGCACCTGCCGCATGGGCCGGGATCCCGGCGAGTCGGTGGTCGATGCAAAGCTCTGCGTGCATGGGCTCGAAGGGTTACGTATCGTGGATGCATCCGTGTTTCCCACCGTGACTTCAGCGAACACCAACGCGCCCACGCTCATGGTGGCCCAGAAGGCCGCCGATCTCATGAGGATGCAATGAAACTCGACAGTGTCAAAGTCTTCGTAGTGGGGAATCCGCCGCCCGGCTACGGCGGCCGCTACTTCGTTTTCCTGAAGCTCAAGACCGCGTGCGGAATCGAGGGCGTGGGCGAGGTCTATGCCGCCACCTTCGGTCCGCATGTCATCGCCGCGATGATCGAAGATGTGTTCGCGCGCCGTTTCGCGGGCCGCGACCCGTTTGGGATTGAAGCGATGTGGCGCGAGACCTACGGCTCGGGCTTCAGCTCACGGCCCGATCTATCGCTCATGGGCGTGCTCAGCGGTTTGGAAATGGCTTGCTGGGACATCATCGGCAAAGCGGTGGAGCGGCCGATCTACGATCTCATGGGCGGAAAGGTCCATGAACGCCTGCGAACCTATACCTACCTCTACCCCGCCGACGGCGAGGGCGAGGAGTTCTATCAGGATCCGGAACGCTCCGCCGTGCGCGCCGCGGAATACGTCAAGTTCGGCTTCACGGGACTCAAGTTCGATCCGACCGGCGGCTTCTCCGCCTATGATCCGCGCCAACCGACGCGGGAAGCTCTGGAACGGACCGTGCGCATGGTGCGTCTGATCCGTGAGGCCGTGGGCCGCCAGGCGGATCTTTTATTGGGGACGCACGGTCAATTCACGACCTCCGGTGCAATCCGGCTGGCGAAGCAACTGGAAACATATGATCCGCTGTGGTTCGAAGAGCCGGTGCCACCGGAGATGCCGGAGCAGATGGCGCTGGTCGCGCGCGGCACCAGCATTCCCATCGCGACCGGCGAGCGTTTGACCACGAAGTACGAATTTGCCCGCGTGCTCGCGGTCGGCGCGGCCAATATTCTGCAAATGAACCTCGGGCGGGTCGGCGGCCTCTTGGAGGCGAAGAAGGTGGCCGCACTGGCTGAAGTGCACTACGCGCAGATCGCGCCGCATCTTTATTGCGGCCCGGTGGTCGGAGCCGCGAATATCCAGATCGCTGCCTGCACCCCGAATTTCCTGATCTTGGAGAGCATTCAGCAATGGGGCGGGTTCCACGCGAAGATCCTGAAGACGCCCATACGTTGGGAATCGGGATATGTGATTCCACCGTCGGCCCCGGGACTTGGGGTGGAACTCGACGAGGCGGTCGCCCTCGCCCATCCGTATGCCGCCGGCGGTCCGTTGCATCTCGAAATGGTCGACCACCCGCTGGGATAGGAGCCTGGGGAGATGCGCTACGGTTTCGTCGGATTAGGGCATCTCGGCGGCCATCTCGCGGCGAATCTCGCGCGCGGCGGATTCGATGTCGGCGTCTACGACTTGAACCCTGCCGCGGCTCACGCGGTGGTGGACGCGGGGGCGCATTGGGTCTCGTCCTTGGCCGCACTGGCGGCTGCCTCTGATGGCCTGATCACCTGTTTGCCCACCCCCGATGCGACTGCGGCGGTGCTCGCGGAGGCGCTGCCGGTGATGCGCGCCGGCAGCACATGGGTCGAGATGAGCACCAATGACTTTGCGAACGTCGAAGCGCTCGCCGCACGCGCGCTTGAACTCGGGATTGCCACCCTCGCCTGCCCCGTCACCGGCGGCGTGCACCGCGCCGCGGCGGGCGACATCACGGTGTTAGTTGGCGGCGAGCAACAGGTATTCAAGATTCATGAGCCGGCGCTCGCGGCGATGGGCGGCCGCGTCATCCATTTGGGCGGCATCGAACAGGCCGCGGTCACCAAAGTGGTCACCAACATGCTGGCGTTCATCCATTTGATCGCCGCCGGCGAGGCGTTGATGCTGTGCGCCAAGGGCGGCGTGGACTTAGGCGCCGCCTTCGCTGCGATCGCCGCGAGCTCAGGCAATAGCTTCGTCCATGAGACCGAGAGTCAGGTCATCCTCAACGGCAGCTATGACATTGGATTTACGATGGATTTGGCCTGTAAGGATGCCGGGTTCGCGATCGAATTCGGGCGCCGGTTCGGTGTCCCCTTGAGGCTCGGCGGCGTCATGGAACAGATCTTCATCGAGGGGCGCGCCCGCTATGGCGGCGCGGCCTGGTCATCGATGATCGTGAAGCTCCTGGAGGATGCAGTGGGTACGCCGCTGCGTGCGCCCGGGTTCCCGGCGCGTCTCGGTCCGGAGCACTCCTAGCGCCGTAAGGGGACCCAAGCTACATCGAATTTTCGCATGGCAGAATCTAAATTCCTCATCCTGTCGATGCTTTGTCACAACAAAATAAGACCTCCGCCTCAGCGGCGCGATGCTATTCTCTCACGAAAGCAAACAATCGAGAAAGGGATGGGAAGCGTGAACACTAACTCGAAGTTATCCTATGCGATTGCCGCGATCCTGACCGGCTCCGCCGCCGGCTTCGCTCATGCGGAACCGGCACCCGATACCGCCGACTCAAGCTCCGATTCGATTCAGGAGATCGTAGTCACCGCACAGCGGCGCACGGAAAACGCCCAGAACGTGCCCATCACCATTCAGGCGTTCACCGCTGAAACGCTCACGCAATTGAACGTGACCACGTTCGAGGACTACGTGAAATATGTGCCGAATCTGACCGCGGGCGGCGAAGGCCCCGGCGAGGAAAGCATTTTCATGCGCGGCCTCTCGACCGTGGCCGGAGGCGTTCAAGGGTCGGGCGCGACCGCGAGCTTCCCCAATGTGGCCATCTACCTGGATGACCAGTCCGGACAAGTGCCCGGCCGCAACCTCGACATCTATGCCGCCGATCTTGAGCGCGTGGAAATTCTCGAGGGACCGCAAGGAACGCTGTTCGGCGCGGGCGCACAAGCGGGCGTGGTCCGTTACATCACCAACAAGCCGAAAATCGACGTGACGGAAGGCAACGTCAACGCGGGCTACGCCATCACCGCCGGCGGCGATCCGAGCACCAACGTGGACGCCACCATCAACTTGCCGGTGATCCCCGACACGCTCGCGCTGCGCGCCGTGATCTACGATGAAACGCGGGGCGGCTACATCAACAACATTCCGGGAACCTTTTCGCGCTCGGCGACGGACGAGGTCTCGGCGATTTATTTCAACGGCACGCTACCTCCGAACAGCGGGCCCATCAGCAACGGCTCCCAGGTCGCCAACGACATCAACACGCTCACTTATCAGGGGATCCGCCTCTCCGCTCTTTACAAGGTCAACGAGGATTGGAACGTGCTCGTGGCGCAGTCATACCAGAACATGGACGCGGAGGGGGTATTCTGGCAGGAAGAATATACGGGTACGGGACAGGCACTGCCGCCCTACTCCGTGCAGCTCTATAACCCGTCCTATGACAAGGACAAATTCGAAAACACCGCGTTGACGATCAATGGCCGCATCGATGAGTTGAAGTTCATCTACACCGGCGCATACCTCGACCGCAAGTCCGACGAGCAGCTGGATTACACCAATTACTCGCGCGGCCGCTACGCCGGCTACTACCAGTGCAATTACCCCGGCTATCCCTTCAAGACGATTGCGGGAACCATTACGCCGACCGCGGGCTCGGCCGGATATTGCTACTCGCCCAGCGCCTTTTGGACCGATCACGAGCAAACGACTCATCAGAGCCACGAAATCCGGGTGAGCACGCCGGATGACTGGCGGATCCGCGGCATCGGCGGTCTGTTCTACGAAAAATATCAGATTCACGAAAACACCGATTGGTTCTACGGCACGAGTCCGAATTTCGTCCCGCTGCAGCCGCCGCCGGGCGCGACGACGACCAATCCGAACGTGCGGCCTTTCGGCGATGCCTTTTACGATGACATCACGCGCGGCTACAACCAGAAGGCGATCTTTTTGTCGGGCGACTTCGATATCATTCCGAAGACCCTGACGCTCACCCTCGGCACGCGCTACTACGACATCACGGATTTCGAGCTCGGATCGAACGAGGGCAGCTTCGGCTGCGAGATCTACGGACCCTATGTCGGCGGTGTTCCATCCTCTCCCTGCATGCTGCCCGAGGACAACGGCAATAACCTGAACACCAAGCAACCGCCGCTCAACCAGGCCTACAAGGGATTCAGGAGCCGGGTGAACCTAGCCTGGCACGTCGACTCGGACGCCATGCTGTACTACACCTGGTCTCAAGGGTTCCGTCCGGGCGGGTTCAATCGTGCCTCGGCGGAAATAAGTTCCACGTCGCCGCTGTACGGGCTTTTTACGCCGCCCATCGTGTACGCGCCCGATTATCTCACCAACAACGAACTCGGCTTCAAAACCGAATGGCTGGATCATCAGCTGCAATTCAACGGAGCGATCTACCAAGAGGATTGGAAGAATACCCAGATTCAAATCTTCGATCCGAGCGTGACCGGCAACCTGGTGTTCATCACCAATGGACCCAACTACCGGGTGAGAGGCGAGGAGATATCGATGGTGGCGCGGATTGCCCGCCAATTGACCATCACCGGATCGGCCTCGCACAACAAAAGCGAAGTGGTCGAGACCAAAACCTTCGTCGATCCGACCACCGGGAAGCCGATCACGATCGAGAACCCGTTCGGAGAGCTAGGCTCGCCGCTCGCGAATTCGCCGCAGTTCCAAGGAAACCTCCGCGCGCGTTACGAATTCCCGATTGGGGAATACAAGGGCTTCGGCCAGTTCGGCGCGACCACCCAGACGTATTCGTTTTCCACGACCGATCAAATTTCCAACACGCTGGCCACGCCCATGCCGAATACCGGAGCCCCGGGCGGTCCGCCGACAAGTGTAGCCTTCAAAAACCCGGGATTCTCGACATTTGATTTCTCGGCCGGCATCTCGAAGGATGCCTGGACGACGCAGCTTTACATCGACAACCTCACCAACAAGCTGGCATGGACCTATTCGCAGTACAACGAATACGTCAAAGCGGACAGCGTCATCCGTCCGCGCACCGCGGGACTGCGTTTCGGCTACAAGTTCGGAGGGCAATAGCCCGCGCTCCCATCATGCAAGCCGCGGAACTCAAGCCGCCCCCGTCTCGGATCCAGGCCGGCGTGGATCGCGTGCGCGCGCTGCTCAAAGCGCAACGATTCTCGCAGGCGCTCGCGGCGGCCGAGACGCTGAACGGCGAAGTGCCTCAAAACCGGGACGTGCTCTACGTGCTCGCGGTCAGTCAACGCTGCCTCGGCCGTATAGCCGATGCACTCGGGACGCTGGCACGCTTCGAGCGGCTTCATCCCGAGTATGGGCGCCTGTTCCAGGAACGCGGCCATTGCTACCGGACTGTAGGTGAAACCGCCGCGGCCATCGAGGCTTACAGCCAAGCCGTCGCCCTGCATGGCGCGCTGCCCGCGAGTTGGAAGGCTCTCGCCGAACTCCATCGGACGGCCGGAAACCGCGCGCAGGCCGAGAACGCCGCGCAGCAAGCGGCCAAGGTCGCGGAACTGCCGCCCGCGGTCGTTACCGCGGCCAATCTCATGGCCGAGGGCGATCTCGACGCTGCGGAGCGCGTCGTGCGGGCGTTTTTGCAAGCGCACGGCAATCACATTGAGGCCATGCGGCTGCTCGCGCAGATCGGCATGAAGCTCGACGTGCTCGACGACGCGGAGTTTCTGCTCGAGAGCGTTCTGGTGTTTGCCCCCGACTACCACGCGGCCCGCTACGACTACATCCTGGTGCTGGCGTTGCGCCACAAGCACGCTCGAGCGCTCGAGGAGGCGCAACGGCTTCTCAAGATCGACCCGGCGAATCGCGCGTTTCGCACGGCCTGTGCGAACGCCCACGTCGGGCTCGGCAACCATGAGGAGGCGCTGCGGGTCTTTCGAGAACTCGCCGACGAAGAGGCCGAAAGCCCGGATCTGCGTCTCTCGATGGCGCACGCGCAGAAGACGTTGGGCCGGCAACGGGAAGCCATCGATTCATACCGTGCCGCCGCGGCGCTTCGGCCGGGTTTCGGGGATGCCTACTGGAGCCTCGCCAATCTCAAAACGTATCGCTTTACGGACGCCGAAATCTTGGCTATGCGCGAGCAGATAGCCGCGAACACGAACGCCTTGGTCGACCGGTATCACCTGTGCTTTGCTCTCGGCAAGGCTCTGGAGGATCGCGCCGAGTACCAGGAGTCCTTTCAGTACTACGCGCAGGGCAATGCCTTGAAGAGGAGCGAGAGCCCCTATGATGTGGGCAAGGTCGAGCGCAGCGCGCGGCGTCAAGCCGAAGTGTGTACCCGTGAATTCTTTGCGGCACGGCGGGATTACGGCTGCGATCGGCCCGATCCGATCTTCATCGTGGGCTTGCCGCGCGCCGGCTCCACGCTGCTCGAGCAGATTCTCGCCTCGCACTCGGCGGTCGAGGGGACGATGGAACTCGCCGATGTGGCGCGGCTCGCCACCCTGATCAACGGACGCGAACCGCACGATTCTTCCTCCAAATACCCGAAGGTCCTGGCGAGCCTCAGCGCCGTTGAGGCGAGGCGTTTCGGCGAGAAGTTCATCGCCGATACTCAAGTTTACCGCACGGGCAAACGCTTCTTCATCGACAAGATGCCGAACAATTTTCGGCACCTCGGCCTCATTCATCTGATGCTGCCGAATGCCAAGATCATCGACGCCCGGCGCGAACCAATGGCCTGCTGCTTCTCGAATTTCAAGCAGCTGTTCGCTTCCGGCCAGGAATTCACCTATAGTCTCGAGGACCTCGGGCGTTACTTCCGCGCGTATGTCCTGCTGATGGCGCATTGGGAGGCCGTGTTGCCCGGCAAGATCTTAAGAGTCGAGCACGAGAGCGTGGTTCTCGACCTGGAAGGCAACGTTCGCAGGATGCTCGACTTCTGCGGCCTTGATTTCGAACCGCAGTGCGTGGAATTCTACAAGACGGAGCGCAGCGTGCGGACCCCGAGTTCCGAACAGGTGCGCCGGCCGATTTTTCGCGAAGGACTGGATCAATGGCGGCACTACGAACCGTGGCTCGATCCGCTGATGGCCGCGCTCGCTCTTGACGGCGCGGCGCCGAGTCACTGATCAGATGGCGGCGGCATCCACAGCCTTGAGTCCCGCGGTCAGCCGCGTCGAATCCGAAGTCTTGCGCATACGAGCGCTGCTCGAAAAGAATCGCTTCGCGGAGGCCTTGGCCGCCGTGCAGGCGCTCTCCGTACAAGTACCCGAAAACCGCGATGTGCTGTATATGATGGCGGTGAGCCAGCGCTACTTGCAGCGCATCCCCGAGGCGCTCGCGACCTTGACACGGCTGGAGCAATTGCACCCCGGCTTCAGCCGCCTGTTCCAGGAGCGCGGCCACTGTCATGTGGCGGTTCGCGAAGCGGAGCCGGCCATCGCGTCCTATTTGCGCGCCGTGAATCTGAACCCCGCGCTTCCCGCCAGTTGGAAGGCTCTGCAGGTGCTGTTTCGCATGACCGGACAGGCCGCGAATGCCGACATGGCAGCGGGGCATATCGCCACGCTCGCGGGCATGCCCGCGGAAATCGTCACCGCTTCGGGCATGTTCGCGGACGGCGAAATTCACGAAGCGGAGCGGATTGTCCGTCAGTATCTCCTGGCGCATGGCAATCACATCGAAGGCATGCGCCTGCTCGCCAGGATCGGCATGAAACTCGACGTCTTGGTCGACGCCGAACTTCTGCTCGAGAGCGTGTTGATACTGGCTCCCGATTATCACGCCGCCCGCTACGACTATGCGCTTGCGCTGTTGGCCCGGCACAAGCATGTACGCGCCATCGAAGAGCTCGATAGGCTGCTCGAGATCGACCCCGAAAATCGCGCCTATCGGACTACTCGCGCGACCGCCGGCGTCGGCGTCGGCGAATGCGCGCGCGCCCTGCAGATCTACCGCGACCTCTTGACGGGAGCGCCGCGAGCGGCTGAACTCTACCTCTCGATCGCGCATGCGCAGAAAACGCTTGGGCTACAGCGGGAGGCCATCGAATCCTATCGGACCGCCGCCGCCTGCAGGCCGGGTTACGGCGACGCCTACTGGAGTCTTGCAAACCTCAAGACGTATAGATTTCCGGACACCGAGTTCGCGCAGATGCACGCGGCGGAGGATGCGGCGGCGACGCTGCTCGAGGACCGCTACCACCTCTGCTTTGCGCTCGGCAAGGCGCATGAGGATCGCGGCGAGTTCGCCGAATCGTTTCGCTACTATGAGCGCGGCAACGCGCTCAAAAAGAGCGAGCTCACCTTCAGGATCGAATCCATCGAGCGCAATGCCCGGGTGCAGGCATCGGTCTGCACGGCGGAGTTCTTCGCGTCGCGGCAAGGCGTGGGCGAAAGCCGCTGCGATCCGATTTTCATCGTCGGCCTGCCGAGAGCGGGCTCCACCCTGCTCGAACAGATTCTTGCGTCGCACTCGAAGGTCGAAGGCACCACGGAGTTGGCCGATATTCCGCGTCTGGTGCAGCAGCTTTCGAACGAGTCGAAGCTGCTCTACCCGGGAGTACTCGCTGAACTCGCCCCAGAGCGGTTCAAGCTCCTGGGAGAACAATACCTCGCCGACACGCAGGCTTACCGCACCGGCAAGCCCTTTTTCATCGACAAGATGCCGAACAATTTTCGCCATATCGGACTCATCCACTTGATCCTGCCGAATGCGAAAATCATCGATGCGCGGCGCGAGCCGATGGCCTGCTGCTTCTCGAACTTCAAACAGCTATTCGCGTCAGGACAAGAGTTCACCTACAGCATCGACGACATCGCGCGCTATTACCGCTGCTATGTGGATCTGATGCGGCATTGGGACGCGGTGCTGCCCGGCAAGATCCTGCGCGTCCAGCATGAGGACGTGGTCGACGACCTCGAGAGCAGCGTGCGCCGGATACTCGACTTTTGCGGCTTCGACTTCGAGCCTAAGTGTCTCGAGTTCTACAAAACCGAGCGCAGCGTGAGAACCGCGAGTTCCGAGCAGGTGCGCCAACCCATTTTCAAGGAAGGCCTCGACCAGTGGCGCCACTACGAACCCTGGCTGGGGGCGTTGCGGACCGCGCTCGACGGCTTGGATTCGAACGCGGCAATGAGATAGCCTTCCGAGTGTAGAAGTCTTTAGAGTATTTTATAAAAAGGGGATGGATCATGAATTTCAATCCAAGGCTCTCGTATGCGATCGCGGCGATCTTGAGCGGGTCGGCCGCCGGCTTGGTGCATGCCGCCGCGCCCGCAGCCGACGCCGAAGCCAGTACCGACATGATTCAGGAGATCACGGTCACCGCGCAGAGGCGCACGGAGAACGCACAGGACGTGCCGATCTCGATTCAGGCGATGACCGCGGAAACGCTGACTCAATTGAACGTCCAGACCCTGAACGACTACATCAAGTATCTGCCGAACGTGACGACGGCGAACAACGGACCGGGCCAGAACGAGGTTTACATGCGCGGTCTCAGCGCCGGTTCGCAGCCGAGCCAGGGCAGCGGCTCCACGGGTCTATGGCCCAACGTTGCGATCTACCTCGATAACCAGTCCGGGCAGCTCCCAAACCGCAACCTCGATGTGTATGCCGCAGACCTCAATCGCATCGAGGTTCTGGAAGGTCCGCAGGGAACGCTGTTCGGCGCCGGCGCCGAGGCCGGCGCCATCCGCTATATCACGAACGAGCCGAAGCTCGATACGACCGAGGGCAGCGTCAAGGCCGGCTACGGAACGACCGCTCACGGCAATCCGAATTCCGACGTGACGGCGGTGTTGAACCTTCCGATCATTGCCGACACCCTGGCCGTGCGCGGCGTCCTCTACGACGACAGCCGCGGCGGTTATATCAACAACGTGGCGGCGACATTCGCGCGCAAAGACACCGACATCGGCATCCACTATGCGAACTATCCGGCGGTCAACGGACAATGCCCGGACGGCCAGCCGAACAGCGGTTATTGCGTGCCCCCCGGCAGCCCGACCGTCAACAATGGTCCCGAGGTCGGCAACGCCATCAACCCCGTCAACTACGAGGGAATACGCGTCGAGGCGCTGTACAAGATCAACGATGACTGGAACGTGCTGCTCACGCAGTCATACCAGGACATGTACTCGCAGGGCGTGTTCTATCAGCAGCCCAATGCCTCGGACGGCTCGCCGCTGCAGCCGCTCGAAGTCACGGTGTTCAACCCCTCCTACGACAAGGACCGGTTCGAGAGCACCGCCTGGACGGTGAATGGCAAGCTCGGCGATCTGAAGGCCGTCTATACCGGCGGCTACCTCGTGCGGCACGTCGAACAGGTCGGCGACTACACCAATTACGCGCGCGGCGTGTATGCGGATTACTATCAGTGCTTCGGCCCTGGAACGGGCTATAACACCACGCTCAAGTCCACCTGCTTCTCGCCGAGCGCAACCTGGCGCTCGATCGAGAAAAACGAGCATCAGCAGCACGAGTTTCGCCTGAGCACGCCGGACGATTGGCGTGCGCGCGCGATCGTCGGCGCGTTCTGGGAGGCCAATGAGCTCTTCGACCAGACTGGCTGGAATTACAAGAGCGTGCCATCCTGTACGGCGAGCGGCGCAGGCGGTACGGCGGGGAATGACGGCTGCTTCACCAACATCGGCACGGCGCCCGGTACCACCGTCGTGAATCCCGGCGTTCAGGGTTCCACCACGTCTTTTTATCAGGACACCGTGCGCGAAACCAAGCAGACCGCTTTCTTCGCGTCCGTCGACTACGATCTGATTCCGAAGGTATTGACCGCCACGCTCGGCACACGCCATTTCCGCTTCGACAATTCCTCGGCGGGCAGCGTCAGCGGCAGCTTTTACTGCTTCCAGCAAGGCGCGCCGGCCACCGGATGTCAGGACGATGTTTACAACCTCAACAAGCAGAATCTGCGCGACACCGAGTCCGGCTTCAAGAGCCGCGGCAATCTGACTTGGCATATCGCGCCGGATCTCATGGTGTATTACACCTATTCGCAAGGCTTTCGCCCGGGCGGCTTCAACCAGAACGGCAATACGCCGCATGCCTACACCCCTGGACTCGTGCCGCAATACTTCATCCCGTCTTCTTATTCGTCGGACAAGTTGACGAACAACGAAATCGGCTGGAAGACGGAATTTTTGGACCATCGCCTGCAGTGGAACGGAGCGGTGTACCGGGAGAATTGGGATAACGTCCAGGTCGCCTTCTTCGACCCCGGCGTGGTCGGCAATATTTTCTACAACACCAACGGACAGAATTTCCTCATCAAGGGTATCGAGACATCGCTGCTGGCCCGGGTCGTCAGCGGGCTGACCCTGCAGGGAGCCGCATCCTGGAACCAGAGCCGGCAGACGAACTCGCCGGTACTGCTCAACAATAATCCAGCCAGTCCGGGCTTCGGCAAGCCGATCACCAATGCCTGCAACGCCTATGGTGCCGATTGCGCTCCCGTGACCAATCCCTTCGGCCCGGTCGGTGCCCCGAGCGCCGATGCGCCGCCGATTCAGTTCAGCCTGCGCGCCCGATACGAGTGGAATTTCGCCGGATACAGTCCTTTCGTTCAGGCGGGCGCCACGCACAGCGGCCATTCGTTCACGCAGGCAGGTTCGAATCCCACCATCGCGGAGGCCGGTGCCGTCAGTACCGGCAGGCTGCGGTTCGAGAATCCCGCTTACTCGACCTTCGATGCGTCGTGCGGCGTCGCCAAGGATGCCTGGCTCGTGACCGCCTATGGTCAGAACCTCGCCAATTCGAACGCCAGCACCTTTGTCAGTACCGATCAATTCATCGTCGCACAGACGCCGCTGCGGCCGCGAATTCTCGGCGTATCGTTCAGCTACAAGTTTTGATTCTCCGGACCCAACCGGCAGTGCGGTGAGCGGCGTGCGCGCTCTCATCGCGCTGCCGCTCGCCCTTCTCGGCGCGGCGGCGCTTGCCGCCCCGCCGCCCCCGTACCGCCCGATCACGCCGAGCATGGAGGGCGAAACCATCCTATTGACCGGACGGGATCTCACGGTCGATCAGGTGGTGCACGTGGCTCGGTACGGCGCAAAGGTCGCGTTGAGCGCGCCAGCGCGGCAGCGCTCCGAAGACGCCTACGGCCTGCTGCTCGAGGCGGCCGCGGAAGGTGTGCCGGTGTATTGGTTCAATCGCGGTTCGGGTTCCGGCCGTGAAAAGTACATCTTCAGCGGCGACCCGCTCGCGCCAGGGAACCGACAACTGCTCGAGGAGCGCCAGCTCGCGATTTTCAAGCACGGCGCTCTCGCGGGACTCGGGCCCGAAGTCGGCGACGAGGAGATCGTGCGCGCAATGATGGTGGTGCGTGCCAACACCATGAGCTTCGAGGCGGCAAGCCCGCAGCTCACGCAGCGCCTGCTCGATTTATTGAATGATCGGATCACGCCGGTGGTGCAGTCGCGCGGTTCAGTCGGAGAAGGGGATCTCGGGCCGTTCGCGAATATCGGCGCCGCCATGGTGGGCGCCGGCACGGCGTATTTTCGCGGCGCGCGCATGCCGGCCGCCGCAGCGCTGAAGCAAGCGGGGCTCGAGCCGCTGGTCCCATTCGCCGCCGACGACAGCGAGTTGCAAAGCAGCGATGCCTACGCCACGGGACAGGCGGCTCTGATGCTCCACGACGCGCGTGAAGCGCTATCCTGGGCGGATCTCATCTATGCCGTCGATTTGAACGGCATGAATAGCAGCGTCTCTCCGCTATCGCAGCCGGTGCAGGCCAATCGGCCGTTCCCCTGGTTGAATTGGGATGCGGCGCGCGTTCTCGACATGCTGAAAGGCAGCTATCTGTTCGATCTCGACGAGCAGCGCATCATTCAAGATCCCGAGAGTTTGCGCGCCTCCTCCATTCGCCAAGGTGCGGCCTGGCAGGCATGGGCGGATCTCAAGGACGATGTGCTCATTCAGATGAATTCATCCGACCACAACCCCGCGGTGCGGGTGGGCGCGTCGCCGTCCGACTCGTGGGAACTCAAGACGCCGCAGCTGGCTCAGTTCTACGTCAAGGGTGGACCGCGCAGCAACGGCAAGCACGGTTTTATTTTCTCCAATGCCAACTGGGATCCTTATCCCATGGCCAATGACATCGAGGCATTCTCGATCGCGCTCGCCAACATGGACATCGTCATTGCACAACGCGTCGTGCGCTTCACCGAGCCTTTTTTCACCGTGATATCGCCCTCCGATGAGGCCGCGGCGGAATCCGGACGCGCGGCTCCCGTCCGGGGCGACGAATTCGGCACCGCGGCCCTGATGCAGGAAATCCAAGGGCTGATCAATCCCGTGCCCCCCGAAGGCAATGCCTTGATCAAGACGGTCGAGGATCTGCAGACGCAAACACGGCTCAAAGTCGAGCGCGCCCGAACGGTGGTCATGGACACCATCGACCTGTTGGCAGAGGACCTGCTGACCGGCACCTCGTGGCTGGATCTGCGCAAGGCGCAGAATCCCGCGCGCGGCTTCGGCGCCTCCTCGACCGAGATCTGGACGGCGTTTCGCAAAATACTGCCCCTTCATGACGATGCGGTTGCCGCCCGTGAATTGCCCATCCATGAATTGGCGGCCGCCTTCATCCGTGATCACGCGTCCGCGAATTTCTACCGCGATGACCGGCCTTCGCCCGCTTCGCGCCCGGCTCCGTGATCGCCAATGCCCATGATCGCCAATGCCCGCATGTATTCGCTCAGTCCACAAGTTGCCAATTTCTGGCGCACCTTGCTCGCTGGAGTCATCGAGCACGCGGGCCTCGACATAGAGCTCATCGAACACAGCGAACCGGCACCGATCGATGAACTGTGGCGACGATCGGATATGGCCGCTGTATTCATGTGCGGCCTGCCCTACTCCCGCGCCGAACCCCGGCCCGAACTCGTGGCGGCGCCCGTGCCGTCGCCGGGCGAATTTCGCGGCGCGCCGCAATACTGGAGCGAGTTGGTCGTGCGCAAGGACAGTGCCATGCAGCGCATCGAGGACACCTTCGGCGGCCGCATCGCTCTGACCACGCCAAACTCTCAGTCGGGATGTCTCGCAGCTCTCGAGTACCTTCAGGCCGCGAGCGGGACGTTGCCATTTTATCGGGAGTTGATCGCGCCTCAGATCACACCCTTGCGGGCGATGCGCGCGGTGGAAAGCGGTGCCGCGGATGTCGCCCCGATTGATTCCTACGCGTTTTGCCTGGCGCAGACGTATCGCCCCGACCTGTGGGCGGAACTGCGCGTCGTGGCGAAAACCGCGCCGACACCCATCCCGCCGCTGGTGGCATCCACGGGCGGACTTGGTTCTCGCGCACTTCCGTCTGTGCGAAACTCGTTCCTCGAAGCGCACCGGATCCCGGCCCTACGTCCCGCCATGGAAGGCCTCAAGTTGCAACGATTCGTGCGGCCTGATCCCGCCGCCTATGATGAGTTGCGCAAATCCTGCGACACGACTTTAAGTTATTGGCGCGAGCATCGGCTGGCCGCCGTGGTGCACCCCGCGTTCGCGGCTCTTGAGCTGAATCACGGCTGATCGGGCCACACGTCCACGGATCGCGCACAGCGAAAACCGGTGTCGACAAAGGCGTGGGTCGGATCCTCGACACGGCGCATGGCGAGCCTGTGGTCGAGCAGGTTGCGATCGCGCCAGGATGCGCCTCGCAATACTCGTTGGGTCGGCGTGCCGTCAGCCACCCATTCCCAGAGCGATCCGCCGAGACCCCGAGTGTCGAACCGCCCCGTGGGTTGCTGTTCGGTCACCGGCACCAGCGGAGTGGCATGATATCCCCGCGGGTTATCACCCCACGGAAAAATCTGACGCTTCACGCCCCGGGCGACGAACTCCCACTCATCGCCCGTGGGTAGGCGCCGGTGGCGCCAATCGCAAAAAGCTCCCGCCGCTTCGAAATCGATGCCGGCCACCGGATAATCCGCGGCATCGATGCCCTTGGCGGCCAGCGCATCGCGAATCGTCCGCCACGATTCTCCCGGCCGGAACACCGTCCCCTGTCCGGCGTAATCGTACAGACCGTGTGCGCGCTCCGCCTGGGTCGTGCGTCCCGTGGCCGTTGCGAATTCCTGAAAATCGCGATTGGTGACTTCCGTCTGATCGAGTTCGAAGGGCTTGAGCAGCGCCATTCTGCCGGTCTCGCCCGCAAAGTCCGCCGGCGAACAGCGGCCGCCCGATGCTTGACAGAGCTTGACTGCGTCATCGATCTCAAGCGGCAAGCTGCCGACCTTCATGTAGCGGTTTCCGCTTGCGATCACAGCGCTGAGCGCCGCGTCGGCGGCGCTTAAGAGTGCGATTCCCTTCGGATCTCCCGCGTCCACACTCTTTTTCACGGCCGCGCGGTCCAACTCGAACTGCTGCCAGCCCTTCTGACTGCTATCGACGTCGAGCACATTTTTGGCCCGATCCGCCCGATACTCCATCGTCTTCATTCTGGCGTGCACGTCGTTCGAACCGGCCGCAGCCGAGCCCGCCGCCGCCGATTTATCCTGTCCCAAACGGCCGACGACAAACCAAGCGGCGAGGCCCAGCACGCCGATGAGGGCGATGCCGCCCGCAATCCACATGGTTCGCGGCGTACCGCCGCTGCTCGCGCCGCCGAGATCCGCAAGCAGCGCTTCCACCGAGACCGCACGCTTGGCGCGCTCGTACGCGAGCCCCTTTGCGAGCGCCGCATTCTGGCTGCGGCTGAGCGACGCGATCGGCGCCGGCTTTAACCCCGCCGCGCGCGCTTCGACCGCGGAACGGCGATCGAAGGGATGCTTGCCGGACAGCATTTCATAGATGACGCAGGCGAATGAGTAGACATCGTCGCTTTGATCGGGAGGACGACCCTCGATCATCTCGCAGCTGGCATAGGCGGGCGTCATGGCGCCGAGCGCACCCGGGTCGAACCGGTCGGCGCGGCCGCGGACCGCCCGCGCAATGCCGAAATCCATGAGCACCGCCTTGCCCGACGTGGTCACAAATATGTTGGGAGGCTTAAGATCGCTGTGAATCACGCTGTGGTCGTGCGCGTAGGCGAGCGCCGCGCCGATGTCCTTGATCAGCGGCCAGGCCCGGTCCAGCGGCATGCCCCGCCCGAAGTCATCGTCGATCAGAGAGCTTAAGGTCTTGCCCTCGAGATACTCCATCAGCATGTACACGCCGCTGCGATCCGAGTTCAGCGAATAGACGCCGACGATGTTCGGATGGTGAAGAGCGCGGGTC
>Ga0302326_10001039_pt1 | contig 72733 bp, 70 predicted proteins | sample Palsa_T0_3_FD_202264 | JGI IMG/M metagenome (GOLD analysis project Ga0302326, IMG submission 202264) | Peat permafrost microbial communities from Stordalen Mire near Abisko, Sweden - Palsa_T0_3 | ecosystem: Environmental > Terrestrial > Soil > Palsa > Peat permafrost | place: Sweden: Abisko... | reverse complement strand
CAGGAGCGAGTTCGCAAAGGGCTTCGAACTCGTACCGCGGCGCTGGGTTGTCGAGCGAACCATTGCTTGGCTCAATCGCAACCGCCGTCTCGCCAAGGACTTCGAAGCTTCGGTCGAGAGCGCCTTGACTTGGGTCATGATCGCAAGCGTCAAACTCTTGTCGCGAAGATTGGCGCGTGCCTCAATCAGCCGGAAATTATGAGTCAGACTCTTAGCCGTCGACAATCAATATCGCCAATGCTTTGGGTCCGTGCGCACCGAGTTCCAAGGTCTGTTCGATGTCTCCGGTGCGGGACGGCCCTGTCACGAGGTTGACCGTGCGGGGGAATTCGCCGCGCGCCTTTACTTTTGCGATCACCTCCTCCAGATGCGGCAGGATCGAATCCGCGCGCAGCACGGCGATCTCCAGCCCCGCGCGGAAATGCCAGGACGCGGGCGCATCGATCGCAGAGGTGTAAGCGAGCGTGCCCGTTTCGGCGATGGCGAAAGGCGCGATGGCCAGCGCTGCATCGTCGGGGCCGGGTGGCGCAGCCTCGCGGGTCAAGCCGGGAGCAGATTGCCACGGCAGCTGGTCCCCCGGCGATCCCGGCGGCAGATGAATGACCGCCTGCATGTTGCGGCCGCGCAGGATGTCGGCCACGGCCGCAGGCACATCGTCCATGCTCGACAGCCGGCGCACGTCTGCGGCCTGCGACGCTGCGCGCTTCGCAAATTGCGCGATTAGATCGCCGTCGATCGAAGCGGGATGGTAGGACGCCGGCCGCGTTTCATTGCGTACGCGGCGCAGGCGGATCGCAGACAGGATCTCGTCGCGACTGCTCATTTTCGCGTCTGCCACAATTCGTGAAACGTCTTGCCCTTCGGCGCAGGGAAATCGCGCACCGCGAACCAGCCGCGCATCAACGGCATGGCATGTACCGCACCGCGCTTGCCGGCCACGAGTTTGAGGAAACGCGACAGCGCGCTTGCGCCGAAACGATAGAGACGCGGACGCTTCGCCGCGAAGGCCCACAACGACAATCCTGCCACCATCGCTTTCGGCGCGAGTCCGCTGGCATATTCGCGCGCCCGCCAGTGGCGCATGATCTGGGGCAGGGGGATTTTCACCGGGCAGACTTCCGCGCAGCGTCCGCAGAAGGTCGACGCGTTGGGATGATGATGCGCGGCGGCGAGCCCCAGCAGATTGGGATTGAGCGCGGCGCCGATGGGCCCGGGATAGGTCGCGCCATAGGCGTGACCGCCGACCGCGCTGTAGATCGGGCAATGATTGAGACAGGCGCTGCAGCGGATGCAGCGCAATACGTCTTCCGCTTCGGTGCCGACCAGCCGCGTGCGGCCGTTGTCCACCAGCACGACATGGAAATTCTTCGGTCCGTCGGTTTCGCCCGGGCCCCGCGGTCCAGCCATCACGGACACATAGCTCGAGATCGCCTGACCCGTCGCCGAACGCGTGAGGAGGCGCAGCAGCACCGACGCATCGTTGAGGTCGGGCACGATCTTTTCGATTCCCGTGAGAACGATATGCGTGCGCGGCAAGAGTCGCGTCAGATCGCCATTGCCCTCATTGGTGACGAGCATGGCCGCACCTTCCTCGGCCATGAGGAAATTGGCGCCCGTGATGCCGGCGTCCGCCGCTTCGAACGATTGGCGCAGCATGCGCCGCGCTTCGGAGACGAGCGCATTGCGTTCGCTCAGCGGACGGTTCGGATCGAGCGTCGTGTGTGCGGCCTGGAATGTCTCCGCCACCTGCTCTTTGCTCAGATGGAAGGCCGGCGCGATGATGTGGCTGGGCGCCTCGTGACGCAGCTGGATGATGTATTCGCCGAGATCGGTCTCGACCGGCGAGATGCCGTTTGCTTCGAGGAATGGATTGAGCTCGATCTCCTCGCTCACCATGGATTTGCCCTTGGTGACAGTCTTCGCACCCGTCTCGCGCAGGATCGCGAGAATGATCTCGCGCGCTTCTTTCGAGTCGCGCGCCCAATGGACATGGCCGCCGCGTTCAGTGACGCGCGCCTCAAAGGTCTCCAGCAAAGTGTCGAGACGCGACAGCGAATAGTCGCGAATGGCGCGGCCCTGTTCGCGCAAAGCTTCGAAATCGCCGAAATTCTTCGCAGCGATCGAGCGGCCCATCTGGAAATGTGTCTTGAGCCGGCCGAGTGCGACTTTGAGATTGGGGTCCGCCAGCGCCTCGTGCGATGCGGCCGTGAAATTGCGCGGGTCCTGGGTCATGTCTCGGGCTCGCCCAGCGCGGGCTCGCCGCCCATGCCCGCCAGCACTTCCGCCACATGGCGCACGCGCAATGTCTTGCCCTGGCGCTCCATCCGGCCTGCAAGATGCAGCAGACAACCCAGATCGCCGCCGACCAGCGTTTCGGCCCCCGTCTTTTGTGCATCCGCGATCTTGTCGTCGGCCATGCGCTCGGAGATTTCCGGATATTTGATGGAGAAAAGTCCGCCGAAGCCGCAGCACACAGCGCCGTCGGACAATTCGACCAGCTCGAAACCGTCGACGGTCGCGAGCAGTTGGCGCGGCTCGGCCTTCACATGCATTTCGCGCAGGCTCGAGCAGGAATCGTGATAACAGGCGCGCGTGGCACAGGCGGCTTTCACGCGCGCCACTCCGGCGATCCTCACAAGAAACGATGTGAGCTCGTGCGTCTTCGCGGCAAGCGCGCGAGCGCGTGGCAGATAGATCGCGTCCTGCGCGAGCACATCGGGATATTTTTTCAGCATGCCGGCGCAGGAGCCGGACGGCGCGACGACATAGTCGAACGGCTCGAACGCATCGATCACCTGGCGCGCGATTGTCGCGGCGTCGTTGTCGGCACCCGCATTCCAGGCAGGCTGGCCGCAGCAGGTTTGCGCGTCGGGCACGGAGACCGCGCATCCCGCATCTTCCAGCAGTTTCACGGCTGCGAAGCCGACCTGCGGACGGATGAGATCGACGAGGCAGGTGACGAACAGGCCGACGCGCTTGCCGGGCATCATGCCGTACCGCTGCGGCGCGGACCGGACGCGCTCTTTGGCGCGCTGCGCGGACGTTTGATGCGGGATTTGGGCGGATTGGGAACGCCTTCTCCCAGCGCGTAGGTCATGTCGCGCAATTGCGCCATGAAACCTTGCCGATCCGCCATCGACGGCAGTTTGTCGTAAGGCACGACCGTGCCCACTCGCATTTGAACCTCGCTGCCGATCCGGTCATGCACTTCCTTGAAGATCAGCGAAAGTCGCAAGGTCATGCTGACATGGCTTGCGATCTGGAACAGAAGGCTGTTCTGCCCGGCGAAGAAGACGGGCGCCACGGGCGCTTTCGCTTGCGTGATGAGCCGCGCGGTGAACGTCTTCCACTCGGTGTCGACGGCCCGCTTGTTCCAGACTTTCGGTGTCGTCGAGACTCCGCCCGCCGGAAAGATCACAAGGCAACCGCCGCCGATCAGATGCGCCTTGGCTTCTGCGCGCGACTTGATGTTGGTCTTGAGCGCGTCCTCGGTCTCCGCGAAATCGATGGGCAACAGATAGGGACGAATCTCCTCCGCGCGGTAGAGCACGGAGTTCGTCAGCACGCGAAAATCCTGCCGCACCTTCGAGACGACATGACAGATGATCACACCGTCCAGCACGCCGAAGGGATGATTGCACACGACCACGAGCGGGCCTGTTTTCGGCCAGGTGCAGAGTCGATCCTCGTTGTAGACGAGCTTGAGTTCGAGCTTGCGGATTGCCGCATCCCAGAAACTCTCACCCGGCACGGGATGGGTGTGGTGCTCGTCATAAAGATATTTGAGATAGGGCTGTCCCGACATGCGTTCTATCAGCCGGATGACGAAACGCTTGAGGCGCGGATCGTCGGCGGTCGCGTAGGAGAAAGTGTCGATGTCGTCGCTGTCGTCAGCCATGATTCGGATAGGGTGGCAGGTTCGCGAGTGAAGACTAGGCCGCCTTCCTTAAACCCGCGTCAAGCGGTCGTTTCTCCCAGAAAAAAGCTGCCTTTGCCGAGCGCGGCCCGCGTCGCGAGGTAGAGGAGCAACCCCACCGGCCCGACCAGCAAGGTCACGATGAGGCAGGGGATCAGCGCAATATGGGTGAGCCCGCGACGTTTGGCATCCCGGGCCTCCCAGGCGCCGACGAACAGGTCGAACACAAGGTAGTGAATCCAGCCTGCGGTGAGCGCGAGCGGCGACGAGAACAGCGCCGCCACGCCGTGGAGCGAGTAGAAACTCGCACCGGCAGGAGCACCCTGGCCGCCAAACACGGCGCTCGACAACAGCCAGATATAAGTCAGCCCGAGCACGACCGGGATCGCCACCGAGTGCACGAGGATCTGTGTGCCTCGCCAGCCCGGCGCCACGATCAGCAGCAGCCAGAAGATCAGAATGCCGTTATTGGCGATCGCGAAGGTGGTTTCGGGCGTCATACGCGGCTCCTATTGCGCGAAACGGCGTTTCAGCCAGTCGATCATGGCGGAGCTTGTCTCTTCCGGATGTTCCTGTTGGGTCCAGTGGCCGCAATGCTTGATCAGAATCCGCTCAAGATCGGGTACGAAACGCTCCATGCCGTCAGCCATGGCGGGCGACAGCACGACATCGTCTTCCGCCATGATCATCAATCCGGGCACGTGGACCTTTTGTTCCATGGTCCCGGAAGCCTCCCAGTTGCGGGTCATGTTGCGGTACCAGTTGATGCCGCCGGTGAAACCGGTGCGCGTAAAAGTGTCGACGAACACTTTCAACTCGTCAGGCGCAAGTAACGCCTCGCCGGGCCACAGTGATTCATCGGATTGGATGGCGTTGACCAGTTCGAGGTTGCGCGCCTCCTTGGGCAGCTTCGCGTAATCGAGTGCGCTGATGCCGTTCTTGCGCATGAAGAAGCGGAAGGATTTCCCCACGTCTTTCGCGAGCGCGACATCGGCCTCACCGGGTTTCTGGAAATAAACGATGTACATGTTCTCGCCGAACATCGCGCGCATGGCCATGATCGGATCGATGGGCGGGCGCGCGAGAAACGGCGTATTGACCCCGATGACTCCCGCGACGCGGTCGGGGTGATAGAGCGGCATCTGCCAAACGATGAGACCGCCCCAGTCATGGCCACAGAAGACGGCCTTCTTGAGCCCCAGCGCATCGAGCAGGCCCGCGAGATCGCCCGTCAGGTGGACCATGTCATATTCGCGCACATTTTCGGGGCGCGATGTGAGCCCGTAGCCGCGCTGATCGGGTGCAATGGCCCGGAAGCCCGCCGCGGCGAGCGCAGGCATCTGATGACGCCAGGAATAAGCAAGCTCCGGAAAACCGTGGCACATGACGACCGGCAACCCGTCCTTCGGCCCGGCCTCGTACACGGCCATGTCGATGCCGTTGGTCTTGATCATCGTCGGTTGCGGCAGGTCCACTTTCGATTCCTCCAGGAATTGTTTCCGTCAGTTTGAGAGTCCGACGCGAGCAAACATCTCGGCGCGCGGCGGCCCGAACTCGGGCGGATAAAATCCAGCGGATTTCTTGCGCGATTTGGACATCGCCCAGATGCGCAGGATTCGCGCGATGGTACCGGGATCCTTCAGCCACGCGACCGGATCTGAAAACATGTGGAAGGCACGCGACGAGGCGCGCAGCACTGCGAGGTCCGCGCGTGTCGCCGGCATCAGCGCGTCTTCGATGAAGCTCTTGGCGATCCGGCCCTTGAGGCGCGGCTTGTACGCCGGATCGCGTTCGTGCTCGGCGCGACGGATGGCCTGCAGGTCCTGCTTGACCATCGTGTCGTAATAGGGACGCAAGGCCGCGCGCGTGTCGCGTTCGACGATCATCGCGCGCTCGCGCGGATCGGCGGTCGCATCGAGCGCTGTCCGTAGGATATGCGCATGCACGACGCCTGCCGAGCAGCCTCGGCCGTATAACGGATTGGTGCGAACGGCCGCGTCGCCGACAGCGAAGAAATTGAGCACCTGCGGCGCATTGGCCTTGAAATAGCTTCGCCAGACGCTCTTGAGATTTCCCATGGAATAGACGGGACTCGCCGGAACCGCGCGCGCTGGGTCCGTCCATCTCGCACACCCCGGAATCTCGGCACACAGGCGATCGAAGATATCCGGCTTTACGATCGCCAAGCGCAATTGGGTCTCGATTTCCGGCGTGGCAAGCGTAATGGAGAAGTGCCGGTTATCGGCGGCAAACACGCCGTATTTTATGTAGCCCAAATCGCCGGCTCCCGGCGTGCCGTCGCGCTCCGGCTCCTCGACGCCATCGCGCAGGCGATAATGGCGCGTGAAATAGAGAATTCCTGCCGGACTTTCCTCTTCGGCGACTTCGAGACCTTCCGCGCGCAACCATTCGGGAAACGCCGTGTTGCGGCCGCTGGCATCGACGGTCACGTCGGCGCGCATCTCCTCGATCGTGTCTCCGCGCGTCACGGCGAGGCCGTCGACGATCAGCGACGGACCGTCGCGATGCGTGAGCAATCCGCGCACGCCTGTGTCCGGCACGAAGGTCACGCCCGGCAGTTGTGCCGCGTGCCGGCGCATGACAAGCTCGAGCGTCGTGCGGCGACTGAACAGAATGGTCAGTTCGTCGTCGCCCGGCTCCGGTGTGTAAGAATCCTTCAGCGTCGGCGGCAGCGCATCCTCGAACGAAAAGATGCGCGCGCCGGCCTGGAGCAATTCGTCCAGCAGCTTGGGATAGCGGTCGCGGATCAGAGTCGTGAGCCGCCCAAGAAACACGTGGCTGTGACGAAGCTGCGTAGCGCCGCGCCGTTCCCAGGTGTTGAACGCTTCTTCGGGGGAAGCGTCGGGTGGGGAAGGATCGCGGTCGAGGATCGTGACCTCCCGATTACCGTCGCCGAGAGCGAGCGCTACGCCAAGGCCGGCTATTCCGGCGCCTGCCACCAGGACTTTCTCCGGTTTTATGCTCATGGCGAAACCTTTGTCGCGGCCCAGGCGACCGCGCCCCAGCCGATCAGAAATGCGAGACCTCCGAACGGCGTCACGATACCGAAACCGCGAACGCCCGTCAGCGCTAGAATATAGAGGGAGCCCGAGAACAGAACGATGCCGACGAGGAAGAATGCCGCAGCGGCCTGCGCCGCGCCGGCCGCCGCACCGCGGATTGCCAGCGCGGCAAGCCCCATCGCGAGCGCGTGGTACATCTGATAGCGCGCGCCCGTTTCGAAAATCTCAAGGTGATGCGCGTCGAGCCTGCCCTGTAGGCCGTGCGCACCGAACGCGCCGGCCGCGACGGCCAGGAAGCCGTTGATCGCAGCGATCAGGAGCCACAGATTCATGACGCGCAGCCGCAGCCGCCCGCGCCGTGCAGATGCGCATGCGGCTCGCTGTTCGGCACTTTTTCGGTGAGACGGGCCAATGCCGCGGCGGAAACATCTGCCGTCGCATCGAAATCCGATTGGGCGGTCGCGAGCAGCGACGCATCGCTCATCAAATCGAGCGCCGTCATCGCGAGCGTCTTTGCGCCGTCGATCACGGCAGCGTCGCCCTTGTCCGATGCGGCCCAGCGCGCGAATTCCGCGTTGTGAATGATGACTCCCGGCGGCGCCACCGCCAGCATGGGATGAATCGAAGGCACGCGATGACTGACATTGCCCATATCGGTCGAGCCCGCAAAACCCGGCGGAATATTCTTTGTCGACGCGAACTCTCGACCGAGGGCTGCTCCGTTGCGCGCGAAAGCGTCGGCGATCGGCCAGTTGGTCTTGAGGTCGAGATAATCTGTCCCGCCCCAATGGATATCGACCGTGCAGCCGGTAGAAAGGGCCGCCGCTTCGAAACACGCATGCACGCGCTTCTTCAGCGCAGAAAGATCGTGAACATCCGCTGCGCGGACATAAAATCGGCAGGCTGCGCGCTCGGGCACGATATTGGCCGCGAGCCCGCCTTCCGTGATGATGCCGTGCATGCGCTCGGTCTGACGGATGTGCTGGCGCAGTTGCGCGATCGATTGATAGGCGGTGACGACGGCGTCGAGCGCGTTGAGGCCGCGATAGGGCATGGCGGAGGCATGGGCCGCACGCCCGTGATAGGTCGCCTCGACTTCCGCAATTGCGATGCAGGGCATGGTGACGAGGTCGACATTGGAGGGGTGGATCATCATGGCGGCATCGACGCCATCAAACGCGCCTTCGCGGGCGATGAGTTCCTTGCCGCCGAACCGTTCCTCAGCCGGCGTTCCCAGATACCGCACCCGTCCGGGCAGGCGCGCGCCGAGCTTTGACAGCGCCATGGCGGCGCCCAACCCGGACGTCGCAATGATGTTGTGGCCGCAGGCGTGTCCTACACCGGGCAACGCGTCATATTCGGAGAGGATTGCGATGGTGGGACCGCCGTCTTTTCCGAACTCTGCGGCATAGGCTGTCTCGAGCCCGAACGCGCCGCGCTGAATCGGAATGTCGTGGCGCGCGACCGCATTCTCCAGCTTCGCCGCCGATTTGAATTCCTGCAGTGCGAGTTCCGGCTCCTGGTGAATCGCATGCGAAAGGTCGAGTAGTTCGGCCCGCATTCCGTCGATGGCGGCCGCGACGTCTCGCTTCAAACTGTCCAGGGACATGGGGGGATTCCGGTGACGCGGCCGTCATCATAGACAGTCCGCGCGGCCTTTGCGAAGGTCGCCCGCCACCGGAGGGAAGCCCGATGACAGAGTTCGTCAAGGCCGCGGACGGGGTCCGAATCGCCTATGAAATCGTGGGCGACGGGCCGCCCGTCGTGCTGGTCCATGGCTTCGCCTCGAACCGGGTTCAGAACTGGAAAGCCCCCGGCTGGTACGACACGCTCACGGGAGCAGGCTATCGCGTGATCGCCATGGATTGCCGCGGCCACGGCGAAAGCGACAAGCCGCACGATCCGGCGTTCTACAATCATGCGATCATGGCGGAGGATGTGGTGGCCGTGATGGACGCGGCCGGGGCGGGCCACACGTTCCTGATGGGGTATTCGATGGGCGGCTTCATCGGCATTCACGTACTGATGGATCATCCCGATCTGCTGCGGAAAGTCGTCATCGGCGGCGTGGGAGGCACATATCTGGGTGCGGCATTCGGGTCGCGCGAAGGAATCGCCGATGCGTTGCTGGAGCCGGATAAAACCAAGATCTCAGATCCGGTTCAGAAGAGCTTTCGGGAATTTGCCGAGCAGCAAGGCAAGGATCTGCAGGCGCTCGCCGCCTGCATGCGCGGCAACCGCCATCCGTTTACGGCGGCAGAGCTTTCACAGTCGCAGCGGCCCGTTCTCGTCGTTTGCGGAGAGCAGGACGCGCTGACCGGTCCTCCCGATCCGTTGGCCGCGGCTTTTGCCGACGGCCGCGCGGTGACTGTCGCCAAGCGCGATCACATGACGACGGTCGGCGATAAGGCCTACAAGCAGGCAGTTATTGATTTCTTCAAGAGCTGAGTGGCGCAAGTTAAGTCATGCCAATACTGCGTTGCGGCACTACTGGCCCCTTCACAATCGTTGCCGACCACGCTATCGTTTTATTTGGGGGCACATGTCCATGAGTTCGAGCGCGTGTCGCATTGCACTGGCCGGCGCTTTTTTGTCGTTTCTCCTGCCGTCCTCGTCCGCGCTCGCGGCACCGCCGGTCGAGGCATTCGGTAGCCTTCCCAAGGCCGAATTTGCGCGGTTGTCGCCGGACGGCAAGCACCTTGCCGTCATCAAGCCGGTTAACGGTCGGGAAAAGGTCTCGTTCTTCGATCTGACGAAGCCCGACGCGGCGCCTTTCGTGGTGGGCATGCCGGACGCACTTGCCGGTGATGTCGTTTGGAAAAGCAACGATCGCGCGATTTGCATTTTTCACACCAATCTGAAGTCCAAGTGGACCAAAGACCTCAACACCTGGAGTCGCGCGATCAGCGTGAATCCGGACGCGCAGACTCAAGTCGTATTGATGTACAATGCGCCGTACTTCAGAACCAACACGAATGTCGCGTCGATCGCGGACATGATGGCGAACGATCCCAATCACGTCTACATGACCGAACTCGATCAATTTCAAGACGAGATTTATCTGGATCTCTATCGCGTCGACCTTACGACCGGCCGAGGCGAAATGGTGCTTCATGACGACAAAGACGTAATCGAGTTCCTGACGGACGGCTACGGCCAGGTGCTTGGTCATATCGACCAGGATTCCGATCTAACGGATCACGTATTTCTAGGGGAGACCGAAGCCTTCAAATATCAAGTGAAAGGCAAAACGAGTTTTGAACTCGTGGGAGTTACCGCCGGCTCCAAGCCAGAATACGCGGCGGAAGGTGTAACGCCGAGTGGAAAAACGGGATTGTATACATGGGGGCCATCCGGCTATGGCGCTGCGCTGTTCGACAATCCGGCCTACGACATCGGCGATATCATCACCGACGAACGAAACGGGCGCGTGATCGGCGCCACCTATATGGATGACGGACCGCGGGCGGTTTATTTCGATCCGTCAATGCAGCGCATTCAGGAGTCGCTCGAGAAGGATTATCCGGGACAATCGGTATCCATTCTATCGAAGGACGATGCCGGGGCCACTTACGTAATCCTGACGCAAGGCCCGAAAAATCCACCGATACTGTCTCTGTTCACACCCGCCAACCGGAAGGCGAGTGTCATTGATGAAGCTTACGAGTCCCTCAAGCCAGCCGATCTCGGAGACGTGCGACCCTATCCCTACAAAGCGCGCGACGGTCTCGATATCCACGCATATCTGACTTTGCCTCCCGGGCGCGATCCGCACAATTTGCCGACAGTCATTTTTCCACATGGGGGGCCTGAGGATCGGGACGAAATGGCGTTCGACTGGTGGGCTCAGTTCATGGCGTCGCGCGGATATGCGGTGCTGCAGCCGAACTTTCGAGGATCCTCGGGATATGGAGGACACTTTGTTCTCGCAGGCGACGGAGAATGGGCCGGAAAGGTGCAATATGACGTGCAGGACGGCGTCGCAAAGTTGATCGCGGACGGAATTGCCGATCCGAAGCGCATTTGTATCGTCGGCGCCAGTTATGGCGGCTACATGGCGCTGGCCGGGGCAACGTTCTCGCCGGACCTCTATGCCTGTGCCGTCAGTTTCGCGGGCCTGTCCGATCTCGATCGCATGCTCTATACCGGGACGACGTTTGAATCGGAAACGGTTTCCATCTGGAAGCGGCGGATCGGCGCCGACGTCGATAAGTCCAAGCTTGTATCGGCGTCGCCTGCCAACTTTGTCGACCGGGTCAAGATTCCAATCCTGCTCCTTCATAGCGATAAAGACACGACGGTCCCGATCGAGCAAAGCCAGATCGAGAACGACGCGTTGAAACACGCGGGCAAGCAGGTCGAATTCATTACACTGTCGGGCGACGATCACGACCTCGAGTTTCCCGATACAAGAATCAAGTTGCTGACGGAGATCGAGCGCTTTTTAGCCGCCCACATTGGGACGTGATTCTTCACCACATTTTGCCGGCAATACATCGACTGATTTCCGCACGCCGGAGTCTAATATTGCCTAGCCGCGAGTATTGAGCGCTTTCCATTCGAAGTTTGGCGCGCTATCGTCTCGCCAGCTTGGAGCTGGGGGTCAAATGTCGAAAAACTCGCGCGCGATTGACGCTGCTTGCTTTACAGCGGTCCTGATGTTCGGAGCGGTGGCTTTTGCCGCGCCGCCGGTCGAAGTCTTTGGAAATCTTCCGGCAATCAGTAGCGCAAAAATCTCGCCCGACGGAAAGCATCTGGCGATCATACACCCGATGAACGGCCGCCCGATCGTAAGCGTGTTTCAACTCGATTCTCCGACTGCAGTACCGAAAAACGTGGAATACGCGGATGCGGTCGCAGAAGATATTTTTTGGGCCGACAACAATCGGGTCGTCAGCTTATTTCGACTCAATACGAGATGGAAATTCAATTCGAAGCTTTACAGGCTGGATCGCGCCATCACCATTGCGGCGGACAACAGTCCGAACGCCGTGCTCATGAACGAGTTGCCGCCGGACTTGCCATCGGTCGTTCTCGATCAGGATCCTGCAGACCCGTACGACATCCTCATGGGGGCCTGGGAAACCGACGCATGGCTGCATAACGATCGCATGAGGAACGACGATCAATTCTATTTTGACCTTTTCCGGGTCAGTCTCGCGACCGGCGTGAGCAGCATCTTGTTGCACGGATCGCCCTACACGAACCGGTTCCTCACCGACGGCCTGGGGCATCCGATCGGACGCATCGATCAGACGAAAGATTTGATGGAGCATTTGTATTTGGGCGAGAAGGAAGTCGCTTCCTATAGCGTTAGCGGCGGCGACGAATGGATCGTGGAGAATCTCACGGAAGATGGGAGCGCGCTCGCGGTCAAGGCTGTCGGAAACGAAGACAAGGAAGCCTTGTATAGTCTCAAACTTGGGGACAGCAAGCTGGGTCCGGCGTTATTTCTCAATCCGAACTACGATATGACCGGCGTGCTTTTTGATGACAAAGAAGCGCGGGTCATTGGCGCGAGTTATATCGACGACATGCCGGAATTCAAATATTTCGATTCGGATCGCCAGAAGATCGAAGAGCGCTTGAAACGCGCACTGCCCGGACAATACGTCGAGCTTGTGTCCAAGGACGCGACGGGTGCCAATTATGTCGTCCTTGCCGGTGGCCCAAAGAACCCGGATACATTCTATATCTTCAGCCCGGCAACGTCGCAGCTGAGCGTTGTCGCGGCAACCTATCCGGGTCTTTCGCCTTCCGATTTGGGCGAAGTAAAGCCCTATCCATACAAATCACGAGACGGGCTCGACATTCATGCCTACCTCACATTGCCACCGGGCAAAATGCCCAAGAATCTTCCCACCGTCATCTTTCCGCATGGCGGCCCTTCGGCGCGGGACGATATGGAATTCGATTGGTGGGCTCAGTTCATGGCATCGCGTGGTTACGCTGTGTTGCAGCCGAATTTCCGCGGCTCGTCGGGCTACGGATTTACGTTCCGCCATGCCGGCTATGGGGAATGGGCGGGGAAGGTGCAAAACGACCTTTCCGACGGCGTCCAGAAGCTGATCGCAGACGGCGTCGCCGATCCCAAGCGCATCTGCATTGTCGGTGCCAGTTATGGCGGCTACGCCGCACTGGCCGGCGCAACGTTCAATCCAAATCTCTATGCCTGCGCCATCAGCTATGCGGGTCTGTCGGACCTTCAATTAATCCTGTCGCGCGAGACCAATTACGGAGGTGAGGAGTCGGAAAGTTCATCGGACGATGAGGCACAAATGGGGGCCAAAACGTCGGAAACCGGAAAGCTGGACGCTGAATCTCCTTATGCACATGCCGATCAGGTCAAGATTCCCATATTGCTGATCCACAGCAGCAAGGACACCACCGTTCCGATCGAGCAAAGCGAGATCGAGAACAAGGCTCTCCAGAGCGCGGGCAAGAATGTGCAGTTCATCACGCTCGAAGGCGACGATCACCTTTTGTCGCTGGGAGCGACCCGCATTCAGCTCCTGAAGGAAGTCGAGAAATTCCTGGCCGCCAATATCGGAACCTGAACGTCCGAGTTTCGTTTCCTGCAAAATTGCCTATGATCGCGCCCGTTCGCCCCATTTCGGGCGAGTATGCGGCGAGGTGATAATGAACGCGGACCCTAAACCGAAGAGCAAAGCTGCCCGGCCCGATTCCGAGGCCTTCGATTGGGCCGACCCGTTGCTTCTCGATGCCGAGTTGAGCGGCGAGGAGCGGATGGTGCGCGATTCGGCGCGGGGGTTCTGCCAGGGCAAGCTGTTTCCCCGTGTGCGCGACGGCTTCCGCCACGAGACCTTCGATCGTGCCATCATGACGGAGATGGGCCAGGCGGGGTTTCTGGGCATCACTCTTCCCGAGACCTATGGCGGCGCAGCGATGAGCTATGTCTGCTACGGGCTTGTGGCGCGCGAAGTCGAGCGCGTGGACTCGGGCTATCGCTCGGCGATGAGCGTGCAGAACTCGCTCGTGATGTATCCCATCTTCACGTACGGCACCGAAGAGCAGCGCCGGAAATATCTGCCGAAACTTGCGAGCGGCGAATTCGTGGGCAGCTTCGGCTTGACCGAACCGGATTTCGGCTCCGACCCCGGCGGCATGAAGACCCGCGCGAGCACCGCGTCCGGTGGCTTTCGGCTCAACGGCGCCAAGATGTGGATCACGAATTCGCCGCTCGCCGACGTGGCGGTGGTGTGGGCGAAGACCGACGATGGGATCATCCGCGGCTTCATCGTCGAGCGCGGCATGAAGGGATTCTCGACGCCCAAGATCGAAGGCAAGTTCTCGTTGCGCGCCAGCGTCACCGGTGAAATCGTGCTGGAGGATTGCTTCGTGCCGGAGGCCAATCTGCTGCCGAACGTGCAGGGCCTGTCGGGGCCTTTTGGGTGCCTCAATCGCGCGCGCTACGGAATCTCTTGGGGTGCGATGGGCGCCGCGGAGTTCTGCTGGCATGCGGCGCGGCAATATACGCTGGACCGCAAACAGTTCGGCCGGCCGCTCGCAGCCAACCAGCTGATCCAGAAAAAGCTCGCCGACATGCAGACGGAGATCGCGCTTGGACTTTTGGGCGCATTGCGACTGGGACGGCTGATGGACGAGCACAAGGCCGCGCCTCCGGCCATCTCGCTTATGAAACGCAACAATTGCGGCAAGGCGCTCGATATCGCACGTGCGGCGCGCGACATGCACGGGGGCAACGGCGTTTCCGACGAATATCACGTCATCCGCCACATGCTGAATCTCGAAGCGGTCAACACCTACGAGGGCACACACGACGTGCACGCTCTCATCCTCGGCCGCGCACAGACTGGCATTCAGGCCTTCAGTTAGCTTCACACCGGCGTGAACGCCCGCGGCCAGGCGTTGGGTTAGACTCGCGTTGCTCTTCTCGGGAGGGAGAATCGCATGGGCCGTTCCGCAGGGACCGCAATTTTACTGGGCGGTTTGATCGCCGGCACGATCGATGTTTTCGCGGCGAGCTTGATCAATCATCTGAATCTGGTCGCGATCCTGCATTCCATCGCCAGCGGCCTATTGGGCAGGAACTCGTTTTATGGCGGATGGACGTCGGCCGGGATCGGGCTTGGGCTGCAATGGGCGATGGCGCTCGCGATCGCCGCCATCTATGTTTTTGCGAGCAAATATTTTTTCGTGCTCGCCCGGCATTGGTTTTGGGGCGGCTTGGCTTACGGCGTCGGCATCTACGTCGTGATGAACTTTGCGGTCGTGCCGCTGTCGGCCGCACCGTTCAAATATCATTTCGCGCTGCCCAAGGCTGCAGAGGATATGCTCGCGATGCTGTTGTTCGGTCTGATCGTTGCGTTCTTTTCGAAGAAGGTGGCGCCTTCGCCCTGAATGGGTTCAGGCCACGCGCCTGCGAAAGCTGTCTATCGCGTCGGCGGCGCTGCTTGCGGCGGGACGGAGCTTCGCGAAGCATTCGGAGGCAGCGGCTGGGTCCTGCTTCTTGCAGGCATGCTCGAGCTCACGCGCGACCTTCGAAACACTTTGCGCGCCGTAATTCCCCGCCATTGAAACGAGATCGTGCGCCACCTTTCCGCCCTGAACCAGGTTTCCTTCGTGCAGATGGGTACCGATGCGATCGACGGTGGGTATGAAGGCTTCGATCAGCGCCGACAGCTGATCGGCAAGAGCACCCGGCTTAAGAACGCTGCGCAGCGTCTCGAGTTGCGAAAGGTCGAATTCCGCGACGTCTGACGGTACGGCGTCCATCGAAGGCGCCTGCGTGCCAGAACCTCTTGAGCCGTTGTCGGCAATCTTCTTGAGCTTCGCCAGCAAGGTCGCACTACTTATGGGTTTGGGAATGTAATCGTCCATTCCTGCGTCAAGGCATTTTTGTCGCGCGCTGCTCATCGCGTGTGCCGTGAGCGCAATGATCAGCACGTTGCACTTGGGTGATGGCAGCGCACGAATCTGCTTCGTTGCCTGCTCTCCATCGAGTTCGGGCATCTGAACGTCCATCAGAATGACGTCGAAATTCTCGCGGCGTGCGGCTTCCACGGCTTGCAGACCGTTCTCGACGACGGAGAGGCGGTAGCCGGTCTTGCTGAGGAGGGCCGTGATGAACTTCTGGTTGATCTTGTTGTCCTCGGCAATGAGGACGTTCAGGTCGCTTTGTCGAGCAGGCGCCGTCTCGGCGCCGATGTCGTTCGCGGCGCCGATCTGTCCATTGTTTGTTGCCGTCGCTGAATCGAGCGGGGGCGCAAACAGCGCCGTCAGGCAGCAGGCGATGTCGCGCTGTCTCAGGGGCTTGTCGAGTTTTTGATCGAACAGACTTGACTGCTGCTCTCGATCGAACGCGCCGGCGGATGTCGTCAGAACCAGTTTCATGGATGCGTAGTCGGCGTTCGCACGAATTCTGCGCGCCAGATCGGTTCCCGACATGCCCGGCATCGTTTGGTCAAGGAATGTCAACGCGTAAGGGCTGCCGCGATGCCAGGCCCGCTCGAGTTCGGCCAACGCATCGAAGCCGTCGGCGCAGGATTTTGTCTCGAAGCCCAATGACCGCAATTGTTTGCACAGGATATCGCCGTTTATTGCGATATCGTCGACGACGAGCACGCGCATGCCCGCCAGATGCATGGTTTTTTCATCGTGGCTCGGGAGCGCCGTGCCGGTTCGCGGAAGTTCAATTTCGAAGAAGAAGGTCGAACCGGATCCGTACGTGCTCTCGACCCATATTCGGCCGCCCATCAGATCGATGAGCTGTTTGCAGATGGCCAATCCAAGGCCGGTGCCGCCATAGCGGCGCGAAATCGAACTGTCGGCCTGATTGAATTTCTCAAAGAGCTTCTTGCGAACCTCATCGGTCATCCCGATTCCGGTATCGCGCACATCGAAGCGAAGCCTTGTATCCGATTTCGCGCCTTCGACGGGATAGACCTCTATCGATACGCTTCCTTTTTCGGTGAATTTCAGGGAGTTGCCGACGAGATTGAGCAGGATTTGACGCAGGCGGTTCGGATCGCCGCGATAGGCGCCTCGCAGTCCCGGTTCCACATAAACGCCGATATGCAGGCTCTTGTCGCGAGCTCTTGGTGCGAGCAATGCGACTGCGTTCTCGATTGTCTTCGTGAGGTCGAAATCGATCGTTTCGAGTTCAAGCTTGCCGGCCTCCAGTTTGGAGATGTCCAGGATGTCGTTGATGATCGTCAGCAGCGCTTCGCCCGATTCGTTGACCGCCTCGACATATTCACGCTGTTCCGGGGTCAGGGAAGTATCGAGGAGCAATCCGTTCATTCCAAGAATTCCGTTCATCGGCGTGCGGATTTCGTGACTCATATTCGCAAGGAACTCGCCCTTGACGGCATTTGCGGATTCGGCTGCGTCTCGGGCTGCAGCCAACTCGCGCGCCTGCCGGACCAGGCGCGCTTCGCTGTTGCGCAATTCGCTTTCTGCGCGATGGCGGCGCTTTTCGTGAAGCAAAAGCGTACCCAGGATCATTGCTGCCGAAATGCTCGAAATCAGAACGGGCATGACGGAGTCGCGCATCGCGGCAAAGCCCTGGGTCGACCAGAGCTGCAGCATCACGCCCAAGCCCGAAAGAATGCCCAGGATCGGCAAATGCAGATAGGCGAATTCCCGCTTCGCCGGACCGCGTCGGCGGGAGAGCACAAATTGCAACGCGAAGCCCAGCATGGCGGACAGGAGCGATGGGCCAAGGGTCGTTTCGCCGAGGCTTTCTCCATGCGTCCATTGAAACAGTCCGGCTATCGTGGAAACCGCAGCTGCGCCGAGCGCGGCCTCCCAGCCGCCGAGCGGGCCTGCCAGTGCGAGCAACACCGTCTGACCGCCGATGCTCGCGCCACCATTCAGGTGAATCGGCATGAGGAGCGCCAGCACCGTTGCGGTGCCGAACAATATGCCGACGGCCGCTCCTTCGAAACGCGTGGCCTTACCCGGCAGGCGGGCGGCGAGGCCGCGCACGGGTCCGTAGAGGATCGTCGCGGCGGCAAACACCGCGACATTCAGCAGAAATTCGACGATTGTGATTTGCCAGAACAGGTCCATTGTGTCGTTTCCGTTGCGTGGGCTGTCAGAACCGACTGGAGATGCTCGCCATGATCCGGCGGTCTACCGGAAGGCCGGCGGTCTCGAATATCCGCGACTGGAGCAATTCGTCTCCTGTGACAGCAAGCGTCAAGCTGTCGGTGATGCGGTAGCCGATGCGCGCATTCATCGTGACGTAGTCATCAACCGTGAATGGTTCGGCGCCGCCGCCGACAGTGGGTTCGAAGTCGACGAACTGCGATTGCCAACGCGCCTGCGCGTCGGCATCAAATCGGTCCCAGCTGTATCCCAACCCTGCGTCGACAACGCTCTCCGGTGAGCCATGCGCATAGTCGAGCAGTCCCGAAAGGCCGATTGTCGAGCTCAGTATGAGATGATCGCTTATGCTTATGTAAGAATAGCTGACACTCCAGCGGACTCCCTGCTCGATCGCGCCCTTTAGTTCGATTTCAGCGCCGTCAGCAGTGCTGTTTCCGACATTCTCCGAGTAGCTCACCAATCCTCCCGCGCCGGGCGCGAGCGGTGTATTGAGCGCGCTGGCAAGCAAGTCGTTGGTGTTCTGATCGAAAACAGCTGCGCGCAGTGTAGTACTGGGCGAAAGTGTCCGGTCGTAATCGATCTCGAAGTTCATCACGCTGGCCGCGCTCAGGTCGGGGCTGCCGATGAAGGCGACGGGGAAACCTCCGATGTGGTATGACGCTTGAAAACCGAGGTCGAGCAAACTCGGCGCCTGAATGCCGCGCGCCGCGAGCAGTCGAACCGTATCGTCGTCTGTCGGCTTATAAACCAGGCCCGAATTGAAGCTCGGTTCCGTCAGGACTGCATCATTGTAATTCGAAATCGAGTAGCGGTCTCCGGGCGCCGTCGTTCCGTCGTAGCGGAGTCCCAGGCGATCGAACCGTAGAGCATTGGTCAGCGTCAGTTGCGGCAAAATCTGCCAGTCCCACATGGCGCTGGCGGAATACACGGTATAACCGATGGAACCGCCGACGAGCGCACTGTTGTCGAAGACATCCCGATATTCAACGCCGAGGCGGATGGTGTCATCGTCGTCCAACTTGAAAACATCGCTCGCCTGGACGACATAGGTTTGGTTGTCCTCGCGCGGTTCCGGAACGGTGCTTTGATCGGTGAATTCGAGTTCGTTGCGATATGCCGTCAGGTTGAGCAGTCCGTAGCCCGTGTCGGCCGCCAATCCGAATTTCAGGGAATTGGTTTCGACTGCCTCGTCGGCGAAACTCGGAAGCGGTGAAACCTCGAACGTCTCCAGATTGACCGCGGTCGCTTCGGCCGTCAGCGCGATTTTGGGCGTCGGCATGAGCGTACCAGCGGCGCTGAACGAGTATTGGTCTGGCGTCCGATCGAAGGCCCCCAACGCTGCAGGCACACCGCTCGTGGAAAACTCGCCGGCGCGAAACCCGCCGGCTGACAGACGCAGGCCGGCCTGATCGCCGTCATGAATCGTCATGACCGCGGAGCCGCTTGCGTAACCCTGCGTACCGCCGCGAACCGTCGCCTCATTCGTGGAATCCAGGAGTGGATCGAAGGTTATGATATTGATCACGCCACCGGAGGCGTTGAAACCGAAAAGCGCCGAATTTGGCCCTTTGACGATCTCGATCTGGCGAATCTCTTCCATTTGCACGGGAAGAGATGCCCACGCGGTATAGCCGTAATCGTCCAAGTAAACCTGGCGGCCGTTGATGAGGACGAGAAGACGGGGACTGTCTGGTTGGTCGTAGCCGCGAACCGACACATCGGTTTGTGCGAACGAGTAGCGGCGCACGTCGACGCCGGCTACGAACTGCAATATGTCGGGGATGTTGTCGGCACCCGACCGCAGGATGTCGTCGGCAGTGATGATCTCCATATTCGCCGGAACATTCGTGGCACGTTGCGGCGATCCCGTGGCGCTGGTGGTCACGGGCTCACCGAACAATTGCTGGAGCGCACCATAATCGATCGTTTGCGCGGTCGCCGGCGTGGCAGACAGGCCCACCGCTATTGCGGCGATGGCGGCGAATAAGGCGTGCGCGCCGGCCGCAGGCGGCTTGCGGTTTTCCGATGTCGGTTCGATTGCGCTTGTCATCTGCGTTTCACGATCATGGCGAAGACGGTTGAGAAATTTGCGCCAACGGCATCGGCGACTACGGTGTTGAGAACGATCTCGACATCGGGTTTCGCGCGAACCATCAGCACGCAACAATTCGAGTCGAGGCAGGAAGGATCGTTCGAAATGCTGATGATGCGGCGGCGGCGGATCGCATCGCCGATCGCCGATCCTTCCGAAGATATCCCCGGGACGAGAAATAGTGCGTCCAGGCGTTCGGTGGTCTGGGCGAGGCTGTCGATGGAAACGAGTTTTGTCCGGATGACCGATTTGTTGGGACCGGGAAGCGACGCCAGGGTCGCGGCTATTTGCGTAGCCAGCGCCTTGCTCGCCTCAGATTGGGTTGCGTACACGATGCCGATGACGATCGAGCCGTCGTGTGGAAGATTCTGCAGAAATCCGATCGCGCGCGTCGCCGCCTGCAGATCGGCCGCAGAGACGTCGGAAGCGGCGTGAGCGAGTTGCATCGATCCGAACGTCATCGCGAGCGAGACGACGAGAAATGCCGCAACGCGGGACAGTCTTTGCGTGCTTCGAAATCGTTCCGGACGCATTGGCAGCCAAACGGGCAATGTTGCCGACGGTCATCCGGCGGCGAGCCGTTCAAGCGGTTGCCGAATTCCTGCAATCCACGTAGCGGCTCTACCGTTCGTGATACTCGGAAATTGTTCAGCGCGACTTAAGTCACGGCGTAAAAGTCACGTTGTACGTGTTGGTACCTATCGCGATATGTACTCTTACGGATGCGATTCAAATTGCCGTGTTGAGCGCAAAGTCCTGCGAGCAAAACAAACATTTATACCGCGCGTTGCGCCTTGTCCTTGTCGTTGGCCGAGCGGATTTCGCCGCGGATTCTTTCCCAATCCGCATCGCCCAACGCGGCCATTGCCGCGAAATTTCCGCCGGAAGCGAGATGCATGGCGCCGTCGATGGCGATCGTCTGGCCGGTCAGGTAGTCGCAACCGTCCGACATCAGGAACACTGCCAGATTGGCAAGCTCGGACATCTCGCCCACGCGGCCCATCGGAATCGTGCTGCTGGAATCGCCGCGATTGGACGCTTTGGGGTTGAGGCGCTCCCACGCGCCTTTGGTCGGGAAGGGGCCCGGCGCGATCGCGTTGAGGCGGATGCCGTTCGGCCCCCATTCGGTCGCAAGCGACTTCGTCATGATGTTGAGGCCGGCCTTGGACATGGCCGAAGGCACGGTGAAGGGTCCGCCGTTCCAGATCCAGGTGGTGAGAATCGAGATGACGCTCGCTCGGTTGCCTGCCCCGATCCAGCGCTTGCCGCAGGCGAGCGTCATGTAGAACGAGCCGCGGAACACGATGTCCGCGATCGCATTGAAGCCGCGGGGCGAGAGATCCTTGGTGCGGCTGATGAAATTGCCCGCTGCGTTGTTGACGAGGCCGGTGAGCGCGCCGCCGTCGTCCCAGATCTGCGCAATCGTATCCTCGACCGCCTCGGCGACGCGGATATCGCAGGCGATGCCTTTGACCTTCGAACCCGTCGCATCGGAAATCTTCTTCGCAGTCTCATCGAGCACGCCCGCTCTGCGGCCGCAGATATAAACCGTCGCGCCCAGCTTCGCATAAGCCTCGCTCATTACTTCGCCGAGGCCGGTTCCACCGCCGGTCACGAGGATGCGCTTGCCCTTGAGCAGACCGTCTTTGAACATGTCCATGCTGCGTCTCCTAACTTGCCCACATGCGGTGCAGGCTGCCGCTGACAAAATTCAGGCGCGTGCGGTTTTCCCAGCTCATGTTGAATGCCTCAAGCGCGTTGACTTCATTCAGCGTATAAAGCAGTTCGCGCTTGGTCTGATTCGGCACCACGCTTTCGATGAAGGTGATCATCACCAGCCGATGGCCGGACGTGACCGGCGTCACTTCGTGCAGGGTTGTCGAGGGGTAGACCACCATCGAGCCCGGCTCACCTTCAATGGTCACTTTTTCCGAGCCCAAATGAATGGTCAGGCGTCCACCTTCATATGTCGCGGGGTCGTTGATATAGAGCGTGCCCGACACGTCCGACCGCAGCGGAGCCGTCGGCAGCGGAATGAACGCCGCATCGGCGTGGACGCCGTAAGTCATGCCGGGTTCGTAGCGGGCGAGCAAGGGTGTAGCGATCCGCTTCGGGAACACGAAATTTTTGATTTCCTCGTTGCGGGCGATCGCGGTACCGGCAATCTGCGAAGCCTTGCCGGCCTCCGGCTGGCTCATGTCGACCTGCAGATTGTTCTTGGCCTGATTGTGTGGATTGGAGATCCGGCCATCGACAAATCGCAGATTGCGGGCGAGATCCCGAATCTGGCCGAGTTCGGCCGGCGTCAATACGTCCTTGACCATCAGGAACATGGCTATCCTCTTGCCGGAGGCCCGTCTTGGGGCCCGGCACAAACGCTAGCAAATGGTAGCAGCCGTTGCACCCCGCAGGGCCGGTCCTGATAGTCTGGTGCGACGATGCTTCAGGACCTCACGCGGCGGGAAACGGCCGGTCACGAGCTGCCGGCGGTATTCCAGGACTGGTTTGAAAGCCGCGGCTGGCAGCCGCGAGCGCATCAGCTCGCGCTGATCGAACATGCCGCACGCGGCCAATCGGTGCTGCTGGTGGCCCCCACGGGCGGCGGCAAGACACTCGCCGGCTTCCTGCCCAGCCTGATCCAGCTGGCTCGCGCGCCGCAGCGCCGCAAGAGCGTGCTGCATACGCTTTATATTTCGCCGTTAAAGGCGCTCGCCGTCGACGTCGCACGAAATCTCGAAATCCCGGTCGAGGAGATGGGCCTCGCCGTGCGCGTCGAGACCCGCACCGGCGATACTCCCCCGTCCCGCCGCCAGCGCCAACGCTACAACCCGCCCGACATCCTGCTCACGACGCCAGAACAATTGGCGTTGATGTTGGCCAATCGCGATTCGCGCCGGATGTTCGAATCCGTGCGTGCGGTCGTGCTCGATGAGTTGCATGCGCTCGCCAACAGCAAGCGCGGCGACCTTCTGGCGTTGGGGCTGGCGCGGCTGGAGTGCCTCGCGCCCGGCCATCGCCGCATCGGGTTGTCGGCGACGGTGGCAGATCCCGAACCGCTGCAACGATATCTGGTGCCGCAGCCCGCAGGTGGAAAGTCATTGTCCGCTCTGGTGATGGGAGCGGCCGGCGCCAAGCCCGAAATCGCCATCAGCGCATCCGAATCCTATGTGCCCTGGGCGGGCCATCTCGCCCAACATGCGATGCCCGACGTGATGAATGCGATCCGCGCTTCCAAGACGGCGCTGGTCTTCGTCAACACGCGCTCGCAAGCCGAACGCACATTCCAGGAACTGTGGAAGGTCAACGACGAGAACCTGCCGATCGCGCTGCATCATGGGTCCCTCGCGCCCGAGCAGCGTCGCAAGGTCGAAGGCGCAATGACACGTGGCGACCTGCGTGCCGTGGTATGCACTTCGACACTCGATCTCGGCATCGATTGGGGCGCTGTCGATCGCGTGATCTGCATCGGCGCACCCAAGGGTGCGGCCCGTCTCGTGCAGCGCATCGGCCGCGCCAATCACCGGCTCGACGAACCGTCGCGCGCGCTGCTCGTTCCGTCCAACCGGTTCGAGGTGCTGGAATGCGAAGCGGCGCGGGACGCGGTGATGGCGGGAGAACTCGACGGCGAGACGCGCCATCGCGGCGGGTTCGACGTGCTGGCGCAGCATGTGTTGGGCATGGCGTGCGCAGCATCGTTCGAGGCGGATTCGCTCTATGCCGAGATCGTCTCCGCGGCGTCGTACCGCCATCTCGCCCGCGAGGATTTCGACCGGGTCGTCGACTTCGTGGCGACGGGCGGTTACGCGCTCAAGAACTACGATCGCTATGCGCGGCTCAGGCGCACGCCGGAGGGACTGTGGCGTCTTTCGCATCCGCGCCTGGCCCAGCAATATCGGCTTAACATAGGTGTTATCGTCGAGGAGCCAATGCTCGACATCCGGCTCCAGGCGAAGGGAAAGCCCACCGGTACAGGCGGACGCGTGCTCGGCCATCTCGAGGAATATTTTCTCGAGCAGCTCACGCCGGGCGATTCGTTCATCTTCGCCGGAACCGTGTTGCGCTTCGAGGGCATTCGCGACACGGCGGCCTATGTGACCCGCAGCAACGCCAGGGAAGCGCAGATTCCCTCGTATCAGGGCGGCAAGTTTCCGCTGTCGACGTTTCTCGCCTCGCGCGTGCGCGAGATGCTGGCGCATCCGGAGAAGTGGTCGAAATTGCCCCATCCCGTGGGCGAATGGCTGCGCATCCAGCAATGGCGTTCCGTGTTGCCGGAGCCGGGACAATTGCTGGTCGAGACCTTTCCCCGCGGCAGCCGCGAATATCTCGTCTGCTATCCGTTCGAAGGCCGCCTCGCGCATCAGACATTGGGTATGCTGCTCACTCGCCGGCTCGAACGGATGCACATGCGGCCGCTCGGCTTTTCCGCCAATGAATATGCGCTCGCGATCTGGGGCCTGCGCGACATGGGCGGCGTCGATCTGGATCGCCTGTTCGACGAAGACATGCTGGGCGACGATCTCGATGCGTGGCTTGCGGAATCCGCGCTCTACAAGCGCACGTTCCGCAATTGCGCGATCATCGCGGGCCTGATCGAGCGTCGCCATCCCGGCCGCGAAAAGACCGGCCGCCAGGTCACGTTCTCGTCCGACCTGATCTACGATGTTCTGCGTGCGCACGAACCGGATCACATCCTGTTGCGCGCGACCTATGAAGACGCGGGCACCGGGCTCCTGGATATCGCACGCCTGGGTGATATGTTGAAACGCATCAAGGGCCGAATCGTGATCAAACGTCTGGAGCGCGTGTCGCCGCTGGCCGTCCCGGCGCTGCTGGAAATCGGCCGGGAAATGGTGGCGGGAGAGGCGCATGAGGACATCCTGCGCGAAGCCGAGGACGATCTGGTGAGGGAGGCGATGCGCCTTGAGTGAGATCGCGGTAAACGGCGAGACCTTGCTGCTCGATGCGACCGGCGCGCTCTTTTGGCCGGCCATGGGCACGCTCATTTTCTCCGACATGCATTTCGAAAAAGGCTCGTCCTATGCACGGCGCGGCGCGATGCTGCCGCCTTACGACACGCGGGCGACGCTCGCGCGGGTGTCGGCGCTCGTGACGCATTACGAGCCCACGCGCATCATCGCATTGGGCGACAGTTTTCATGATGACGAGGCGGCGGACCGGCTCGATGCGGTTGAGCGCGAGACGCTGGTAACGCTGTCGAAAGCGGCGGACTGGATCTGGATCGCGGGCAATCACGATCCCGAACCGCCGCCATGGCTCGGCGGCCGGATTGCGGAAGAAGTCGCCATCGGCGGCCTGTTGTTCCGGCATGAGCCGTCCGCGACGCCGTTTGGGGGTGAGATCGCGGGACATCTGCACCCTTGCGCGAGCGTGACGCGGCGGGGACGCACCTTGCGGCGACGCTGCTTCGTGTCCGACGGCGCGCGCCTCGTGATGCCTGCCTTCGGCGCCTATGCCGGCGGGCTCGACGTGCGCGATCTGGCCGTGCGTACGCTTTTTCCGGAAATTTTTCGGGCCTATGTCCTGGGCGCACGACGCGTTTACGCCGTTGCTGCGTAAGTTCAACTCTGCTGCCGCACGATCAGCGACGACAGCCACCCGAACAGCATCGCCATGAACACGGCCGCGAAGCCATAGGTCAGCGGCGATGCGTGCGCGAAGCGATAGATGCGCCGTTCGAGGCCACTCTGCTCCACATAAAGCGGTGTCGATTGTGCGCTCACCACATTGCCGTCGCGGAACAGATAAACTTCGGCAGTGTATTCGCCGCGCGGCACCGTCGCCGGGATCGGCACGCGGACGCGGAACAGCGAATAACCGAGAAATTCGATGTTGGTCGTTTCCGCATAAAGGCCGGAGACAACGCGCTCATGAATCGCGGCCAGACGAAACGGTTCGGCTTTGGCCGGGACATGCGTGCTCATGCTCTGCGGCTCGATGCTGGCCAGTCCGATCTGATAGCGCTGCAGAATCTGCGGCGTAGTAACCGCTGCCAAGGGTCGCGTGCTCGACACGAAATAGTAAGCCGGCATGCCGCCGAACCTCATCGCGTCGCGGTTGATCCAGATGCCCGCGATCCGCACTTTGCGGCGCACGATCATGCCGGCATCGGGGCCGCGCACGACGACCACCACGTCTCGTCCTGTTGGCGTTGAGTTGTTGTCTGAGGATTCGATCGCGCCGAACACGACGATGTCCGTGCCGGTGTAGTTCGATGTGATCTCGACCTGATCCTGCGAAAGGCCCGACACGAGATCTTCGGCGCCGGTCGCAGTCGCGGCGAGGCATAAGAGCAGGGCGAGGAGGACGGCGCGCATCACGATCCACCCAACGCCAGCGTGTAGAGATCGTTAGGCGTCGCCACGAGGCCGTAAAGAAGGCGCAGGCCCACCGCGAGCACGAGAATAGCGAGCAAGAGCCTGAGCTGCTCGCCGCGCAGCCGCGACGCCATGCGCACGCCGAATTGCGCACCCATCGCACCGCCCAGAACGAGGATCGCCGCAAGCACGATGTCGACCGTGTAGTTGTCCGCGGCGTGGAGAACTGTGGTCATGGCTGTCACGAACACGATCTGCACGAGCGAAGTGCCCATCACCACGTTGGTGGGCATCCGCAGGATATAGATCATGGCGGGAACGATCACGAAGCCGCCGCCCACTCCGAGGATCGCCGACAGAAGTCCGACAACCACACCGAGCACGATGGGTGGAATGATGCTGATATAGAGCCGCGACTGGCGAAACCTGATCTTGCCCGGCAGGCTTCGAACCCAGGCATATTGCTTCTGATGGCGAGGCGGCGGCGAGAGGCCTGCGCGTGCGGCGAGAAGCGTACGTACGCTCTCGTTCAGCATCAAGCCGCCGACGGTGCCGAGAAGAACGACATAACCCGCCGAAATCGCGATTTCAGACTGGCCTGCCGCGCGAAGGAGCCCCGACAGAATGACGCCGAACCACGATCCGACCAGTCCGCCCGCAAGCATGACACCAGCCATCTTGAAATCCACTGCCTTGCGTCGCCATTGGGCGATCGCGCCCGACATCGACGACGCCGTCAGATGGCTCGCGGTGGTGGCGACGGCGATTTCGGAGGGAATTCCGTAAAAAATCAAAAGGGGCGTGAGCAGAAATCCGCCGCCGACTCCGAGCATGCCGGAGAGGAATCCCACCGCCGCAGCCATGCTGAGAAGAATCAGCCAATGGACTGACATCTCGGCGATGGGCAAATAAATTTCCATCGGTCAGACGATTGCGCGAGTGGAGGCGGCCCTCCCGGTGCAACGATTCACCGGGCGAGCGGGAGTCTGCGCGCCGCTCGGGAAAGGGTCAACCTGATGCAGAAAACGATCAGCCGAACAGCGCGGCCGGGTCCGGCGGAATATTGGCGCCGCGGTCCATCGCTTGCGGCTTGAACGTGTCGGCGGCGCGCTGCGCGGCAATCCGGTCGGGTCCGCTCAACTGGGTCGAAAGAGCATCAATGCGTGCCTTCGATTCCGCGTCTCCCTGGGCCGCCGCGATGGCGTACCATTTGAACGCATCGGCAAGGCTCTGCGGCACGCCCATGCCGCGCTCGTAAAGCACTGCCAGATTGAACTGGGAATCGGCGAGACCGAGATTGGCGGCGCGCGAGAACCACTGCGCGGCTTGCGAGAGGTCTTTCGTCGTGCCCGTGCCTTGCGCATATGCGACGGCCAGATTGTGCATCGCCTTGCGATTGCCCTGCTGGGCGGCGACTTCATACCAGTGCACCGCTTTGGCGGGATCGCTCGCCACGCCGTGGCCGCGCTCATACAGCGTGCCGAGACGATAGGAGGCGATCGCATCATTCTGTGTTGCGGCGCGCTCGAGCCATTTCGCGGCTTCCGCTTCGTTCACCGCCACGCCGTCGCCATCGAGATATTTGAGACCGAGAAGCATTTCGCCTCGGGCATTGCCGGAATTGGCGAGCGCCGTCAGCCGGTCGAGAAGCGAAACCTGCTGGGGCGCGGGAGGGTTATTGGCGGGAGCGGCGGTGACATTGGTCGATGCAGCCGGAACAGCCGTGGGAATCGGATGCGTTTCGACGGCCGTTGTGCGCGTGCGCGGCTGAAGCGTCGTGGGAACGCGTGGTGACCCCGGCGGCGTGGAGTCGACATTGGCGACCGCCGTCGGTTGCGCGGCACTGACTTCAGGCGCTGTCGCGACAGGGGCTTGAACTGCGGGTGGAGCCGCAGCAGGCGCTGCAGATGATTGCGCGCGGAACGAAACGGGCAATGCCGCCTGCGAAGTGGGTTGATTGTTCGAGACGAGGCCGCGGCTCAGAAGTACGCCGGCCAGGATGGCCATGACTGCGATCAGCGCGATTCCGCCGACAAGCACGAAGCGGGTGCGGCCGCGTTGCGGTGCCTGATCGGGTGCGCCTGTAAAACCCCAGGAGAAGCCGCCGGCGCGTGCGCCGGGCTGAGTATCTGCGCTGGACGCTGCGCGGGCGGCGCGACGCGCGGCGGAGAGATAGGATTCCGCACCCGCAGCACTCGCCTGCTGCACCGCGTTGGCGGCAAAAGCATCTGCGCCGAACGCATGCGCGCCGCCGAAATTGGGTTCGGCGCCAAAGGCCGGAGGCAATTCCGGAACCGGGTTCGCGAAGCCACCGGCAGGTTGCTGAAATGGCGGCGGCATGTCGGGGAATGGCGGCAGATCGAAGCTCGCTGTTGCCGCCGGGGCCGCGGCTTGCGGCGAAGGAGGAACCGGCGGCGGATCGACCGACTCGAGACGTCCGGACGCTTCCTTCACTGCGGCTCGTAATTCCGCCACAGCTTCGCGTTGGCGTTTGTCGGCGGCGTCGACGCGCTGGGTCAGGTTGCGCAGGTTCTCTTCGACGGTGCCTGCCGTTCCTGCCGAACTGCGTTCGGTGTTTTCCAGGCGGCCGGCAATATCCGAAAGCGCATGTTCGATGCCTTGTAGCCTGCGATCGACCATGGGCTCCGAGTTGCGGGTTTCGAGCTTGATCACACTTTCTTCGAGGCGCGCCATCGCGCCGGAGGTTTGCGCTTCGCTGGTCGAGAATTTGGTTGCGAGGCGTTCAAGAGTTTCGCCCAATTGCGCGAGCACCTGCGCCTGGCGCTGAATTTCGGCTTCATCGTTCTTTCGCGTCGATGCACCGGATTCGATGCTCTCGAGCGTCTTTTCCATTGCGCTGGCGTTCGAATGCGCCGCGCGCTCGACGGAGCGCACGCGCTCGTCGATCTGGGCGATCCTGCCGTCAAGAGCCTTCGACGAATGCTCCATCTCGTCGCGCGCTTCGAGAAGCCTGCCCGCGACGGATTCGACATTGTTGGCGAGTGCGGCGATCTGGGTTGCGGATTGATTGGCCGTTTCCGCGATCTGATCGGCGACGCGCGAAAGGCCCTGATGCAGACCCTTGACCGCTTCGCGAAGACCGTCGCTGGGCGGCATCCGTTCGACGCGCGCCAGCCTTTCGTTCAGGCCGACCACATGCGAACCCAGTTGATCGAAAGCCTGCGCCTGTTCGCGCGCTGCGATGTTGATCTCGGTGGCCGCCTTGCTCATCGCACGGCTGTTTTCGGATTGGTTGCGCTCGGTCGTATCGAGCCTGCGGGCGAGCCCGCGCAATTGCTCTTCGATCCGGCGGTACGCGTGCTGCGTTTCGCTTTCGCTGCGCGAGACGCGCGCCAGCATGTCGTCAGTGTCGCGACTTGTGGAGGACGTTTCGGACTGGGGCACATAGCCGCCCGAGGTTCCATGGCGCCAGGCTTCCCGCATCGCTTCTGTGGGCTCGCTGCCTTCCGAGAGATTGCGAAGAATGCGGCGGGTCAACCATTCGCCGACCGACAGCCCTTCGCGGCGCGCAGCTGCCCTCGCGGCCTCGCGGGCCTCGGGAGGGATACCGGCTACGTTCCAGGGCAGATCAGGCTGCATTTCGGTTCGCCATACGCCGCACCCGCTAAGGAAGGTACTGGCGCCGAGATTCTGTGTAAAGAAACGATGCCCACCCGACAATCATGCGTCCGCAGCGAAGCACCCAGCTCGCCTGCATATTTGACCAAGAGCGTTAACGGCGGGTTAGCGGGGAGAAATGCCGGCTTTTTGCAGCTCAGTCGGCAGGGATCCCGACAGCCAGACCCATGCCATCCGAAAGTCGGAGAGCAGGGACCATAGGGGGTATGTGAAGGTGGCGGGCCGGTTCTTCTCGATGAAGAAATGCCCGATCCAGGCGGGGCCGTAGCCGGCCACGAGCGCGAGAAGGCCGAACCACGGATTGAAGGTCGCGATCAAGACAAGGATCGAAAGGACGGCGAGCGCCGTGCCGACAAAATGAATCGTGCGGGTTTGCGGCCTCGAGTGCTGCCGCAGGTAGTGAGGCCAAAACTCGCGATAGCTTTCGATGCGCTCTGCGGTCGCCATGCGTCACTCCGTGTCCGCCGGTCGCGGAATGGGCATAGGGACATTTGCACCACGGGGCGGCGGCGGTCGCGAACCGTCCGGCGCTGTCGCCAATGCGGGATCGTTGAATTGGGTCACGGGTCGCGAAGCGGGCGCCGGCTTGGGCAGACCGAGATCCGTCGCAAATAGTTGCGTGACGTAAATCGTGTCGCCGTTCACCGCGGCGCCGACACCGCTGCGATCGTAGCCCGCGAAAGCGAGATTCTCCTTGTGGCTGGGGCTTGCGAGCCAGGAATCGACGAAGCGACGGGCAAAGACGTCGACGTCGACACCCTGGGATTTGAGATAATGCTGGGCCGCGAGATTCTCGCCCAACAAGCCCTGAAAATCCGCGTCCTTGTCCATGATGATCGTGGCCGAGGTTTGGCCGTCGGGCGAGGCGTGCGCAAAATAGTTCTTTGCCGCCATGTCTTCGCAGCGCTGGCGCGCCACGCCGATCAATTCCGAATCGAGCGCCAATGTTTTTGCCTTGGCATTGATCTTGTGCCGCTCGTCCTGCACCAGATCGAAGATGCGCTGCTCGAGCGCCGCCATCTGCGTGTGCGGGTCGGGAGGGGGAGCAGGCGCTACGGCAACGATCTGCGGGCCCGCACAACCGGCACAGACCAGCAGAAGAAACACGATCACATGCTTGCGCATGGCGCGAGCCGCGCCGAGGGTCCTAATGGACAAACTCGAACAACCCGGCCGCGCCCATGCCGCCGCCGATGCACATCGTGACGACGCCGTATTTCGCCTTGCGGCGGCGGCCTTCGAGCAGAATATGCCCGGTCATGCGCGCGCCCGACATGCCATAGGGATGGCCGATGGAAATCGCCCCGCCATTGACGTTGAGCTTCTCGTGGGGAATGCCGATGCGGTCGGCACAATAAAGCACCTGGCTCGCAAACGCTTCGTTCAATTCCCACAGATCGATGTCGTCCGGCTTCAGGCCGTGGCGCTCGAGCAGACGCGGCACGGCAAACACCGGCCCGATGCCCATCTCGTCGGGCTCGCAACCGGCCACCGCGAAGCCGCGGAAGATGCCGAGCGGCGCGATGTTCTTCTGCTGCGCCACTTTCGAATCCATCACCACGCAGGCCGACGCGCCGTCGGAAAACTGCGATGCGTTTCCCGCCGTGATATATTTGCCTTCCTTGATCTCCATGCCGCCGCGAAACACGGGCTGCAGCGCCTGCAATCCTTCGAGCGTCGTGTCGGGACGGTTGCACTCGTCGCGATCGACGGTGACGTCGACGATCGATTCCTGGCCCGTCGCCTTGTCGGTCTTCTTCATCTTGGTCGGGAGCGGAACGATCTCGTCCTTGAATCTGTTCGCCTGCTGCGCCGCGGCCGTGCGGCGCTGGCTTTCGAGCGCATAGGCGTCCTGGCGTTCGCGGCTCACATTGTAGCGCGCGGCCACGACCTCGGCCGTTTCGATCATCGACATCCACAGCGCAGGCTTGACCTGCATCAGATGTTCTTCGGTCAGATTCTTCGTGTTCATGCCGCCCATCTGGACCAGCGAGATGGATTCCACGCCGGAACCGATCGCAATCGGTGTCGCTTCAGTCATCACCTGCTGCGCCGCCATGGCGATCGCCTGCAGGCCCGAAGAGCAGAAGCGATTGATGGTTGTGCCGGCGGTCGTGACCGGGCAGCCGGCCCAGATAGCCGCAAGACGCGCAATGTTGAAGCCGGTCGCGCCTTCGGGATTGGCGCAGCCCATATAGACGTCTTCGACTTCCTTTGGATCGATTTTGGCGCGCGCGACGGCGTTCTTGACGGCGTGTCCGCCCATGACGGCGCCGTGGGTCATATTGAATCCGCCGCGGACGGATTTGGCGAGACCCGTGCGGGCGGTCGAGACGATGACGGCTTCCTTCATGGCAGTCCTCCGATGTGAGCGGCGGGCAAGCTAGCCCTCTCCGGAGGGACACGAAAGCCCCAGCCATTACGAACTGCCGGCGGATTTGTCAGATATACGCGCCCAATTCCGACAATTCGGCGGCTATCGCGGCGCGGCGGCGGTTGACCACCATATTGTCGTGAAGCGAACGAATGGTGTTGCTGCCCGTCTTCACGAACAGGAACGGGAAGAAGCCGTGAAGCAGGCAGGCAAGGCCCGCCAGGATCATGCGGCTGCCGAACCGTCCGGCGCTTCCCAGATGCTGAAAGTAGGTCTCGCCGACGGAACGCGGGTGGTCGATGAAGAGCCGGTCGATCATGAGGGTCCCTGCGAATCTGAGGCCGCCAAAGTCTATCTCGACCGAGCAGAAAAGCATCATCGAATTTTCTATGAAATCGGCCGTTCTTAGAATAAAATTCTAGAGGATCGATATTTTTGGGACAAATGGACCACATCGACAAGATCGACCGCAAGCTGTTGGCCCTGCTACAGCATGACGCCACCCTGACGGTCGCAGAGCTTGGGGAACGGATTGGCCTGTCCTCCACGCCTTGCTGGAAGCGGCTCAAGCGTCTTGAGGACGAAGGCTATATCGATCGGCGCGTGGTGCTGGTGAACCGCGCCAAGGTTGGGCTTCCCGTCACGGTATTCGTCAGTATACGTACCAACAGCCACGACGAGAAATGGCTGGTCGATTTTGCGGGCGCCATTTCGGGCTTTCCCGAAGTCGTCGAAGTCTATCGCATGAGCGGCGAGGTCGATTATCTGTTGAAAGTCGTCACCTCGGATATCGACGGCTATGATCGTTTCTACAAGCGACTGATCCGCGCGGTGAAGCTGACAGACGTTTCATCGACGTTCGCCATGGAGCAGATCAAGTCTTCGACCGAATTGCCGCTTCTGCAGTCAGAAGGTTAGGCAGTCCGACGCGCGGCCTCGGCAACACTGCGCTGCACATGTGCGCGCACATAGACGGGATAACGCGCCGTGAAGACGACAGCGAGTGCAAGCGCGGCCAGGCCAATTCCGATGTCGAGCGACAGCGGGAACTTCTTGTTGAAAGTGGCCGTGGCATCTGCGGCCGTGGTCACCAGAAATGACAAGGCCCAGACCATCGTGATGATGTAATTGGTCCGGACAAAGACGGGCGTGTCCCAGAATTCCTGCGGCGTTTGTTCGCGGGCGTATTGCAGCGTAAATGGATTGCGAATCGCCATCGAGACGAGCGCGATCGACAACAGACCGCAATCGATGACGAGACGAACGGCCTGCAGCGACAGGCTGGGCTGAACAAAACCGGCATAGAGCGCCAAAAGGCCGAACAGGATGATGCTGCCGACGTCCAGCACGCGCAGGATCTTCGTGTGAGCGAAATCGCGGATGCCGATTGCAAATGCGCTCGCAAACGCGACCCACAATGCGAGGCTGTCCGAAATGTTCGTTAGCAGCGCGAACAGAATGAAGGGCACGAAACCCAGCAATATGCCCATCGGATGTCACCTGCCTGAAACGTCGATCGGTCGCGCCCCTAAAACCAGAGGCCAGAAGCCTCAGGACGCATAGGTCCCGGCGCTTCCGGCTCGCAACTTCCGTTAGATCATTGCGGAGTCACTGTGCAGGCGCCGGCGCGGGCGCGGCAGTTGCCGGCGCTTTCTTTTGCTTTCCTTCCGCATAAAGCGTCCACAAATGGGCGACCTTCATTGTTGCCGGTGTCCCATTGATCTGACCGAAAGTCTGGATGGCTTCTTCGTATTTGGCTTGCGCCACGAGAGTGGCGCCCAGAAGCAGATTGCCTTCGGCAGGTTTCTTCAGTCCGCCTTTGGCAATGGCGCGTCGCGCGGCCGCTTCGGCGTCGGCAAAACGGCCATAGCCCCAATAGTCCTCGCCGAGCTTGACCGATTGCTCGCCGGATTTGCTCTTTTCGGCCGACGCAACGGCTTCGGGAAGCTCGCGCGCGTCCAACGCGGAATCCTTGCGGCTTCTACTCAACAGATCGCCGGCTTGTCCACCGGATAGCTTGCCGCTTGCTACGCCCTTCTCAAGGACGTTGACGGCTTCGGTCGGATAGCCGAGTTGTTCGTCGGTGCTCGCGAGAGTCGTATAATCGTCGGCGTCCGTCATTGCGCCGGCGAGAACTTTGAGCCGATAGAGAAATATCGCATCGATCTCGCCGGCTCCCTTTTCGCCGAACGCCAGATTGACGAGATCGCGCCAAGAGGTGGCCGCATTGTCGGGGTCGGCCAGAACAAGGGACTCGAGCGACGCTTCGGCACCGCTTCGATCGTTCTGCTGAGCCTGACCGTTTAGAACGATCCGCAGCATATCCGGGTTGGGTTGCGTCCCGGCCGCCTTGGCGGCATCGATGGATTTTTGGGCAAATTCCTGCGCATGTGGCGTATCCTTGAGATTGAAATAGGAAATGGCCATCCTCATGTCCTGTTCCGCGCTTAGCGGACCCAGCGCGGCGAGATACTGACCGTACGTGACTGCCTTCTGATACTGCTGGGAGGCCACCGACAGAATAAGCGCATTGGTGTATATGTCCGTTTTTTCTTCGGGCGGTATCACTGGCGAATCCGCGGCCGCTTGGATGGCGGTGGTTGCCGTTGGGATGTCCTTCAAGTTGAAGGCGACGATTGAAAGGAACTGGTTGATGCGATAGTCGTCGATCGGCGTATGGTCGGGAACGGCTTGGGCGAGTTTGATGTCCGCCAGCGCGGTCGCGTAGTCCTTCGTCGCAATTGCCTTTTGCGCCTCCGACAGCGGCTTCCCCACTGCCGCGCTCACTTTTTCAGCCTTGTCCGCGGCCTGCGCCGCTGCAGCCCACAAAACCGAAGATGCGCCCGCTGTGGCGCAAAGCAGCGAAGCGGTGAAAGCTGCGCGTACAAACCTTTTCATCGTCATATCCTCTGTTGAATCGCTTGCGGCACTTCCGGATGGACCCCGGGTCGCGCTGTTTCCCCAAACGACGAAATCTAATGCAGCCCGTTTGTGTTTCCAATGCGTCGATCCGTGCGATGGCGACGCGGCCCGCGATATTGCACCGCAGCGCAAAACTCCCTATCAGGGCTCGGGGCAGAAAAGGCCTGTAGCATCCTATGGTTGAGCAGTTTCCCGGAATGCCCGACGGGGCCGTGAATGTCTCCTTGGGAGGCTTTAACCGTTTTGTCGGGCCATTGTTCCGCTTGCCCGAAACGGCGGAAGACGAAGTCCGGCGTTTCGCATTCATCGTCACCGACAAGCACATGAACTCGGGCGGCACGGTTCATGGCGGGATGCTGATGGCATTTGTCGATATCGCGATGAGCCAGACCGCGCGGGCCGTGTCCGGAGCCAAGAGTTGCAGCACCGTCTCGCTCAATTGCGATTTCGTAGGTCCCGGCCGCCTCGGCGATATGATCGAGGCGCGCGTGCGGGTGACACGTCGGGCTCGCACGATGGTATTCATGTCGGCCGAACTCGTCACGGGCGATCGCCCCCTTCTCGTGGCGACCGGGCTTTGGAAGCTTCCCATCGAGTCATGACGGATTTGGCTCCCCCTTTGCCCGGATATGTCCGGACGAAACTCGTCGATCCGTTCGAGATTTTCGTGGGCCCTGTATTCGAAACGGGTGCGCCGGGATCGCGGCATTTCATTTTCCGTGTCGACGAGCGCCATGTGAACGGGCGCGGCGTGCTGCATGGCGGCATGCTGATGACGTTCGCCGATCTTGCGCTCGGCGCCGCGGTGTGGGATGCGACCGACTATGCACCTAGCGTGACGCTCAACATGCACACGCAGTTCCTCAAGCCGTCGCGCGCCGGCGATATCGTCGAGGTGACGCCCGTGCTCACGCGCAAGACGCGCGCGCTCGTATTTATGCGCGGCGAATTCACCGTGGCCGGCGAACCGGTGTTCACTGCCGAGAGCGTCTGGAAGCTTCTCGGCAAGGACTGATCGTCTATTTCCGCGCGCTCAGCAAATCGTCGAGCAGCGCCGGTGTCCCGGCGACGCGTTCGAGATGCGGATAGCGCAATCCGCCGCGATAATTGACCGCTACCGTTTCATAGCGATCGCCGCGCTTGAGCAACAGCTGGATCGGCCCCGGCGCGGTCTTGGCCGTCGTGATCGTTTCCTTCAAATCGTCGGAGTCGTAGGCCTGACCGTTCGCGGCCACGATCTGGGTTCCTACCGTGATCCCGGCGTTGAATGCGGGCCCGTCCCACAGAACTTCGACCACTGCACCGGAATGGTCGAGCGTCACGCCCAACGAATAAAGCAGGTCGGTGATCTTCCGCATATGCTCGTAGGACTTGGTGAAATCCGAAGGCTTGTCGGTGTAGACGAGCTTGTAGCCGCCTTGTGTGAGACCGTTGAGAGGAGCCGGCCCGGTTTCGTTGAGGCGTGCGTTCAGGAATCCGGCCCAGTCATACGGAAGAACGCCGTTCAATGCGCGCACGATATCGTTGAAGGTGTAGGTGACGGTGACATAGCTGCCGTCGTCGATGCCGAGAAAGGCGCGCGCGAAATCGTCCAGCGATTTCTTGCCGCCCGTCTTCTGACGGATGAGGGTGTCGGCGTCGAGCCAGATAAGCTCGCCCTGGCCGTAATAATCCTCGCTGCGCTGCCAGCTGCGCCACGGTATGGGCCGACGCTGCGACGTAATCGGATCGTTAGTCGTGTCTTCCAGCGGACGCCACTGATTGCCGGCGCGGCTGTCGAATGTAGCTGCGTCGGCGGCGAGCGCATCGAGCCCCTGCTGCTTCGTCCAAAGCCCCGAGCGCGCGGCAAGCACCGTGCCCCAATATTGCGTCTGGCCTTCATAGACCCAGAGCAGGCTGTCGCGCATGGGGACGTTGAAGTTGGGAGTCCACAGATCGGCCGGTCGGCGGAATTTGCCGTTCCAGGAGTGGGTGTATTCGTGACTCAGCAAGTCGCGCGACGCAGACGATTTGTCCCAGTCGGCGAAGTATTTCAGCGCGGTGCCGTCTTCGCTCGAGCGGTGATGCTCGAGGCCGATGCCGCTCATCACGTCGCTAAGTGCGAGCAGGAAATCATAGTGGTCGTAGTGATGCGAACCGAACGCCTTGTAGGCCTGCTGCACGAGATTGCGATGTGCCTGAAGTTGCGCCGGACTTATGGTCAGATCTTCGGCTCGGTCCGAAACAATGTCCATGTGCACTTGCGCCTTGGCGCCGGGGTCGAGGTCAACGCGCTCGAAATAGCGGCCGGCGAACAGGGGCGAATCGACGAGAGTATTGAACGGCACCGGTTTGAAGTTCGTTGTCGCGCCGGAAACGGACGTCGTCTCAAGGGCCGATCCCAATTTCCAGCCCGCGGGAAGCTTTACGCTTGCCGCGAACACGATCTGGCGCGAAAAATATCCGGCCGGATAGAGCGCCATCGCGTTCCATTGCAGATTCAGCATCTCGGGCGTCATCACCACCCGCCCTTCTTTCGTTTCGACCGGCGAGACGAATTGGAAATCGAGTTCGAGCGTTTTCGCGCCGTTCGGCACATCGACATGGAAGGCGTAGACATCGACCGCATCGCGCGTCCACGCGATTCTTGCGGCGCCGGCGTGAATGACCAGGCCGGCCAATTTGTCGATCGGACCGGTCGGACCGTGATTTCCCGGCAACCATTTGGGAAAGAGCAGCACTATCGGCCCCGCATGGGCGACGGGAATGCTCTCATGGACGCGGAATATTGCGCGCGCGGTATCCGTCGCATCGACGGCGAGTTTGATGGCGCCGGGATAAGGTTTGTCCTGCGGCGCGGGAATTTCTGCCGGCATGGGATAGGGAACGGGACCGGCGGATTGTTGCGCAGACGCGGCGGAGAGCGTGGCCATGGCGACTGCGGCCGCAAGAAGCATCGATCTCAAGGGAAATTCCTCGGATAAAAGTCGGTTGGGACCGCAGAGTAACCGTCTTAACGCCGGCGGCAATCGGGGTCCACCAGAGAGTCGTATCAGCGCCTACTTGATATAGTGCAACCATTGCATCATCATGCGCCTGGGGACGCCGCAATCGCGCGTTGCTTTTGGCAAAGTGGCGGGAGCTGAACGGATGAGCATCGACGACAAGACACGCGTCATTTCAGCGGTGAAATCGAGGGCGCCGGCAACGCTTGCGATTCGATGGTCGGACGGAACACGCGCCGAGCTGGATCTCGCCGACTTGTTTCGGGACAAGGCGTTCAAGCAGTTGCGCAATTCGACGGAGTTTGTGCGCGTTCGGGTCGGCGAATGGGGGCACAGTGTCGAGTGGCCGGGTGGTGCGGAATTGAGCGCGGAAATGCTTTGGCTCGAGACGTTGTCGGCTACCGGCCATCGGGATACCCGAGAATTCCTCGAATGGCGCTTGCGCCATGGACTGTCGCTGACGAAAACGGCCGAGGCACTGGGTCTGTCGCGACGAATGGTGGCGTATTACTCCAACGGCGAAAAACCGGTTCCGCGACCGATCCTGCTCGCGTGTAAAGGTTGGGAAGTCAGCAGCGCCGCGTAAGAGCTTGTTTACCATGGCGGCTTACGTTGAACCGGGGCTAGGAGGGTTTCCGGTCATGCGCGAGCCGCGCCCGGCAGAACTTGTGCTGGGGTCGGTTCAATTGGGCGTTCCCTACGGAGCGGCCAATCGGACTGGAAAGCCCACCCGTGCCGCGGCATTGCGGCTGGTTAACCGTGCGGTCGATGCCGGGATCACGAAGTTCGATACCGCGCGTGCCTATGGCGACAGCGAGGAGCGTCTCGGCGAGGCGCTGCGCACACGCAAGGCCGTCCGCACCATCACAAAATTGAGTCCGCTTGGCGAGCTCGCGCCGGACGCATCGCGCCGAAAAGTCCGCGCCGCCGTCGATGCCAGCATCGAGGAGTCGCTTTACGCGCTTCGTCGCGAGCAGATCGATTGCCTGCTGCTGCATCGCGCGGCCCATATGACGGCATTTGACGGCGCGATCTGGGAGAGGTTGATCGAAAGGCTCGAGGATGGAACGGCTCTCGCACTCGGCGTCTCCGTGCAATCGCCGGAAGAGGCATCGGCCGCGCTCGGTTGCGGCGATGTGAGCCATCTGCAGCTCCCGTTCAATCTTCTCGATTGGCGCTGGACGGATGCAGGTATCATCGATCGCATTCGCGCGCGTCCGCAGGTGACGATTCATGCGCGTAGCGTGTTTCTGCAAGGATTGCTGGCAGCGGACGACGCATCGATCTGGCCGCGGATCGAAGGCGTCGACATATCGTCGTTGATCGCAGCGATTGCGGAAATTGCGCGAGATTTCGGCCGGCAGAGCGCAGCCGATCTGTGCGTCGCCTATGCGCGCGGCCAGGACTGGATCGACGGCGTCGTTGTCGGCATGGAGACAGAGGATCAGCTCGACGATAATCTGCGCCTGTTCTTGCGCTCGCCTCTGGCGCCGGAGGATTGCGCGGAGGTTGCGAGGCGCTTGCCGCGCGTGCCCGCACAGCTTCTCAATCCGGCGCAATGGCCGCAAAAGGCATAATGATGGCGTCGTCCGCGCACACGCTTGAGACGTTTCGCCTCGACGGACGCGTTGCCTTCATTTCAGGCGCCGCGGGCCATCTCGGACGCGCAATGACGCTGGCGCTTGCCGGTGCCGGTGCGCATGTGATCGTGAACGGTCGCAACGATGCGCGCCTGAAGGACTTCCAAGGCGAACTCGCGTCGCTGGGTTTCTCGGTGGAACGCGCCGCCTTCGATGTGGCCGCGCCGGATCGCGTGCGGGCATTCTTTTCCAGCCGCTCCCGCATCGACATTCTCGTCAACAACGCCATCGCGATGACGCCGAAGCCGTTCGCTGCACTGGAGACGGCCGACTTCGACGAAACCTATCGCTCGAGCGTCACGGCGGCGTTCGAGGCCGTGCGCGCAGCGCTTCCTGCGCTTCGCAAAGCGGTGGAGGCGGCAGGCGACGCGAGCGTGGTCAACATTGCGTCGATGTATGGGTCAGTTTCCCCCGACCGGCGCATCTATGCGAAGCCCGAGCAGGCGAGCCCGTTCCATTACGGGCCGGCCAAGGCGGCTTTGCTGCAATTGACCCGCCATCTCGCAGCCGAACTGGGTCAGTCCGGGATTCGCGTGAATGCGATGATGCCGGGTCCGTTTCCCCTTGAGCAGGTCGCACTCGACGATCCGGCCTTTGCCCAGCGCCTCGCGTCGCGAACGATGCTGGGACGGGCCGGCAGGCCCGACGAAATTGCGGGACCACTTCTATTCCTTGCCTCGAAGGCTTCCACTTTTGTGACCGGCTCGACGCTCGCAATCGATGGCGGTTGGACAGCCTGGTAAGCTACAAGGCGACGGGCAATCGATGAACATGGCATTTCTGTCCTCCTTTCGCGTCGGTCGCGAGACGGTTTATCCGGACTCGCTGCGCGCGCGTCTGCGCAATTTTCCGTTGCTGAACGAGGTGGGCGAAGCAGCGCTGAAACGGCTCCTCGCCGAGGCGAATTGGTTCGGCCTGCCGGGCGGCACGCTTCTCAAGCGCGACGGCGAGAACAATCACGCGCTGTTTCTCGTGGTCACCGGCAGCCTTGGCGTCTTCGTCGAAGACGACACTGGTGCAAGACGTCTGGTCGCCCATGTGCAGGCCGGCGAGACCGTCGGCGAGATGTCGCTGATTTCCGGCGAGCCGCATTCCGCGCAACTCGTGGCGCTGCGCGACACGGAGCTGCTGCGCATCGGCCGCGACGGGTTCGACGCCCTTATCGCGCGCCATCCGCGCGTGCTCCTCAATCTGATGCGCATCATCGTGCGCCGATTGCAGGAGACGACGCATCGGCCGACCGACGGTTCGCGGCCCAAGACGTTCGCCATCGTTCCTCTCCAGGAAGGGTTGCAGAACGAACCGATCGCGCAGCGCGTTGCGGCGGCGCTGGTCAGCATGGGCTCCAAGGCGGCGGTTCTCGATTCGAGCGCGGCCGATCAACCCGCGGAATGGTTCAATGCGTTCGAAGCGGCACACGATATCGTCTTCTACCGCGGCGAGGCGCCCGACAGTCCGTGGACCAATCTGTGCCTCAGACAGGCCGACCGCATCTATCTACTGGCGCGTTCGGATCAGCCGCTCCCGTTGCGTCCGCTCGATATGCCGGCCTTCAAGGAACGCGCGACGGGCAGGCCGCAGCTTCTCCTCTTGCATCCGCAGGGCCGCAGCGAAGGGCTTCCCGATCATTTCCAGTTGCGCAGCGGCATCTTCCAATCGCACCACCATGTCCGCGCCGGTCAGCCCGACGACATTAAACGGCTGGCGCGGTTCGTTTCCGGCCGCGCGGTCGGACTTGTGCTGGCGGGCGGTGGCGCGCGCGGCTTCGCCCACATCGGCGTCATCAAGGCGTTGATGGAAGCGCATGTGCCGATCGATCAGCTGGGCGGCACGAGCATGGGCGCCATCATCGCCGCGGGCCTCGCGCTCGAATGGGGCATCGAAGAATTGACGGCGCGCATGCGCGCGGCCTTCGTCGACAACAATCCGCTGTCCGACTACACGCTCCCCCTCATCGCGCTGGTGCGCGGCCGCAAGGTGTCGAACTTATTGCGCGAGAATTTCGGCGAAGGCCGCATCGAGGAAATGGCCAAGCCTTTTTTCTGCGTGTCGTCCGATCTCACCTTGGGCCGCATCCATGTGCATCGCGCCGGCCCGGTGTGGCGCGCCTTGCGCGCGAGCGTGGCGCTGCCGGGAATTCTTCCACCCGTGACCCATCACGGCCATTTGCTGGTCGATGGCGGCGTGATGAACAACCTGCCTGTCGACGTGATGTCGCAGAATGCGCAAGGACCGATCATTGCGTCGGATGTCACGGGCGAGCTCGATCTGCGCGTGGCCGACGACCAATATGGCGAGCGGCCGATCTGGTGGTTGCTGGCGCAGCGCATGCGCGGGACTCCCTCCATCGTCTCGATCCTGATGCGTTCGGGCACGGTCGGTTCGGAAGCGCAGCGCCGCGTGGTGCGCGAGCAGGCGGATTACCTGTTCGAGCCGCCGCTTAAGGATATGGGCTTGCGCGACTGGAAAGCGTTCGATCGCGCGATCGCGGAAGGCTATGCCCACGCCACCCAGATGATCGAGCAGCGCGGCATTCCGCTGACCGACGTCTGGAGCGAAGGCCCCGCCGTCGCCATCCCGCACAAGGAAGCGGTATAACGCGCTGTCAGTGCAAGCCGTCGATATCGGTGAATTGTTCTCCGACGGCGCAAAACGGCGCAGGCTTTTGCGTCAAATCGTCTGCGTGGCGTATTCGCCTGCGACATATCTGTCTCTCAAGACAAATTTCTGGATTTTTCCGGATGCCGTCAGCGGAAACGTGTCGACGACGATCCAATGCGCCGGCGTTTTCGGCGCCGCCAAATCCCGACGCACGTGCCGAATGAGATCGGATTTGTCGATGCTCCGTCCGGCAACTGGGCGCAGGAAGCAGATTGCGATCTCGCCCCATTTCGGATCCGGCACGCCCACGACGGCCACTTCGGCCACGTCGGGATGCGTCGCCAAGACGTTCTCGATCTCCGCCGGAAACAGATTTTCTCCGCCGCGGATAATCATGTCCTTGACACGGCCGGTGACTCGCACAAATCCGCGCCCATCCATGGTTCCGAGATCACCCGTATGGAGCCAGCCGTCGCGATCGATCGTTTTCGCCGTGGCGTCCGGGTTGTCGTTGTACGCAATCATGTTGCAATAGCCGCGCGAACAGATTTCGCCCACGACGTTTATCGACACGACGCCGCCCGTCGCAGGATCGCGAATGGAAATTTCAGTTTGGGGAAACGCCTGGCCGACAGTCTGCGTCTGATCTGCGAACGAATCAGTCAGTCTGACATGCGTGAGACCTGGAGATGTTTCGGTCTGGCCGTAGATGATGGAAAGCCGGCAGCCGAATGTGTCTTGCACTTTGCGCACGAGTTCCGGCGGCACCATCGTACCGCCGGATATAACGAAGCGCAGTGACGACATATTGCGTGGGCGCCGCTCATGCGCTTCCAGCATTGCGATCAGCATTGTGGGCACGCCGGCCATCAGATCGACGCGCTCCTGCGCGATGAGCGCGTTCATGTTCATCGGCTCGAACAGCTTGGCGAGGATCATTCGACAGCGCCATTGCACGGCACCGAGAAGGCCGGTGGCGCAGCCGCTGGTATGAAACATGGGCATCATATTCAGATAGACGTCGCCGCGCCGTGCCTCCCACATGCGCATGCAAAAGCGTGCATTGTTCGTCAGCGAAAGATGAGACAGTACGGCTCCCTTCGGAAAGCCCGTTGTGCCCGAGGTATATTGGATCTGCGCCGGATCGTCGGGCGCGACGGGCGGAAGCGCTCGTGCGCGCCCAAGCGAAGCGAAGAGCACGGCCGGATCGTCCATATCGACCACATGCCGGATGGCAGGCAATTGCGCGCACACGCCGCGTGCGAGCGCGGCCATCGGGTTGCCGCGGAATTCTTGAACCAGAAACAGCCCTGCCGAACGCGATTGTTCGAGCACGTAACGCAGCTCTTTTGCCTGGTAGGCCGGGTTGACGGTGACGACCGTAAGGCCGGCCAGCGCCGCTGCGAATTCGAGAATCACCCATTCGGGAGTATTGGGCGACCACACGGCCATGCGTTCGCCCGGCTCGAAGCGCGTCGTAAGTGCGAATGCCAACCGTTCGGCGTCCGCAAGCAATTCGCGGTAAGTCCATGAGCGCCCGATCGTGCCGTCGGCGCGCGCTTCCGTGAGCGCCGTGGCGTCAGGTACTTCCATTGCGGCATCTCGCAAGATGCCGCCGACGGTGGTTGGGAGTATTTCTCCGTCGGCCTGTGCCGGGAAATGCGATTCCGTCAGTGAAACGGCATACACTCGGGACTCCCCCGTTCGTCCGGCGCAGTGTTGCGGTGCAACACCGTTGTTCTACAGCGCCACCTTCCTGAGCGGCTCCAGGTCCGCGAATTTAGGCGTACGTTTTTCGGCCTTGGCGACGAAGGATTCGCGCATGTCGACTTCCGGATTGTACATACCGGCCTGCCAGGTCGCGATGTAGTCGAGGCCGTCGGCGATCGAATGGTCGCGTGCGTAATTGATCATGACCTTCGAGCCGTGGACGGCGAGCGGCGATTTCCCGGCGATCTCCCTGGCAAGCGCCATCACGTGGGTGAGCATTTCTTCCTGCGTCGCGAACACTTCGTTGACGAGGCCGATCTCCTTGGCCCGCTGCGCCGGTAGTCTGCGACCGGAATAGGCGAGTTCGCGCACCCAGCCTTGCGGCATCAGACTGCACAGGCGTGGGAAAGTGCCGACATCGGCCGTCATGCCGATATTGATTTCCTGCACGACGAAGAACGCGTCCGCGGTCGCATATCGGCAGTCGCAGGCGCTCGAAAGATCGACGGCACCGCCGATACAGCCGCCCTGGATCGCGATCAGCACGGGAATGCGCGCGCGATCGATGATGTTGAATGTTTCCTGGATCTCGAGCACGTGCAGGCGCAGGTTCGCAGCGGAGCGTCCCCGTTCCGGTCGCTCGCCGGGGGCCTTGCCTTGCGCTGCCGTGAAAACGGAGAGATCCATGCCGGCCGAAAAATGCTTGCCGGTCGAGGAGATCACGATCACGCGCGCCTTGGCCTCGTGATCGATCTCGCGCACGATCTCTGGAAGTTCGCGCCAGAACTCCGGCACCATCGTGTTCAGCTCGCTTGCGCGCTTGAGCTGGACATGTGCGACGTTGTCCGCGATCTCGACGTTGAAGCAGCGATAGGTCATGGGGGTCTCCGGTTCCGGTCGCCGGAGCCATAGCATGCTGGCGGCCGGGCCGGGAACACCCTTGCCGCCCCGAAGGTTCGGGGCTCTACTTGCGGCCAGGGAAAAACGGGGAAGCAGGCCATGCCGATCAACTACGACGAGATCATGCAGCTCAAATCCGGCGTCGACAATTTCCGCTACACCGAGCGGGACTCGATGCTGTACGCGCTGGGGATCGGCTTCGGCCGCGATCCCATGAATCTGGCGGAGCTGCCCTTCGTCTATGAGAACGGCCTGCGCACCATTCCCACCATGGCGACCGTGGTCGCCTGGGGAAACTCGACCATGGGCAAGACGGGCATCAACTATCTCATGGTCGTTCATGGCGAGCAGCGCCTCACCATCCACAAGACGCTCCCCACGTCCGGCGAAATCACGGCGGAAGAACGCGTGGTTGGCGCCTTCGACAAAGGCAAGGACAAGGGTGCGGTGGTGGTGACGGAGAAAGTGATCAAGCTGAAGGAGACAGGCGAGAAGCTCTGCACCTTGAGCTCGACCACGTTCGCGCGTGGCGACGGCGGCTTCGGCGGACCGAAAGACGGCGCGTCTGCGCCCCATCCGATTCCCGATCGCGCGCCGGATCTCGTGCAGGCCTGCGACACGCGGCCCGATCAGGCTTTCATCTACGCGCTGTCGGGTGACCGCAATCCTCTGCATCGTGATCCGAACGTAGCGAAGATGGCGGGCTTCCCGCGTCCGATCCTGCACGGGCTGTGTTCCTACGGCACGGCGTGTCGCGCCATCGTCTCGAGCGTCTGCAAATACGATGCGGCGAAGATCGTGGGCTTCGATGTGCGCTTCTCTGCGCCGGTATTTCCCGGCGAAACGATCGTGACGGAGATGTGGGTCGATGGCCCCATCGTTTCGTTCCGCTCGAAGCTCAAGGAGCGCGACGTCGTTGTGATCAACAACGGCAAGTGCACGCTTGCATCCTGACGACGACCCGCTGGCGCAAGCCGATGCGCTCGTGGCGCAAGGCCGCGCCGCTGAAGCGGTTGCACAATTGCAGGCGATGTTCGCCCGGAACCGTGGCGGGCTGTTGCTGCGCAGCAGCTTGGTACGTGCGTTGGTCGCAACAGGCGATACCGCCCAGGCACTCGATATCGCGCGCCAGAGCGCATCGCTCGATCCGGGAGTGGCCGTGGCCGCCTTGACGTTGGGCGAGGCACTTCTGGCCGCCGGTCATCTGCCGACAGCCATCGGCGAATTCCAGCGTGCGTTGCGTCTCGATCCGTCATTTGCAGAAGCGCGATTGCGGCTGGGTGAAGCATGGCTCGCTGCAGGAGAAGCCGAAAAAGCGTTGGAGGCTTTCAACGCGATCGACGGTGACGAAACGCTGCCGCATCTCGGGGACCGGATTGCCGAGGCGAACGCAATGCACGAAAAGGCCAGATCCGATCCCCGCTATGTGCGCCATCTGTTCGATCAGTTCTCGTCCGACTATGACGTGCGCATGTTGGGGCAACTCGGATATGGCGCGCCTGCCATCCTGCGTGGCCTCGCCGATCTCACGATCCCGGATCGCAGCCGGAGCTATTCGATTCTCGATCTCGGATGCGGCACGGGGCTCGCGGGCATGGCATTCAAAGATGTTGCGTCGGCGCTCGATGGAATCGATCTGAGCCCGGCGATGATCGAGAAGGCGCGGTCACGTGCGATCTATGGGACGTTGCGCGTCGCCGATCTTGAAGCGGCGTTGGAGGAAGCAGGCGGGCAATATGACTTGATCCTCGCGGCCGACACGCTTGTCTATCTGGGCGATCTCGCCAGGGTCTTTGCCGGCGCGTACCGCACACTCAACCGGGATGGATCGTTCCTGTTCACGGTCGAGAGAATGGAGGGCGATAGATTCGAACTGGGACCGAAGCGCCGCTGGCGGCACTCCCAATCCTACCTTCGCCGGGAAGCATCAGGCGCAGGCTTCGAAATTTCGGGAATTCTGGATTGCCATCCCCGCACCGAAGCCGGTGTGCCGGTGGACGGCTATGCACTCGCGCTCAAGAAAACCTGACGGGATTTCGCGGCTGCCTTGCGGCAGCCGCGTATCCCAGAGGCAACTCAGAAAGCTTAGTGGTGACCGTGGCCCCAACCGCCATGGCCCCATCCGCCGCGACCCCAACCGCCGTGGCCCCAACCACCGCGACCCCAGCCGCCGTGGCCCCAGCCGTAACCGCCGAAGCCGACACCGACATAGCCCGGGCCATAATAGCCGGGATAGCCGCAATAATACGGGTTGCCATAACAGCCGCCGTAACCTGGGCCATAATAGCCCGGTCCGATCGGCACGCCGACGCCGATACCGACATGGACGCCGGCTTCCGCCGGGGCTGCCGCCGCTACGGCGACGCCGCAAGCCATCAAGGCGCCTGCTGCAATTTTCGCGATCGTTTTCATGATGAAGTCTCCTTCTGGGGTTTTCGTGCCGGGTTGCCCGGGCGCGTCTTCGTCTTGTGCGGAATATGGAGAGCCGCGATGAACCTCCCCCATGCAGCACGTTCATCCTGCATTCATCGCCGTGGAATCGCAAAAAACCTCAATGTTTCGCTGGGTTTTTGAGCCTCGGCCGACGATAAAGTTTCGCATCACGTTTTCGTGATCGGCGCCAAACGAGCGCGGCGAGGTCCCAATGGGAGTGCACCACGCACATAGGTTAATCCTGAGGTTAATGCGGGGTCGATCCGGTTTGGCGGAAAAAGTGGGTAGATTGTCGTTTCCGCCAGTCGGGCAGCAACCTAGGATCGGCTTATGCCCAAGCGTGAAACACCCAAACGGATCGTGATGCTCGCTTTCGAGGGCGCGCAACTTCTCGACATCACCGGTCCCTTGCAGATTCTGTCGGCTGTGAACGACGAGCGGCCGCGCGAGACACCGGGTTATGCGCTGACCCTGCTGGCCGAAAAAACAGGTCCCTTCGCAAGCTCCAGCGGCGTGCGTCTCGTCGCAGATGGAGATTACTCGGAGTTGCCGGAAGACATCGACACGCTGATGGTGTCCGGCGGCGATGGCGCTCGCGCCGCGATGCGCGATCCGCGAATGCGCGCGTGTCTCGCGACGGGCGCCATGCGTGCCAGGCGGATCGCGTCGGTCTGCACAGGTGCGTTTCTGCTGGCAGACGCGGGTCTTCTGGCGGGCAAACGCGCCACGACTCACTGGCGGAGTGTGGAACTGCTCGCGCGCAGCTATCCGGACATCGCGATCGAACCGGACGCCATCTTCGTGCGCGACGGCAAAGTCTGGACGTCTGCCGGCGTGACTGCAGGGATGGATCTCGCGCTGGCGCTTGTGCGGGAGGATTTCGGCGACGACATGGCGCTCGCAATCGCACGCCGCCATGTCCTGTTTTTGATGCGACCGGGTGGGCAATCGCAATTCAGTGCGCATCTCGCACCGGACGCGAATGCGCGCGGACGGCTTGCGCCGTTGCTGCGTTGGATCCCGGAACATGTGAGCGAAGACCTGGATGTGCCCGCGCTCGCGCGTACCGCAAAAATGAGCGAGCGCAGCTTTGCGCGCGCTTTCCGAAAGGAAACGGGGGATACGCCTGCGCGCTATGTCGAATGCGCGCGTGTCGATGCGGCGCGGCGCATGTTGAGTGCCTCGCAAATAGCCGTCGGACTGGTGGCTGCGCGCACGGGCTTTGGGTCCGAAGAGCGCATGCGGCGGGCTTTCCACCGGCATCTCAAGGTCGGCCCCGCGTCGTTCCGTGCGCGGTTCCAGATAATTGGAGAAGAGACGTGACTTCAACGATCGGAATTCTCATCTTCGACGACGCGGAGGAACTCGATTTCGTGGGTCCGTACGAGGTCTTCACGATGATCAACGAAGTGGTCCAGCGCAGCGGCAAAGCGCGGCCGCATGACGTGCTGCTCATAGCCGAACGCGACACACCGGTGCGATGCGCCAAAGGCATGAACGTGGTGCCGCACACGACCATCGACAAATGCCCGAAACTCGACTTGCTGTTGATACCGGGCGGGCAGGGCACACGGCGTGAAGTGAAAAACGAGGCGGTGCTGTCCTGGATCGCGAAAACCTCCGTATCGTGCCAATGGGTCACGAGCGTGTGCACCGGCGCGCTGCTCCTGACGGCGGCCGGTCCGGCGCGCCGCAAGCGCGTCACCACCCATTGGGGATTTGTCGAACAACTTCGCGCAAGAGGCGAGGCGTCGGAGGTGCTGGAACGCGTCCGCTATGTGCGCGACGGCAATGTGGTGACGGCCGCCGGCGTGTCGGCCGGCATCGATATGGCGTTGTGGTTGGCAGGCCAGATTCATAGCCCGGCCCTTGCCCGCAGCGTCCAGCGCGCGATGGAATACGACCCTGCGCCGCCCTATGCGGCAGAGGTGTAACGACGCAGATTGTGGCCCTGGCGGTAACCAAGTCCGGAGTCCGGCATCGTGCCGGGGACGCCTCGGACTTTATTCTTCCGTATCAGATGTGCTTTGATCCCGCCCCATCGGCAGCAAGCGTCAGCAGGAGTCTTCGAATGCTTAGGAAATTTGCACTGTCCATTGTGGTGGCGATCGTGTCGGCAGGGCCGGCGCTCTCTGACGAGAGCTGCGGCGAGTTGCCGATCGCGCCCGTGTTACCCACGGTGGCAGAAATTCAACAGAAACCGCCGGCCGATGCACTGTCTGCAAAGCACAACGCATTCGAGGACGTCAAACGTTGGCAACAGGACTTGAAGGGGTACCGCGATTGCCTCGATGCTTTGACAAATTCGCAAAAGCGCGACCTGCAAAACGCCAAAGCAGCAACGAAGCCGGACCAATCCAAGATCAAGGACATCCAGGCTCAGATCGCCCAGACCTCGCACAATTATGACGTTTCTGTGGATACCGAAGAGAAATTGGTGAACGAATTCCACGGCGTGCAGGTTGCGTTCTGTGGCCGCACGGACGTCGACCGCTCCACTTGCCCGAAGACTTAGCGCCGCGCCATCGGCGTCGCCGATGGAAGCTCGCGCGGATATGTGCTTGGGTTTTGGCCTGACGACCGGAAGGATCAGGCCATGCCCAAGGGCGCGACAATCGATTTCGACTCCACGCGGCCGCCTTCGCCGTTCCTGAAGGACACCCATGTCGCGTGGCGGCGCGAACTTCGCCGCTTCATCGAGCGCGAGATCATGCCGTATGTGGAGGAGTGGGAAGAAGCGGGAGAGATTCCGCTGTCGCTCTCCAAGAAGGCTTCCGATTTCGGCCTGCTGCGGATGGGATATCCGGAAGAATATGGCGGTATCTCGGAAGGGCTCGACCGCTTTCACGGCATCGTGACGTCGGAGGAACTGGCGCGCATCGGTGCAGGTGGAATTTCGGCGAGCCTGATGGTGCATGGCATCGGGCTGCCGCCGATTCTGGCGTTGGGTCCCGAAGAGATGAAGCGCAAGATTGCGCCAGCCGTGCTTGCGGGCGACAAGCGCATCAGCCTTGCCATCACCGAACCGTCCGGCGGTTCGGACGTCGCGCAGATCAAAACGCGCGCCCGGCGCGACGGCGACGAATTCGTCGTCGACGGCTCCAAGATGTTCATCACCGGCGGCATGCGCGCGGATTATTTCACGACCGCGGTGCGGACGGGCGGCGCCGGCATGGGCGGCCTTTCGCTGCTGCTGATCGAGGCGGACAGGCCGGGCGTTTCGCGCACCAAGCTGAAAAAGCAGGGCTGGTGGGCATCGGATACCGCCGCGCTCTATTTCGATTCTGTGCGCGTGCCCGCGGAGAACCTGATCGGTGGCGAGAACCTGGGCTTCACGGGCATCGTGAACAATTTCAACGGCGAGCGATTGGGCATGTCTGCGGGAGCCTGCGCCTCAGCGCGTGTGTGCCTGGAAGAAGCGGCCGCCTGGGCGCAGCAGCGCGAGACCTTCGGCAAGCGCCTCGCCGATCATCAGGTGATCCGTCACAAGATCGCGGAGATGCTGCGCCAGATCAACGCGACGACCGCCTATCTCGACATGTGCGCGTGGCGGGTCATGAACGGGGAGCGGCCAGCGGCGGATCTCGCACTGCTCAAGGTGCAGGCGACGTTGACGCTCGAGTTCTGCGCCCGAGAGGCGATGCAGATTCTGGGCGGCACCGGTTATATGCGCGGCGGACGGGTCGAACGCATCTACCGCGAGGTGCGGGTCAACGCCATCGGCGGCGGGTCTGAAGAAATCCTGCGCGACCTCGCGGCACGGCAGATCGGGCTGTAGCGGAAGCTATGGGTCGCTGTGATTTCAGGCAACGTTCTGGACATCCGTGACACGGAGTCGAGCTGACGAACGGCTGCCTTTATGCGGCCTCACAACAATTTCGACGTCCTGGCCAAGCGAAACGAGGAATCGCATCAAGCGCTCCACCGAAAACTGCCGGAAGTCGCCACGCAGCATTTTTGAAATGTCGGGTTGTTTCACGCCGAAGAGTTTTGCCGCCTCCGTTTGTTTCAGACTACGTCTTTTCAACAATCCATCGATCTTGAATACAAGCTGCGCCTTAACCAAATGTTCTTCGGCGTTCGGCAGCCCGATGTCCGCAAAGACATTTCCGCTGCTGATTTCATAGTCGATTTTCTTTTTCATAACTCACTCTCCCGTGGCGATTCGCAGCGCTTCTTTCAATCGCGTCTCGATCAAAGTTCTTTCGGCTTTCGGAGTCTCGCGCCCGGTCTTCGACTTCTTCTGGAAAACATGAAGAACATAAACCGCACCGACAAAGCGAACCGTGTACACGGCTCGGAATGTGTCACCGCGATGGTCCGTCACGATCTCGACCACGTTGGCCCCACCAAATCCCTTGAGCGGCTTAGCGTCCTTATGCTTGCTGCCTAACTGGGCGACATAAAGTGCATAGCCCATATGCGATTTGACTTCGGGGGGCATGACACGAAAATCGCGCCTGCTCGATCCGACCCAAATAAGCGGCTTGGGCGCGGGCTCTCCGATCATCAACTCCAGATGTATAGTGAATTCACTATACTGTCAAGGCAGGAAATACCGGCAACTCGACCTGTCGCGGCGAAGTCCGCGCCGGGAAATTCCGCGAATCACTTATGATGCGGCGCATGAGGGCAATTTCACCGGCACGGGCGGAGCGGCGCGCGAAGGAACACAATGCGACGCGCGCCTCCATTCTGGAAGCGGCCCGCCGCGTTGCGGCCCGCGGCGGCGCGCGCGATCTGTCGCTCCGGGCAACCGCGGCCGAAGCGGGATTCGCGCCTGCGGCCCTGTACGGTTACTTCCGCAGCAAGGACGAGTTGCTGCTCGCGCTGGCGGCGGAGGATCTGTCGGGACTTGCGCGCGCGATGCGTCATGCAGCCGGAACGCTGGAAGGGCCTGGCCGCCTTGCGGCTGCGGCCGGGGCCGCGCTGTCGCTGCTGCAGCACACCGAGACCATCGTCGCCGCGTCGTCGGCGTTGCCGTCGACGGCCGGAACGAGCGACGCCGAGAGGCTGTTCAATGGGCGATTGATCGGAGCGCTCAACGCGCTCTCCGATGCGACGGGTCATCGCGCCGAAAGTCGCGAGTCGCAGGCCGACGTGCTGTTGCTGGCGGCGTCGCTGACCGGTTTAGCGCTCCTCGCGCGTTCGGGTCGTCTGGACGCCTTGGGCTTTTCCGCCGACGAATTGCTCGCGCGTCTGGATACCAGGTTTTCCAAAGCGATCTGACTTTTGCCTCAGTTCGTGAAACGCGCAAGCTCTGCACGCACGAGATCTGGCTTTTCCATCGGCAGGAAATGGCTTGCGCCATCGACCTTCACAACTCGCGTACCCGGACGCCTGCGCGACAATTCTTCCGCGCCACCGTGGCGGCAGGTGCTGTTGATCGTGCCGTAAATCACCGACAGTGGGCACAAAATCCTGCGCGCAAGACGGGCAACGTCATAAGCCGTAGAGCGGAATGTGGCTGCTTCCCAGGCCGGCGCACAGGCGAGCACCGCTTCGCCGGTTGCGGGATCGATGTTCAATCCGCCCTTCAGATAGTCCGCCAGCATCTCTTCGGGCCATGTTTTGAATGCGCCGCGGCCGCGATAGGCGGCGAATGCCGCATCGAAAGACGGAAACCGGTCGCGCCGTTGCGCGGCTCGATCGGCGAGATTGGGCCCTTTATAAGGGCCGAAACTTTTTGGAATGCGGGAAAGGAACCAGGCCTGCCACGGCACGATGACAGGCTCGATCAACACGAGGCCCGACACGCGCGCGGGTCGCGCGGCCGCAGCCATCAGGCTTGTCGTCGCGCCCATCGAATGGCCCGCGAGAACGATCGGCCTGCCGTCCAGCGCGTCGAGCAATTGCACGAGATCGTCCCGATAGACTGCCCAATTCGCGTTCGACTTCGGGTCGGCCCTCAGGGTGGAGAAGCCATGACCCCGCGCATCGCCGGCAAAGATGTGGAATGTCCCGGCCAGCGGCCCGAGCAGCGAACGATAGGTCTCAGCATTGAAGCCGGTCGCGTGGGCAAAATGGAGCGGGGCACCGTCGCCGGGCCATTCGAGGCACGAGACGTCGCCGTCCGGCAGGGCAATGGTCTTGCGGACGGGCTCGGTCATATGCGGCTGAACGGTCTCGCTTGTTCTATCGCTTGTCGCCTGACCGTCTCGGATGTGTCAACGGGCCGGCCAGCCGGGTTTGCACCGCGCGCCGCGCGTTCGTACATTCGACAAAACGATCATCGAGGAAACGACCTTGCATCCTTCCGTCATTGCCCAGAAGGCACCTGACAAACCCGCCATCATCATGGCCGAAACCGGCGAAACGATGAGTTATCGCCGCCTCGACGAGGGCTCGAACCAGGGCGCGCAACTGTTTCGCAAGCTGGGACTGAAGGTCGGCGACGGCATCGCGATCTTCATGGAGAACAATCTTCATTTCCTGGAGATCTGCTGGGCGGCGCAGCGATCGGGACTTTATTACACCTGCGTTTCGTCGCGGCTGACCGCGGGCGAAGTCGAATACATCGTGCGCGATTGCGGCGCGAAAGTGCTGATTGCATCGCGCAGCCTGTCGAAGGTTGCGGGTGAACTCGTGTCGTCGCTGAGTGGCGTGAAGCTGCTAATGATCGGCGGCACGATTTCGGGCTTCGAAAGCTATGAGTCCGCGACAGGTGCGATGCCGAAGTCTCGTATCGCGGACGAGATCGCCGGGCTCGACATGCTTTATTCGTCCGGCACCACGGGGCGGCCAAAAGGCGTACGCCATACCTTGTCCGGCCTTCCCATCGACGCGCCGAGTCCCTTGGGTACGCTTGTCGCCATGCTGTTCGGTCTCAACGAAGAAACGATCTATCTCTCGCCTGCGCCGCTGTATCACGCGGCACCGTTGCGCTACTGCATGGCGATTCATCGCATCGGCGGCACGGTGGTGGTGATGGAGCATTTCGACGCCGAAGAGGCGCTCAAATTCATCGAGAAATACAAGGCCAGCGGCAGCCAATGGGTGCCGACCATGTTTATACGCATGCTGAAGCTGCCCGATGAAGTGCGTCTGAAATACGATGTGTCGTCGATGAAGAGCGCGATCCACGCGGCAGCCCCTTGCCCGATCGAGGTCAAGCGCAAGATGATCGATTGGTGGGGGCCGGTGCTGCACGAATATTATGCGGGCACGGAAGGCAACGGTTTTTGCTATGTCGGCAGCGCCGATTGGCTGAAGCATCCGGGAACGGTCGGCCGCGCCTTGGTGGCCGAAGTGCATATTTGCGGCGAAGACGGCGCGGAGGTCCCCACCGGCGAAGAGGGTGTGATCTATTTCGCGGGCGCTGCCGAGTTCGAATATCACAACGACAAGAAGAAGACCGCCGAATCCCGCCACCCCGCGAATCCCGGCTGGTCGACCTTGGGCGATGTGGGCAAGCTCGACGCGGAGGGCTTTCTCTATCTCACCGACCGCAAGGCGTTCATGATCATTTCGGGCGGGGTCAACATCTATCCCCAGGAAGCCGAGAACATTCTCGTCTCGCATCCCAAGGTGGCCGACGTGGCGGTCATTGGAGTCCCCAACGAGGATTTCGGCGAAGAGGTGAAGGCCGTCGTGCAGCCCGCCAACTGGTCCGATGCCGGACCGGCGCTCGCCGAAGAATTGATCGCCTATTGCCGGGAACGGCTGTCGCCCATCAAATGTCCGCGCACGATCGATTTCGACCGCGAATTGCCGCGACACCCCACCGGCAAGCTCTACAAGCGTCTCGTCCGTGATCGCTATTGGGGCAAGCGCGAGTCCCGCATTGTCTGAGACCGACCAGAAAATCAAATCTCTCGTTCCGCCGGGCGGGATGTTGCGGCGTGAGATGTTCACGGCCGAGCGCGCACGGGCTTACGCCGAATTGGTCGCCAAAAATGGCGGCACGCAGTTGATGAGCGAAGAGGCGCGCGAGGCGTCGCGAAAAGCGATCGAAGCGGAAGTGGCGCCCGGCGCGGATGTGTGGGTGTTCGGCTATGGATCGCTGATGTGGAATCCCGCGATCCTCGTGGCGGAAAGCTGCAAAGCCGAGATCCGCGGTTATCATCGGCAATTCTGTCTGACGCTTGGGCTCGGCCGCGGTTCGCCGGACAAGCCGGGTCTGATGCTTGGCCTCGACCGCGGCGGCGCATGTGTCGGCGTCGCGCATCGCATCGCCGCGAAAGATGTGGCGAGCGAACTGGCGATCCTGTGGTATCGCGAAATGCTCTCGGGTGCCTATACGCCGCGCTGGCTCAACGCCATGCTGGCGGAATTTGGCCCCGCAAAGGTGCTCACATTCGTGATCAATCGCGCCAATCCGCGCTATGAGCCGCGCGTTCCCGAAGAGACGATGGCGCAGCGCATCGCCGCGAGCGAAGGAATCTTCGGCACCAACCGCGATTATCTCTATCGCACGGTCCGCCGTCTACGCGAGCTTGGCGTCGACGACGGTCCGATGCATCGTCTCGAGCGGCGCGTGCGCGTGCTCGCCAACGAACCTGCCACAACAACCGAAGGAAACCGAACATGAAGACGATATCGTTTGAAGAATTGCCCACCCTCGTCGGCCAGGAGATCGGCGTTTCGGACTGGCGGACAATCGATCAGGACCGCATCAACAAATTCGCCGAGGCGACGGGTGACCATCAATGGATCCATGTCGATGTCGAGCGCGCCAAAAAAGAAATGCCGGGCGGAAAGACCATCGCGCATGGCTATCTCACACTGTCTCTCGTCCCGATGATGGGAGCCGGAATTCTGCGCGTCACGGGCGTCTCGCGCGGCATCAATTACGGTTGCAACAAGGTGCGCTTTACCAACATGGTGACTGTCGGAAGCCGGGTTCGCGGTCGACAAAAACTCCTGTCGACCGATGCGCGCTCCGGCGGGATGCAGATGATCAACGAGTTCACGATCGAGATCGAAGGGCAGGACCGTCCGGCTTGTGTCGCCGAGACGATCAGCCTCATCTATAAATAGGCGTCAGGCGCCGCGGAAATATTGCGTGATCGTCCACGCGCCGATGACGATGAATCCTATGCCGGCGATCAGCTTGAGGGGCACCGCCGTCATATAACGGCTCGCCGCCGTGCCGAGCAGGACGGCGAAGGCGGTGCCCAGCACCAGCGCGCTTGCCGAAGTGAGGAACACGGCGAAAGGCGACACTTTGCGCTCCGACGCGAACAACAACGTCGCGACTTGCGTCTTGTCGCCCAGTTCGGCGACGAAGATCGTGAAGAACATCGTGATCAATTCCCGCATCGTTTCCCCCTGCGTGCTGGCCGCATCCTAGGGCCGTTCCGCAGCGGCCCGTCAACTCGCGCCCGACCGGCAACGGTTTGGGGGACGCTCGGGCCCGTGATTTGCCGCTCGCCCCGGTCCTGCTAGGTTGGCGCCCAGACGGTTACGCGGCGGGATTCGGCATGAACGGTTTGCGGCAATTGGCGGCTGTCACGGCCTGCGCGATGGCGGCCATGACGGCCGGTATGAATATGCAGACCCGACATCTGCACGCACCCCAATTGGCCTCACTCTGGCCGGCCATGACCGCAAGCGCGGCACCGCTCGCATCGACAACTGCGACGCTTCCGGCCGTACCGAAACCGGCGCTTGTCGCCAAGCCTGCCGTCGTGAAGCCGGCGGCTGCTCCCATCGCAATTGACTCGCCCACAGTTTCTCCGCCCGCACCTGCCGCGATGCCGAAGCCTCCCGATCCGACGCTCGCTCCAGCCATTGATGCCGCCGCGCTCGCGCAGCAGAGCGAAGGCGTGGCAGAGCGTCTGCGGGATCGGGTGCCGGCTGCGCTGTTCCCCTATTTCGACGAGTATCTCTATGTCAGCAAGGCGGCCAATGGCGCCTGGGCGCAGCATATGTACATGTTCCATAAGGCAGACGACGGCGACCTCGTCTATGAGCAAGCCTTTCCCGTTTCAACCGGCCGCGAGATGCAGGAAAAATATTTCACCAGCACGCCATCGGGCATGTTCGAACTCGATCCCGATCGCTTCGATCGCGTGCACTTTTCGCATCGCTGGCATGGCGCGGCGATGCCCTGGGCGATGTTCCTCGATTACACCATTCATGGCCATGCAACAGGGATCGCAATGCATTCCGCCGAGGGACACGCGTTCGAACTCGGTCATCGCGCGTCGGGCGGTTGCATCAGGCTGCCGCGCGAGAAGGCCGAAGAGCTCTTCCAGCGCTTCCAGGCCGAGGAGCGCGGTCGCGTACCGGTGTTCGCGTTCGACGACACCCGCGCCACGACCTTCACCGACGGCTCGCTCGTTCGCGATGCGGCCGGCAACGTCGAACTGCAAAGCGGCTACAAGGTCTTGCTGTTCATCGAAGATTATCCAGGCGGACCGGCAGTCGTGGCGGTTCTGTCGTAATTCTGGGAGTATGAACTTCAACGAACCGTGCCGACCGCGCTCTTAACCAACTACCGCATCTGTAATTCCCTGATAGACGGAGGTCTCCATGCTCAAATTGTCGACAAAGATCGTGCTGACCGTCGCCGGCATGGCCCTGGTTTCGGCGCCGGTTGCCGTTCTCGCCGCGCAAGCCAAGGCCGGTCTCTGGCAGATCACGGTCTCGGTAAGCGGTGGCAACGCGCATTTGCCGGATTTGTCGAAATTGCCGCCGGAGGTTCTGGCCCGCATGAAAGCGATGGGTGTGGGAATCGGCGGGAACTCGGTTACTGTGCAGCACTGCATGTCCGCGCAGGAATTCGCGCTGCACAAACTCCCCTATATGGGCTCGCACGCCAAGGGGTGCGCCATGTCCAATTACAATGAAACGGGGAATCATGTGTCGTTCGATCTGGCCTGTTCAGGCAAATCGAGCGCCACGGGCCATGTTCAGGCCGACTGGGACTCCGACGAGCATTACACAGCCGAGGTCAACATGACCGGGACCCAAAATGGCCAGACCGTGTCGAGCAGCGAGAAGCTGGAGGGAAGGCTGATATCGGTCTCCTGCGGGTCGGCGGGGCAGTAATCCTGTGGCTTGGAGCCGCTTGGCCCAGGTGCCGCACCCCCTTCCCACCGGGATCGACACAAGTTAGGATTTGCCCCACTGGTACCACGAGGGAGTCTCCACATGTCGCTCCGTTTTTCGCTTGCCGCCGCAGCGGCGCTTATCGGGCTGGGAGTGCTCACGGCGCCGGCGTTGGCCATTCAAACGATACAAATCCCGGACCCTCAGTCTCCAGCCAACGCTCAGCAGACGCCGGACGGCCTGTTCGACAATTCCATTCCGGACTCCTGGCAGAAAAAGGGCGATCCGTCGGACACTCAGCTGAATACCGGCGGGTTCCATTTCTCCATGCACAGCTCGAACAGCCAATATAACCCGACATCGACCTCGTCGGTGTATCACGACCCCATGGTCCCCGGTTCGGAGTTCTATCAGCCGCTTCCCGGCACCACGGATCCCTACCTGCCGCACTGAGGTTTAACTTCGCTACCGAACAGAGCGACCGGAATATCGCCCGATCGTAGTCATGATGCATGCCGTGAAGGGTGCGTCGATACCGCATCTGATCGGAGCAGAGTTGCGACTCGTCGACCGGTGCGTATCAGATCGCGCGCATACTTTTGCCGAACGTCGAGCGCTGCGCAGTGTTCGGTTTGGTGGTGTCGTGAGGCTGTCTGCTGCGCGCGGTTTCAACGCGCACTTGCCCCACGCTATAGGCGGCTTCGAACATGGCCGGCGCGCGAGACTCTGCGATCACGATTTGTTTGACGCTTGCATCCGTCCGGCTTTGCGGAATTGCGAGCGATGCGCCGCTCCTGTCTTGTGACAGGTATGCCCGCACCATCAGGATGGGAGCGAGTAAAATGAATGCAGGAATACCGATCAAAAGGTCGAAAATTTCCCGCGGCGGGCTCTTTGCCGGGCGAGTTCCCGGGGGCACGATGTCGGAGGTATCCGGCGCCATGCGCGCGGGCAGGGCACGCGAATTGTTCGCCCCCGTTGTCGCCGCAATTCCGCGTTTTTTCGATTGAAGCGGAGGTGCCACGACTGTGTCCCGTTTGATGATTAGACGCGGGGCGCGCGCGCGCACGCGCGAACGGCTTTTTCCCTTATGCGCTTTGCTGCAGGCGCCGGGCCAGGGTCGAACGGCTAAACCGCTTCAAAAGGGAACACGTATCCGGGCAAACTGCCCGGATCCTGCCTTGCTTCGGCGCGATCGCGCCGGCCCACGCATTCGACGCCGTGCGATAACGTGACAGCGCGGGGCGCCGGCTATCGGCTTTGAACTGCCGCGCGCGTCAACCGGCCCGGGAACGAGGTCATCTGCAAATTCCGCGGACGCGGTTCCAGCCACGTCTCGTCGTTGCGGCCGGTCAGTCCGCCGGCGCTTGGTTCAGCTCTTCGCCGCGTGAGACCGCATCGCGGATCGCGGATAAGATGCATTGTGTCCGCACTCGGGGCATTTCGCGAGAAACGGGTCGGGTAAATGCTCGACCGCCATCTTGCCCACCGCCAGCATGTTCAGTGCAAAAGGCTCTTCGCATCTTTCGCAGAGAAGCCCCGGATGCTCGATCTCGCCCATCTCAATCTCCCAGTTGCAAATATGCCCGAACATAGCCCGAACTGTCGGGAACGTCAGTGTAGCGCATCGAAATCGGCTCCGCCACGCCGCAGGCAAGGCAGCGGCGAACCCAACACCCGATGGCGTCATTTGGGCTCCCGGAAGACTTGATTGCATGGCGGAACGATAACCCATTGCCCTCGGACCGCCGGCCCGCGAAGCGCCAATCCCTTGAATGTCGACCTGTATCTTGGCTCCTCTTTTGGATTGCGCAGCTTTCGATATGGTGAAGGCTCACGGCTCGGGGGGCGGATGGTCGAGGAAACGGAGGGGCGCGGAGTAGGCTTGCCAATTCCGGAGGCGGAATTGCGATGCGGGAATCCCCGTGCGGAAGCGATTCTTTTGCCGCCGCAACCGCGCTCCGCGTTCGGGCAGCCGCGTGGACTTCTCTACATTGCCGGAACGGAAGTGTGGGATCGCATCTCCTTCCATGGCATGCAGGCGCTGCTGGTGCTTTACATGGTCGAGCAGCTGCTTCTGCCCGGACATATCGAACACATCGCGGGCTTTTCCGGCTTGCGCACCGCCATCCAGGCCGTCACGGGGCCGCTGTCGACGCAGGCGCTCGCCTCGCAGATCTTCGGCCTCTATGTGGGCCTCGTCTATTTCACGCCGGTGTTCGGCGGCCTGCTCGGCGATCGCTTTCTCGGCCGCACCCGCTCCGTCGTGCTGGGCGGCGTGCTGATGGCGATGGGCCATTTCTGCATGGCCTTCGACAAATCGTTTTTGCCGGCGCTGCTGTTCCTGATTCTGGGCGCGGGATGCCTGCGCGGAAATCTCGCGCCGCAATTGGGCGAGCTTTATGCAAGCGCGGATCGCCGCCGCAACACCGGCTTTCAGATCTATGGGAGCGCGGTCAATCTCGGCGCCTTTATTGCGCCACTCGTGACCGGCGCTTTGGGGCAGGCCTATGGCTGGCATAGCGGTTTCGCGTTCGCCGGATTCGGAATGCTGTTCGGCCTCGTGGTCTATCTCTCCGGCCGGCGCGATCTCCCGCCCGAACGAGAACACACGCCAGGCGAAGTGCTGCAGCCCCTGGCGCGGGGCGATCTCAAGCGTGTTTTCTTCCTGATCGCTATCGTGCCCGTCGCCGCGCTGTTCTGGATTGCGCAAAGCCAAGTGTGGAACACATATAATCTTTGGGTGCGCGATCACATCGTGCTGCGCTACGGCGGCTGGACCATGCCGGTGCCGTGGCTGCAATCGCTCGATGGACTGGCACCTTTCCTCACATTGCCGCCTTTGCTGCTGTTCTGGCGCTGGCAAGCGAAGCGCGGCACCGAACCGGACGAATTCACCAAGATGGCGATCGGGTGCTTCCTGTTCGCGGCTTCGACCCTGTGGCTCGCGGGAGCGCAATTTGTTGGAGGCGCAGGCGGCCGAGCGCCGTTGTTGTGGGCGGTGGCGTTCCATCTCGGCTCGAATGTCGGCTGGCTTTACTTCTCACCCACGGCCATCGCACTCTTTTCGCGCGTCGCACCCAGATCGGTGAATGCGACGATGATGGGTGTCTATTATCTTTCGATTTTCCTCGGCAGCACGATCAGCGGGCGACTGGGCGGGCTGTATGAAACGCTCACGGCCGCGCAGTTCTGGTCGTTGCATGCCGCGCTTGTGGGCCTCGGCGGTGTAGCGATGCTTGTTCTCGGCGTCTGGATGCGGCGCGCGCTCGGTCCGACCTGACGCGAGCGCCGGCGCAAGAATGCCGTACGAGGCGCTGGGCGATACTACTTCTTCTTGTACAGTCCCCTAAACGTTCCCTCGTCGCCCGGCCAGACGATATCGGCGATACGCCAGCCTTTCGGCGTTGCGACGAGTTGAACATGGAGCGTCTTGGGCTGCTTCACATTCTCGAATCGTACGGTCGCCGTGGCCGCGGCGGCAGACTGCGTATCGATGTGAATGGTCAGATGCGTGATCTCCCAGTCCTGCGCGTCCACAAACGGATCGCCGTCGAGCGCGGGTACGTCGCCCGATTTCGCAGAAGCGTTCTCGTCCGCGATGATGAGATTCGCCAGATCGTCCGCGAAATACCGGCGATAATCGGCGTCCTTCTCGAGCATGATGCCCTTGGCGACGCGATCGCTGCCGCGATAATGCGAATAGATATCCTGAAGGAACGCATCCGGCGTTTGCGCCGGCGCCGCGAACGCAGGCGCACAGGCGCAGAATGCAAGCGCAAGCAGGACAGCTATGCGGGACATGGCGTTTTCCCCGAAGAAGCGGCGCGAAGGTTTCGGCATTCTCCAACGTGACGCGCCGTCTGTCGAGGCATTATGAAATCGGACCGGTCTCCAGTCAGCCCCCTCTTTAGGCTTTCGCAGCATTTGCTATGGTGAGTGCCGCACGGTTCGGGGGGCGAATGGTTGACGAGGCAGGACATCTCAATAGCGCGGTAGCGAGCGGCGAAATCGTCGCGCGCTCGGCTCCGAAAGGCGAGTTGCTGCGTATTCTGGGCGTTCCGTTCGGCATCGCGACCGCCGTCGGCGGCATGATCGGGGTGGGAATTTTGCGCGCGCCTGCCTTGATCGCCGCCGATGTTCCCGATGCCCGTTTTATCGTTCTGCTCTGGGTGCTCGGCGCAATCTATGTGTCCGTTCAGGCCAATGTGATGGCCGAACTGGCCACCGCGATTCCGCGCGCGGGCGGGCCCTATATATTTGTGCGCCATGCGCTGGGCGACGTGGGCGGCCTGGCCGTTGGCTGGACCGACTGGATGGCGTTTGTCTGTGGCGTCGCGGCGCTTGCGGTCGCGTTTGCCGAGTTTCTGGGAATCGTCTGGCCGGCTGCCGCGCATATGAAGCCGGTCACGGCGGTGGCCGTGCAGATGCTGATCTTCGGCATGAACGCGATCGGTCTGCGCCAGGGAACATTGGTGCAGCATCTGACGAGCTTGCTCAAAGGGCTCGCACTCGTCGCATTTTGTATCGCGGCTGCGATCGTGGCCACGCGCATGCAGCGGTCGATACCGGCGCCTTCCGCGGCCGCCGTCGGATGGTTCGGCCTTATCGCGGCGTTCCAGCTGATTGCCGGCGCCTATTCCGGCTGGAACCAGCCGACCTATTTCAGTGAAGAGAATCGCGATCCCGGACGTAGCATTCCCCGCGCACTCGGAATCGGTATCGTCCTGACCGCGGTGCTTTATATATCCGTCAACGTCGCGCTGCTCGCGGCGTTGGGCGTGAAAGGCGTGGCGAACAGTGCGCTCCCTTTTACCTCCGTACTCACGCAAGTCGGCGGCGTGGGAGCCGGAATTGTATTCGCCGTCTGCGCGCTGCTGGCGGTGGCAAGTTGCGCCAATGCCGGCATCATGGCGGCTCCGCGCATTCTGCTGGCGCTGTCGCGCGATGGTTTGCTCCCCCGCATGTTCCAACGGGTGAACCCGGGCGGAAGCCCGCATTTTGCGGTCGCGTTGACGGCCATTGTTTCGATTGCTCTCACAATGACGGGGTCGTTCAAATTGGTGTTCGGACTTATCGGCACCTTGAACGCCGCGACATACATCCTTGTCATGGTGGCGTATTTCGTATTGCGCCGGCGCGACGCGGCGTTGCATCGCCCCTATCGCGCACTCGCCCACCCCTGGCTGCCGGCGCTGGCCCTCGCATCGAGCCTCGTGTTCTTCGTGCTGTTCCTGAACGCCAACTGGCTGGGTGGCCTCTACGCCGCCATCATGTGGCTGCTGTGCATTCCCTTTGCCCTGATTGCACGAAGAGTCGCGCGCAAGCCGACATCGTCCGAAGACCCCTGAAGCGCCTCAGCGCGCCAGCGATCTAGACAAACGCGAAATCGTGAGACACGAGATGCGCGAGCGTCTGGTGCAGCAGTACGATCGTGTCTCCGGCATCGAGCGTGATGACGACGTCGGTTCCCACCTGCGCCATATGGGCCTGCGCCGCCGCGCCGTTGGTGTCGGTAACCCCGCCTGTCCTGATGATGAGAAAATCGCCCCCCGCATAGGCGGTAGGTGCGGTCTTCGTTTCGACCTTGCTGATCACGGTTGTTGTCATCTGTCTGGCCGGTTCCTTGCACCGTCCCGGTGCCGTGCCGCCCCCTGTCCGCCGGTGTGGGACCGCGCTATAATTCGATGCTCCGAAGATGGGGCGCATGCGGGTCCGACGTCGTAAAAAAAACGCGTCAGATCTTGTCAAAGTCGGTCAAAATGGACGCCAAGTCGCCAGACGAGGGCCAATACCGGTTCGGTCCGTTTCTGTTGAACCCGGCTGAGCGCCTGTTGTTGCGCGACGGCGCAGCCGTTCCCCTGACGCACAGGCTGTTCGAGACCCTGCTGACATTCGTCAGAAGTCCCGGCCGCGTGCTGACGAAAGACGAGCTCCTCGAGGCGGTTTGGCCCGGCCGTTACATGGAGGAGGCGAGCCTCAAGCAGGCCGTGTTTACCTTGCGAAAGGCCTTAAGCGATTCCGGCGAGGACGCGCGTTACATCGTGACGGCCCCCGGTGTCGGATACTCATTTGCGGCGCCGGTGCAGAAGCTCAATCGCGCGCGCGATGCAGCGAAATTTGAGGCGCCGTCGCAAATTCCTTCGCCGACTGTCACGGAGCCTTCGCGGCGACGCAGTTCGGCAAGTCCATATATTGTCCTGGTTTCGATAGTCGCGGCACTTGTCGCAGGACTCGCAATTTACGAATGGTACCGGAATGTTCCGCCGCCGCCAGCCAGGCCGAACGTCCTTGTTCTCGCGGATTTCCAGAATTTCACCAACGATCCGGCGCTTGGAACGGTGCTGGGAAAAGTCTTGGAGATAGATCTGTCGCAGTCTCCGTTTCTGACTGTTCTGTCGCCGCAGCAGGTAACAGAAACGTTGCAGATGATGGAACGCCCGGGCGACTCCAGGCTGACTCCGGCGCTGGCTCAGGAAGTTTGCGCGCGCGATCAGGGCAGCGCTTTCTTGAATGGTGCAGTCGCCCAGGTTGGCGCCCATTTTCTCGTGACGCTCCAGGCAAGGAGCTGCGCGTCGGGCTCGAGCATCGCCGAAGACAAGGCCCGGGCCGACCAAAAGGACGACTTGCCCAATGTGCTCGACACGCTTGCGGTCCGCGTCCGGCAGGGGATGCAGGAATCGGCGGCGTCCATCGGAAGATTCGATGTTCCTATCGCTGACGCAACCACGTCGTCATTCGAGGCGCTCAAGGCATTCTCCATCGGCGAAGCGGCTCGCGTGAAAGGCGACAACGCGGGTGCGCTTCCCTTTTTCAAGCGTGCCGTCGAGCTGGACCCGCAATTCGCGATGGCAAACGAGGAGATTGCAGGTTGCTATCTTTCTCTGCGCGAGCAGGATCTGGCGCGCCCCTATTTCCGGAAGGCATTCGAACTTCGCGACCGCACCAGCGAGAACGAGAAGCTTTGGATCTCGGCAAGCTATTATCGCTTCCTGGGCGATCTGACGGAGTCGCTGCACAACTACCAGGCATGGACGCAGATTTATCCTGGGGATTGGCGCCCATGGACCTCCATGGCAGGCCTTTACACCGCAATGGCGCGATACGATGAGGCCATCGCGGCGGCAAGAACCGGGCTCCGGTTGAATCCCCGACACGATCTTTCCTATGTCGTGCTCGCCCGTGCGTATAAACGGGCCACGCGGTTCGCGGAGTCCGAAGCGGTCGCCAGAGACGCGATCGCCAAGAAGCTCGATGGCTTCGACATTCACGGTCTCCTCTACGAAGTTGCCTACGCCCGAGGCGACACGGCGACGATGGAAGCGCAAGTCGCCAACGAGCGGGGCAAACCCACCGAAGACTGGATGATCGAATACGAGGCCTGGACCGCCGCGACCGATGGGAGGCTCGGATCGTCGCGCGCGCTGTTCGAGAAGGCGATTGCGCTTGCCGAAGCACAGGGGCCGGACGCACACGATATCGTCAGGGGCTTTTACACCGAATATATGGAGATGCTCGCCGATTTCGAGTTGACGGCGGAGGCGCGGGGCCTCGCCCAACGAGTACCAGATCTCGACGAGAACGAGAACGCCGCGTTCAGCTTTGCCTGGGCAGGGGATTTTCAGCAGGCGGCATTGGCGGCTGCGGCGCTGCGAAAACGCAATCCCGACAGCACGACGGTCAACGGCATCTATATTCCATGGACCAAATCAGCGATCGATCTCCGCCAGAACAAACCGCAAGACGCCGTCGCGGTTCTTGAGTCGGCGCGTCCATATGAGCTCTTCGACTTCAAAATGCCGTCCCTGCTGGGCGCGGCCTATCTGGAAATGAAAGCTCCGGAGAAGGCGGCGGCCGAGTATCGTTTGATCCTGGCCAATCGCGGCGTGGATGCAAACTCGCCGCTCTATCCGCTCGCATATCTCGGACTGGCGCGCGCGCTGCACATGCAAGGCAAGAATCAGGAAAGCAAAGCGGCCTACGAAAACCTGCTCGCATTCTGGAAGAACGCCGACAAAGACCTGCCGATGCTGATGGATGCGAGGCGTGAATATGCGGAGCTTGAGTCCGCGAAACACTCTTAAATTTGGAAGATCGCTTCTCGTAGCTGACTGGGCCGGCCTGCCACCCGAAGCTCGCCAACGCGTCACCCGTCCTCCTTCGCTCCTATCGGAGATTCGGAGGACAGTTTTCGCTCGCGAAGCGAGCGAAAACTGGCTGGGGCGGAAGGATTCGAACCTTCGAATGCCGGAATCAAAATCCGGTGCCTTACCACTTGGCGACGCCCCAAGGCTTGGTAAATCCCGCTTCGGGTCGCGGACCATACTGGCTCGCCCCAGGCCTTTCAACGACAGTTGCGTCCGGCTTCGCAGAGGCTTCGCCGGACTGCAAGCCTATCGGCCGAAGCTTTTAGCGGAGACGGATTGCGGGGCCCGGAACCCGTCGTTATAAGGGCGCCTCCCGAAAAGACCGGAGAGTAGCTCAGCCTGGTAGAGCACCACGTTCGGGACGTGGGGGCCGGAGGTTCGAATCCTCTCTCTCCGACCATTTCTGTTAAATTTACTACGCCAATCAATGTGTTGGCGTACGGCGGGCAATGATACCCATGAATTTACCCATCACCGCCGCGAGATAGCAGTGGCGAGTTCAGCGATCTGCGCTGGCCTACTCAAGATCAATCGTCGCCGACCGAAATGATCTTCTTTGCGCTCATATCCCATTCGCAATGGTACGAATTGCCATAAGCGCCAAAGCCGTTTTGAAGATGGAGATCGTGCCCGAAAATGGTCAGGGTGTTTCCATCCGTTCCCCATGAGTAATTCGGCATCACGTCGCTTTTTACATCGAACCGGGCTGCCTTTTTCACCGCTTCCACGCAATAGACGTAGGCATCATCCTGTTGTGCCTTGGCGCGCTCATAGACGGCCAGGGAGACGCCCCACGCTTGAGCCTGCTTTAGATCGGCCGCGGCCTCGTCGCTGGCTTTCTGGGCCTTCTCTTTGGTTTGCTCGCGATCCTGAGCCGCTTGATTCGGATCGGGAGCGTTCGGGCTTACTCCGTGCCCGATTATTCCTACGATTAGAAAAATACCGAAAGCTACGGCCGTAGTTGTGAAACAACCGGAATTTTTGGCCATCAAGGCGTGCTCTCAAATTTCAGAAAGCCAGCCATCGTTACGCCAGAGAGCGTCTTGCCGTGTATCTTAACCGTTACGATGGGAACGATATTTGAGACGTTCACGAGCACGCGGGTCCCTATTGGAAGCATCGTGCAGCCATAGTCCGCAGGATTGGGCTTGACCGTATCTCCGCGCATCAAAGCGTTTTGTCCGGGACGTATGGAATCCATGAAAGTGTTTTCTTCGTACTGAACCCAAATGTGGAAAAAGCTATCGACCTCGGAATAGTTGGCGCAGACGATTGCGGCATTGACCGGACCCAGAGCTTTCGTTGTCGCCCAATGAGGATGCGCTACCCACTCCGCTTGGCGTTTATCGTGATCAAGTTGCGATTGGTTTTGTCGGGCCTGCTCTTTGGCCTGAGCATCCTGCTGCGCCTGTGCGGCTTGGGCCTGAGTTACCTCTTGCTGTAGTGCCAATTGATATTGACGCTCCTGTTGGGCACGAACACGCGCCGCTTGGCATTGACCGGGATCTAAGTTGCAGGAAAAGTTTTGCCCCGCCGCAACGATTTGCGAGCTGGTGCAAGCAGCAAGCCCGCTGGCGAAAATGGCGACAAGCGCGATTGATCGACCAAGCATGCTGGGCCTCCCACCTGGTGGTCGGGGAGTTAGAAAACCTCAACTAGGCAAGGTCACATCCGCCTTTAGGCTTTCGCCCTGAACATACGCGGATGTCTCCCCGACCCTAGGGGTCGAGGAGTGCGTTTGCAGCGGCACTTGCGCCGCCTAGTTGAGGGGTTTCTATGCCCCGAAACGACCTGCGGGTCGTTCTGAGCGGGAACATAGCAGTGGCTAATCGAACGCGCCAATCGGCCAATGCCAGACAGCCGCCCGTCACGCGTTTGGCCCGATGGGATGGGGCGGCTCAAGGATTCTGGCAGACACCGCGCGCGCTGGCTTGGCGGCGCTGCAAGAGCCAGCGGGGGCCGTTCATGCTGGCAACGGCGGATTTGGGCGCGCGCGCACGCTATAACGCCCTAGGAACGCGGCTTTGACCGTCGCGGGCATCCAAGCGGCAATCGCCGCCAACCTTAGGAATACATAATAGATCGGCGGTCCAGAATTCCGGCGCTGGTAATTTTTCAATTTGGGCAGCTAGGATCGCGTCTTGAACCTACGTGAGGCTCGCCGCATTCGAGGCGCGACGATCCCCGCCAACCTTAGGATGCTTTAGCAATCCGGGGCACCAGATTTTACTCCCCCCGCTTCACCTGAACTTCCCAAAACGCGATGTCGAAAAAGAGCCCCCGGCGGGTTCGGACACCAGCCACCCTGATCCGAGGATATCTCGGAAGGGCGGTGGTTGGGAAATGACGGCGCTTAGGCCCCAAAGATTCCGAATATCCGCAACGCTTGCCGTGGATCGTGCCTTGGGGCTCATGGGAAATGCAAAACTCGCGGCAGGTCGTGTCATCGGCCCCTTTGAAAACGTATACAAGCAATCCGATAATTCCCTTCTTTAGATTGTCGTAGCTGTCGAATGACCTTCGCTTCGGAACTTGGCCCAAGCGCAACACTTTGGGTCTAACTTCACCACCTGACGCACGAACCCAAGCATCGCAGCGTCGCCGAAATTCAGTAGCCCACTCATCGGGTACGTGAATGACAATGTGCACGTTAAGCCCACCTCCAAAACGGTCTTCCGATACGGGCGGATTTTCTAATACCCAAACGTAGGTCAACGGGCCTATGGAGTTGTGGCGCATCCAATCTCCCGCGTGTTTCAGGAAGGCGGTGGTTGCTCTTTGGACATTCGATTTCACGCCCGCTCGTTCCCAATGAATGACGAGATGTCGGTTCAATGTACGCTCGATGCAATAGCTATACCGCACGGCATCGTAGAGTTTGTGAGCATCGGCATTGCTTAAAAAGCGACTCCAGCGGTTACCATTATTCATAGGAATTTCTCAGCGGTCAGGCATCCCAAAACGTGGGCTGGGCTAGCAACGCAAGTGCACTCATATAAAGCGCGCCGGGCTGACATCTCTGGGAACGCGAGCGCGAATGAACTCTAGGATGCTTAAGCAATGGGCGGTTTATGCCGAAAGTGCGTTACTGCATTATCCAGCGCGGTTCGCATGTTTAGAATGCCTGGCTTGACGCTCGCGTTTTTCGCTCAGCGCCACATGTTCGTCCTTGATCGATATCTTTCCCGATTGCTCAAGCGCCTCCGCTATCGCCACACGACCTTCCCGGTGTTCATGCCTGCACTGAACGCGACAGTGCAGTTTTTCCGTGCCGCCATTCAGTCGGGGTGCGAATGATTGGCCACACCAACGACAGCTGAACTGGTCAACGTTGGTCATGATTGACCTCGGCCGAGTTGAGCCATTCTTGAAGAGCGGCGTATTGAATGAGCGTGCGGCGGCCCACCTTGATCCGATTTGGTCCCCGGCCTCGCGCCCATTCGGCGTATAGGTGCGCACGGCTAACGCCGATAAGGTCACACGTTTCTTTGATCGATAAGGCAATTCGTTCGGAAGTCATCGTCCACTCACGTCTCTTAATGCGTGAGTACCACAACCTCAATTCCTAAATCGTGCACCCTAAACAATTCGACCAGATATGGAGGTAGCTATTCGCCGGTGGGCGCAAAGCGCTTGCGTAATTTTTCGAGGGTTTTTTGTCCGATCCCATGGAGGCGACCAATCTCGCGGTTCGCACTGTTGTAAGGTTCGATGCCACGCGTCTTGCCAGCCTTTTGCGCAAGCTGCCTTTTTCGCTGCAACTTCTCCGCCTCCCACGCGGCGTCACGCAGATTCAAATAGTCGCGAATACTGACTTGCTTTAATGGGCGGCCCTGCTTTCGGCGAGGTACGGAGCGGCGAATAAGGTCGATCACGTACTTTTCGATTTCGTCAGGTGGGCGGCCGTGCGGTAACAACGTGAACTGCAGGGCGAGCGTATCGGCAATATCTTCGGCACTCGGTTGCCATTTTTCAGCGCAGATATAACCAAGAAGTTTCCAGCGCCAACTCAACTCACGGCTCTTGGGGTCGACTGCATACCGAAATGGCTTGGACTTCATCGCGACCCACCTTTGGCCATCTAAACTACAGGGCAAGTTTAGCTCGTAATTGCCTTTGCTCGCAGGGAAATCACGTTCGATATTGGCGATAAATTAGCCCGCATTCCCCGGATGACATTGGAGTTGCAAGGTCGCGCAAGTCGATTCAGACATGAGTATCAGGAACTTATGTCGTCGGACCGAGGACAATCATGGCGCACCCGGCGGGTGAATCGCAATCGGATGGTCCTCGGCTCATTTTCGACCGCCGCCTCAAGCTGGAATTCCACGGCTCCAGCGTCACGTCCGATGCGGGTCTTCTGGCGTACCGCGAACTGGACGATGCGCTCGGCCTGTCTGAGTTCGCCGGTGCAACACTGTCGGACGGTCGTCGCGGCAAGAACGCGCGACACATGCTTGTTGGGCTTTTGCGTCAATCCGTGTTTGGCCGCCTTGCAGGTTATGAGGACGTGAACGACGCGGAGCGTTTGGCGCGCGATCCTGCGATGCGCTGGGTTGTCGGTGGTCACGCTGTCGCTAGGCAGGCGGCATCGGCGAGCCAGATTGGGCGCTTCGAGACGGAATGGCTCGCGAGCGACAAGAACTTTGCCGCTCTCACCGAGTTGTGCGGTCGATGGATCGACCGGGTTCATGGCCGCCGTCCGCCCAAGGTCATCGTGCTGGACATGGATTCCAGCGTCAGCCCGACCTATGGCGAGCAGGAAGGCACGGCATACAATGGCCACTTCGGCTGCACCTGCTATCACCCGCTGTTCGTGTTCAACCAGTTCGGCGATCTGGAACGCTGCGCGCTACGATCCGGCAACGTTCATTCCGCCGATGGCTGGCATGACGTTCTGGAACCGGTGGTCGCGCGTTACCGGACGCGGAACATGCGCCGCTATTTTCGCGCCGATGCGGCGTTCGCAAACCCAGAGGTCTACGAGTTCCTCGAAGCGGAAGGATACAAGTACGCCATCCGGCTTCCTGCCAATCAGGTGCTTCAGGAACGCATCGTCCATCTGCTGAAGCGCCCTGTCGGTCGTCCACCTGTTGAAGTCCGTCGCTTCTACGCCAACTTCAGCTATCAGGCTCAGAGTTGGAAGACATCGCGGCGCGTTGTGGCGAAAGTCGAATGGCACCCGGGCGAGCTATACCCCCGTGTTGGCTTCATTGTCACCAACCTGTCGCGTCCGGCCGAGCGTGTCGTCGGATTCTACAATCAGCGCGGCACCTGCGAGCAGTGGATAAAAGAGGGCAAGAACGCGGTGAAGTGGACGCGGCTGTCATGCTGCTCCTTCGCCGCCAACGCCGTTCGGCTTCAGCTTCATGCGCTGGCCTACAATCTCGCCAACTTCATGCGGACGCTGGCATTGCCGGAAACCGTCAAGCACTGGTCGCTGACCAGCCTGCGAGAGAAGCTCGTCAAGATCGGCGCGAGGATCGTCGCACATGCGCGCTACGTCACCTTCCAGATGGCAGAGATCGCCGTGCCGAGGGAGTTGTTCGCGGAGATTCTGAGGCTGATCGATGGACTGCGGCCACCACCAGCCCCGGCCTGAGAACGTGGAGCGTGCAATGCATCATGGCGACGGGAGGAGTGTGTCCGAATGTCAGAAAAATCAAACCGAATCGGCCTCTTGAGCTTGGTCTTGCCTCGACAGTTGCGCTGGCCGCGACGAAAACGGCCGCTGGCACTTCCGCGTACGTCAGAAATGCGGCATATTCCGCTTCAATCCGGGGTCATCTGGGGAATGTCGGCTCTGGTGGTTCGGATGCTGCCGGTGCTGCGAACCAACAGCGAGGCTGTAGCGGAGGATCGCAGCAGTCATGTCATTGAGTGGCGGTTGGAGAGACTTGGAATTGTTCAACTAGGGTCGGTCGAATG